>Ga0209925_1001191_pt1 | contig 13178 bp, 12 predicted proteins | sample SalPonR2_A_D1_MG_FD_185702 | JGI IMG/M metagenome (GOLD analysis project Ga0209925, IMG submission 185702) | Salt pond soil microbial communities from South San Francisco under conditions of wetland restoration - Salt Pond MetaG R2_A_D1_MG... ...
GCTATATCGATATCAAGTGCCAGTATATTTCTGACTTCGCTGATTAAGGAGTAGTCGGAACCAGAGAGCTGTTCAGATAGCCTGTGTGCACTTGCCGCAATTTTCTGCGCCTCCGACCTACGCTGTTGATGGCGCTCTTGTTCGGTCGCTCGAGCACTACTCAAATCATTCTCATGCTTTTGCTGTGTTTCTTCGGCCAGCTTAAACTCATCTTCAGTCCGCTGAACCTCAGATCTAAGCACAGCCGCCTGCTCGGATAGTTGGTCAGTGTCCATATTCTGGTATTCGCCCTCTAGTCCATCACCTATTTTTGCAGCTTCTTCGGAAATCCGATGCTCTAAAACAGCCTGTTCCTGCTGGAGGGTATGAAGTTGTGTCTGTTGAGAGTGCTGTTCCTCTTCAAGATCTTTTATTTCTGAATCTACCCTATTGGCTGCCTTCCGTACTTCATCCGCCTCAGCATGAGCAGATTGTGCAGCATTCCAGGCTTCTCGAAAACCAGTCTCATCATCAGGCGAAAATTCATTCCAGACAAACTTCTTGCGATGCAGTGCTAAGAGCTGCTCAATATCTACGAGATTGCTCTTTACCTGAGATATCGTATCCAGACGGCTATACACTATCTCGAGACTGCCGACACACGCGGTCTTCTGCTGGATGAGACTACTGCGAAGGGCCTCTAAAGCCTCGATAGACTTCTCTCTGTCGGAAAACGCCTGTAACGCATCTTCTGTAGCTTCAGCCCATGCATAGGCCGGGCTCGGATGGTCGAGCGATCCGCATACAGGACATGGATGCTCCGGCCGAAGCCGTCGGCTTAACTCTTTTGCACTGTTTTGCTCATCCCCATCCAGTAAGGTTCGGCGCAGTTTACGCAGCGCTGCGGTCGTCGCATCCTCCGCCGCTTCAAAATACTGTTCAATTACTTTTGATGGATCTGCCGACCGCGCCTCTGTGCTGCTACTGCTTTCGAAGCCGGATATGCAATCTGTCAATTCCTGATAGAAGGCAGAAAGTTCCTTTCCCAGCACCACTAAGCTCTTGTGCACTGCTGCCGTCTCTTCGTGCTGCGGTGAAGTGTCGGCAATTGAGGCGCTCAAAGACTGAACCTTTTCTGCAGCAGACTGAAGGCTGCGCGTATGCTGTTCAGCCTCCTGACGGTACTGCTCCAACTGCTGTTGCCGGTCGTGTACCTGGTCCAAGAGCTGTTGCCGCCGGCTGTACCATTCGGCAATCGCATTCATTTTTCCAAACAGAGCAGTTTCATTTTGCAGCATCTCCAATCTTTTATGAAGCTTGGTCCGCTCAAGCTGCAGTTTTTCAGCCGACCCGGCTACTCGTGCCTGGCGTTTGGTAATCTGCTCTACTGAAGAGGAGAGTACATCGAGCTCTTTCTGCAGCTCCTTCCATCTCGATAAGGCCTCAATCCGGAGTGCCCGTGCTTCCTTTTGATCCTTTTGTAAATGCCGCTGCCTGGTCTGCTCCAGGTGCTCTTTACCTGCTGCTTGTTCCTTAGCAAGTCTTTTCAGCTCCAGCTCGGCTTCCCGTTCCCCCCGTTTAAGCAGCCGATAACTGCTGCTATATTCATCGATACGCTGTAGTGTTGGGGCAAAAAGCCGGCACTCCTCGTACTGGTTCAGCTTCGCGTGACGCTCTTCGACCTCACTCCGTTGTGATTCAAGGGTCTCTAAAGTCGATTCGGCAGATTTGAGCTGGGAGAACAACTGCTCCAGCTGATCGAGTTTCTGCAGCTCCTTTCGGGCTGCGCTTTTTTTCTCATACAGCTCTTTGGCCTGTTTTTCAACCCCCGCCAACTCACTCTGATATCGCTGTAGCTCCTGGGCCGAGACATCCTCCATCATCGACAACTTGCTCTGCACCTCGATCTGCTGCCCCTTCGTCTCCTGCAACAGTGTCGATGTAGCTGGGCTCAGATCAAATTTTTCTAGGCTGAAAAGCTCTTTGAGCATAGTACGCCGGTCATTTGCCCTTAACTGCAGAAACTCCTGAAATCTGCCCTGGGGGATGATAATAGTTCGGCGGAAGTTGTCGTAGGAGAGGCCCAAAATTTCCCGGGCGGAATAGGAACGGTTATCATCATGTAGTGCTTTTGCGGACCCGTCCTCAATTTTATAGGCACGGCGCTTAAAGCTGCGAACATCCTCATATTTCTTACTATTACGACTACCTTCAACGGTAAACAGATACTCCTGCCCTGAATGAATAAAGCGAAAATGAACCTTGAGTGTACTGGATTGCAGGTTCATCAGATTGTAATTGCGGCTGTCCTTGGCATTCAGCCGATCATTCTCACCATACAGAGCTAAAGTAATTGCATCAAGAATAGTCGATTTCCCGCTGCCGACGGCACCGAAAATACCAAACAGACCCGCATCTGTGAGAGGCTGAAAATCAATCTCAACTTCCTCCCGATATGAGAACAGCCCTTTAATTGAGAGGTACAGTGGTTTCAATTCTCATCCTTTGCAGCACTCAGCACTTCCCGAAAAAGCTCGGCCAGTTTTTTCGGCGGCGCAGATCCCTGGTGCTCGGCTGCATAATACTCGGCAAACAGTGTATCTATCGATTGACTCACATCAGCTACTTTAACCTCTTCGTGCATCTCAGCCCCGCGGATTTCTGGAATGATACTTAAAATTCGATCGTGGGCGGCAAAAATACGCCGGCGCTCCTCGGAACTGAGGTAACTGTTCAGCTGCAGTGTAAGCTCTACATACGCCTGCTGATGCTCAGCAAGCCACTGTACTGCCTCATCCGTACTTTCACAGACCGGCCTTAAAACCGGCAATCCACTCTGCAGAGGAAGCTGCTTTACAAGAGCCTCTGCACCCGGCTCCAGGTCGACAAGGTACACATACTTCTGCTGTTCTGATTCACTGCGGGAATACGCCAGGGGGCTGCCGCAATAGGCTGTTAGTACCGGTTTTTGGCACACAAAATGACCGCGATGCAGATGCCCTAGAGCAATATATTGGGCAAGTGCGGGGAACGCAGACACAGGTACCGGGGGGAGCCCCCCCTTATAGAGAATAGGCTTTTCATCCTCGGGTTCAATTAGGCTCTCCATCGACACTGCGGGTTCTTCAAGATCGAGCTGCAACTGCTCCAGCCCCAGTCCATGCACCAAATTTTGGTTTTGGCTAAGGTTCTTGCTTGGGCTTTGGCCACCCTCTTCGCCTTGACCTATTCCTGCCACCTTGCTCCGACCGCTTGTTTTATCGATCGCATAAAGATGAGCGGCCATCACATTTACGTCTTCCCTGCGAAAGGCTGCAGCTGCAGTACCATCCCACAATTTCGAGAGGTCGGCAATCAACTCAGAGTCAGTGACAGAATGGGACTGTCTTTTATCCGGGGCCACCTTTTTCGTCACAGCCCCGTTCTCCCTAGAGCCCTGCCCATCCTCCGGCTCTTGATCTTTTAAAATATCCTGAATACGCCGTTCATTGGCATACGGACTTGCCAGCACATTAAGAACAGGAATATCTTCCCGTTCAATTCGTACTGCGCCGGGGGCTGGAAAAGAGATGCGAACCCCGGAATCTGTGGTTATTGAAGGAAGATTGGTAGTGATATAGCCAATTAACACTATTCCGTGCAAACGTGCAAGCGGGTCCGGGGCTTGGATTGCATCGGCTGAATCATGGTTCCCTGCAATAGCAATCACCGGTCGAGCACCATTGCAGCTCATTTGTTTTAATGCTGCGTAAAAGAGTTCCTGCGCTTCCGTCGAGGGATTAAAAGAGTCAAACAGGTCGCCGGAAACTATTACCGCATCTACCTTATGCAGCTCCGCCAGCTCGGAGATCTCATCCAAAACTTGACGCTGCTCCTCTATCCGTGAGAAAAGATCCAGCCGTTTTCCTAAATGCCAGTCTGAAGTATGGAGTAGGCGCATACAGGCGTACCGCCGTCTAATTCCCGAGCATCAATTGGGCGTAATTCTGCTCGAGTTTTGCCGCGGATCCGATATTAAGACTGAGAAAGGCGATAGTCTCCTCACCCTTGGTATAAATTCGAAATGGAGTATCTTCAAAACCAAGGTTCCGTAAAATCACATGGAGCATCACAATCCCTAAACCGGCTCCCTCGGTATAATCTTCTGAGACGGCATATACATCCGCTAAATTATGAGCATGTCGTGCTATCTCTACTTTTTTGTTGATGCGCTGCTGCTCTTGTTCCGTTAAGCATACATTATTTCGAATAACTACTTTAAAATAGGGTTCTTCAATCTGAAAGTGAAATTTTATGTAGTAACCGTTCTGTTTATGATGACGTGCATATTTTTCAGGATGCTGCAGTGCTTCTCGTTTGAAGGTGGTCATGCCGCTGTTATAATCCACAGAATTTTCGATATTCAGTTGTTTTAAATCGAAATAAAGGCGTTTCAAGTTTGCTTTATGGGCATTGCCGGCTACTTCGTGTATACAATAACTGATATTGTTCATCAAGACATTCAGTCCGACCTCACTTAAATAGCGTTCCAATACTGTATCAATGTATTCCCGCTCATTGCCAAGATAACTGTAGGAGGTAACCGTTAAAACTTTGTTGCGTTGAATTGCATAATCAATGGTGCTTCTGTCAACATTCATACCGCTGCCTTAGTTATTACTTATTTCTTACCGCTTTAATTTCGACCATTGTAACCCCGTTTATCCAATACGTCCAGTAGCATTTATTCCATACCCATGTTATTATTCTCCGAGTAACATTTGACTTTTTGATAGGGGCAGGCAGCATATGCGCATTCGCACAAAGCTCGGATTTGTTGAGTTGATTCTAGTCACCGGATTTTTAATCGCCATGGGAGTAGTAATTTTCTACACCAATTCAATAATTAGATTAAAAGATTTCCAGGTACAGTCAAACGTAGTTAGATCCTCTTTACGGAGGATGAATTACCAGACCCAAAGCTTACTGACCACCCGTGCTCCAGTAATAGAAATTAGTGTGCATTGGACCAATACCATCAATGAGTTTGAACGAGACCTGGAAGCTCTTTCCGGATATTCCAATTTGATGGTTTTAGGCAACACCCAGAAAGAACAAATGGCGGAACTCACCGGTTGGTGGGAACAGATCTATCAGTGGTACTACAAGCCGGCTATCGACCATTTACAAAAAATGCATATTGGTGAGTCCGGAACTGCGGTTGGAAGCCAGGGAATTCTACGCACATTGCTTGAATTACAGTCGGCGGAGGGGGAGCCACCCGACTTTTTAGGACAACTTCATACTATACGAAATTATCGTGACCTCATCATAGATGAGACCCAGACATTCAGTGACCGACTGCTTAAGCTTACCTCCAGCATCGAGCAACAGGTAGATAGCAATATTCAGCAAAGTTACCGAATTGTTATTGCTCTGATTGTACTGACAGTCGTGCTCACCATCTTCATTACCACACGCTTTGCCCACTTAATGGGCTCACGAATACGAAAGGTTGAACAGGCTATGCGGCATTTGGCCCGGGGCGATTTCTCCACTCGGCTCGATATCCAATCAAAAGACGAGTTTCAGGAACTCTCGGAAAACTATAATATCTTGAAAACGCAGCTGCAGGAAAAACTGAACTCCGTGCTGGGCTTTATGGTCGATATTAGTAATTCCCTGGCTGAAGGACCTCAGCTGCAGCGTATCATGAACATCATCACTAGCTCAGCTGTAGAAAACACAGATGCCGACGGAGCAGCTCTTTATCTGGTAGACAGCGAGCAGAAAATGCTGGTTCCCCAGACTTTTTCCGGTGATTTTATCCCGCCCTTCCCGGTTCCGGAAGAGGCAGCTAAATCACAAAAAAACGCTCTGGAATACGCCCGTGAGACTCAACTTACAATTGGTGAGAACGCAATTGGAACAGCGGTTGAAAACGTAAAACCCCTCTTTATTCGTTCCGCCTCCGAACTGAGTAATGGAACACTTGGGGTTCACAGAGAAAAGGGTGACCCCTTGTACATTGAATCGATGATCATAAGCCCGCTGATGATCTCACAACGTGTGTTAGGGACCATTGTAATGACAAAAAAAGCCGGTGGTGGAAATTTCACTGACCTCGACTTTACCCATATGCAGACTTTTGCAGACTATGCCGCACTTACTATTGACAACATTTTTAACTACGAAGAGCTGATTGAAAAACGTGAGATGCACAGGGAAATCGAGATAGCCGCGAATATCCAGAAGGGCCTGCTGCCGCGGGAAATACCAGAACTTACCTCGACACAAATGGCGGCCTTTTCCCGAGCTGCGAGGGGAATAAGTGGTGACTATTACGATGCTTTTTTGATTGAGAAGGGTATTCTTGGTGTCGTTGTATGTGATGTAGTAGGAAAAGGAGTACCGGCATCGCTTCTGATGGTAATGATACGTACAGTAATCAGACTTATATCATCGCCCCAACGAACTCCTGCTCAGCTGTTAACCCTGCTTAACCGGGGTATAATTGGAAGAATCGGTACCGAGCACTTTGCTACTCTGTGCATGTTCAGCTACAACGAAGAGAAAAAGGAGATCACCTATTCGAATGCAGCCCACCCGCCCCTCTTGCTCTACCGCTCCTCAGAGGATGAGTTCCTGGAGATAGATACTCCGGGACTGCCAATCGGAATTGAACAGAAGGAACAGTACCAACAACGAAAATTCACTGTCCAATCCGGCGATATTGTAATTCTCTTTACAGATGGTATTCCGGAGACCCGTTCACCAGATGGTCGTGAGTACTCAACTGAAACCATGAAAAGTTCCTTGAAGCAAGTGAAGGGAAAAACGGCTAAAGCAATTTCGAAGCATATACAAGACGATTTGGACCGATTTACCGAGGCGGCCGAACAACATGACGACCAGACTTTATTTGTAATGAAAATTAAGTGAGGTATTTAGAAGCGCATGGCCAGGGTGATAAATGAGATGTCATGCTGTTCAAAGCGGTTTACATAGCTGTCGAATAGGGTTCCCTGCCGGCGGCATTCCTCCTGCAAATAGGTAAGATAATACAAGCCAAGTTGATCGTCGTGGTCAGCGGTAAGGTGGCTGTAAAACTCCGACAGGTCTTTGCCTTGGGTTTGTAGATGTTTTTTATCCTCAATATCCCTGCGAATGCTGTCTGCTTCCGTCGACTGATTAAAGAACATTATCTGAAAAGGGTTAGTTTCGGTTACCGTGCCATGTCGCCCCTGAATTCTCCAAGAGATGGTAGCTTTCTCATTGTGAGCTTCCATACTCTCCAGTACTTTAAGCCTGTCGTTTCTATTTTTCATGAAGTGCTCTAAATCAACTTTCCCCTGTAGATAATTGTCAACCGCTTTCTGCATCAAACTTTTTTCAGATAAAGTTGCCAACTCTAGGACTAAGAGACTCAGGTAATCGGCGATATTGGTCTTTGTCAGATAGCTCCAGACTACTCCCTCCAAGGCCTTAATTGTGCTGGAAAAGTTATGGGTCTCACCCCGTTCACGGGCAAGCAATGCCCAAATAAGCGGATTTAACTGTTCTAAAAAATTTTGTCCTTTTAGCCGCAGCTGCTGATCTTCCTCCTGCGACATTTCTTCTAATTCCGGCGAGTGAAGCCTAAAAATCTCTTCAACCGCCTCTTTAAAAACCGGCCTCACCTTTTCAATCTGCTGAGTGTACTCTTTATTCTTGTTCTGCTGCAAAATAGTCTGGATATTCAGAGCCCCTCCGGGATTTTTGCGGTTCCATAACACCACCATCGGGGCCTCTTTTATTGCTTTAGCCAGCTTACCGGAATACTCCTTATACAGCACTCCGTACGCAATCAACTTGGCCAGATCCATTATTTCTGTTCGTTTAGAGGTAAAGTCACTACGGGACACTTCAAGACGTGAGATATACCCAGCATATACGAGTCGCTGTAAGGTTTTGGCGGAATAGCGGTGCAGAACCACCGCACCCGGGTCTACCTGCGACCGCCCCTGCATATATTCGTTCGTTCGATGCCGCTGGTTAAAAAAGTACTCCCCCTCGTCGGTAAGGGTGAGTTGTACGGGCAGTTCAATTATAGACGACTTAGTATCTCTTCCCATGCTTAAGAGCTTGAGATCTCAATTCCAGGTCGTTTTTTTTCGTTAAAATTTTTATATACTGCAATAGCGTTTTTCTTATCATTAAACACAACCCCGCCATCCCAGTACTCAACCGCGGCAAATAGGGCGTTTCCACCGTCATCCTCGGTACTATCAGAGGTTCGATAAGAAAAATAGTTTTCAAGTTCTTCAAAATTATGATTTTCAAAGCATTCATTACGCTTACTATTGAATTTATTCCATTCTTCGACCTGTTGAAATCCTTCACCCTCATCCTCGACAATCAAATGGGCATGGCCGGTACTGAAGGAGGCCCACACTCTCACCTTTTTGGCCGGATCCTTCTTATTCCCATGGCGAACCGCGTTTTTAATAAGTTCGCTTATCTGCTGCTCCAGCAGGTTAATCTCCTTGATCTCGGCGGGTGCCTTTTGAACAATCAACATTGAAAAGAAGCGTACCTGACGATAGTCGCTTGGAAACTCCTTATAAAACATACCGCTCTTATTGAATAAAGGATGTTTTCCGTCAACGAGTATCTCTTTAGTATGTGACATATTCTTATCCCCTTACCCTATACACTCAATTCTTGCAGAGCTGTTTTTACATCTTCAACAATTGGAAAATAACCCATCAATTTGGTGAGCTTGATGACTTTTGCAACCGAGCCATGGACATTGGTAATCCGCAAACTATAACCATTTCGTTTAACCGAGGTAAAAATGTGGATAAGGGCACCTACCCCACTACTGTCGATGTAATCGACATTCTCGAGATTTATTACTATTTTTGTAATTTTCTTATCAAGAAGCTTGTTAATAATATCCTTTAGCTCGTGCGCATTATACAGATCCATATCACCTTGGACATCTACAATATATACATCTTTGTATCTTCTGAAACCAATTTCCATGCTCTTACCTTAAGTTGTGGGGTAATTTTATCGCCTGTGCAAATAGCGTAGTAAACCGTATCACTATTCAGGTAATACGTCAAGAAAATATATTTCTTCAATTTCATCCTATCTCATCGGTACAAATCGAACAGCTCCATGCTCACTCTGTTCATATCCCGTAGAAGTGCGGAGTATTCGAAGCAAGTATTGCTCCATTGTTCCAACCGGCCCCACCATTCGACCACCTATCTTCAGCTGCCCTAAGAGCTCGGAAGGAATTTTCCCCGGAGCTGCCGATAACAGGATTACATCATAGGGGGCTGCATCCGGATATCCCTCGTAGCCGTTTCCCTGGATACAATGGACCGAAGAATACCCATTTTCTTTGAGATATTTCTGGGCCCTTTCATACAGTGTGCCAATACGCTCAATGCTATACACCTCTTCAGCTAAGAGAGAAAGAATTGCCGCCGCATAGCCGGAACCAGTTCCAATTTCAAGAGCTCTTTCAGTGCCCCGAAATTCGGCAAGCTCACACATTTTAGCTACAATATACGGCTGGCTGATGGTCTGACCGGACCCAATTGATAGGGGCGAATCTGCGTAAGCAGTTGCAGGATCAATTTCAGGCACAAACCGGTGACGCGGGACCTGTTTGAAAGCCCGCAAGAGTCGAGCGTCACTGATACCGCGGGCAGCAATCTGATCTTCCACCATTCTATGCCGGTACTGCTCTGAGAAATCCATAGGGTTCCCCCTCCTTAAGTCTCTTGGGGAGAGTATTTTACTCGCAAAACAACAATTTGCAATTTGAAAATTTTTAAAAAATTTTCAAATTGTGAATGCTCACATTTTGTTACGGCGTTTCAAAAATTTTTTGATTTTTGAAATCGTCTGAAGTAGTTTATCTTAAAGTTGTTGTGGGAATTCTCATTTTGGAAGTCTTATAACTTCCAAAATGAAAATTCCTGCTCGCAAAAGAAATGTTGTTTCTCATTACCAGTATATTATGTTAGTCTTAGGTAAACAAGAAGGTGATATTATGACAAAAGTGCAAGAATTACTAGTAGTGAATCTAAAGCGTGCCCGTTACAACAAAGGTATCTCTCAGATGAAGCTGGCTGAAGGAGCTAGTTTATCTCTGGGTTTTATTGGCGATATTGAATCAGGTAAAAAATTTCCTTCTGCCAATTCAATACAAAAGATTGTAGATTCGCTGGATATACAACCCTTTGAGCTGTTTATTGATATCCACGCCTCTCATCTAAACTGTCCCCTCTCTAAACTGCGCTGTGTGCAGACCGAATTAGTCGGAAAAATAGACGAAGAGATTTCACAGACCTTGAACAAACATTTCTACGTTGCGGATAACTTGACGGCTACACCTAAAGCCTAAAAACATCTATACTACAGGAATGCAGAGTATACCTATAAATACATATGACTCGCCCACTGCCGTCCTTGAACTCATCTATAAATTAAAAGTTAAGGATGTAATGACTAAGGACATCCATACCAGCAAACCCGAAGCTACTATGGGCCAAATCCGTACGATTCTCAAAGACAATAGCATCACCGGTCTTCCGGTGATAGAGAACAATCAAATACTTGGAATCGTCAGCATGGAAGATGTGTTGCAAGCCATTGATAAAGGTGGTAGTAATGCGCCGGTGGGACAATATATGAGTAAAAAACTGATCGTCCTCGAAGAGGATATGCCGATCTTCTTTGCCATCTCTTATTTCGGGCGCTACTCATATCGCCGCTTTCCGGTAATCAACAGAGCCAATGAATTAGTCGGCATCGTAACCTCCCGGGATATAACCACCAAGCTTCTGGTTGAAGCCAACCACGAAATTGAGCGCTTGGAGAAGGAGAGCGAAGCGCCCCAGGACGTGTATACCGGCCAAGTTGAACGCTGGTTTAAAGTACAGCGATACGATTTTGAGAATGCCGGCTTCGCTTCAACGGAGATCAAAAAAATACTAAAGGGACGAAGTATCAACAGTCAAACAGCCCGCCGGATAGCAATTACTGCATACGAACTCGAGATGAATTTGGTTGTCCATTCAAACGGAGGTTCGATCCACTTTTTAATGGATGATAGCCGGGTCTTAGTACAGGCCGATGATACAGGACCTGGAATAGAGAATGTTGAAGCAGCCCTTACCGAAGGTTACACCACGGCAACTGAATGGATTCGTAGTTTAGGGTTTGGAGCAGGAATGGGTCTGCCCAATGTACAACGGGTTTCCGATGAATTTTCTCTAACCTCCGAACCTTCCCGTGGAACCCATGCCAAATCGATTATTCTACTACCGCATCCTGAACAAAAACAGACATATCAAACTGCACAGAAGGAGTAACAAATGAAGGTACAGGAGATACAAGACTGCATAGCTGGAGAGGCTAAAGCCCAGGGAGACCCGGCGGCGGAAATACAAAACGCTTATACCTCGGATCTTCTGAGCGATGTTATGGGTAATGCCCCTGCCAACAGTGTGCTTATCACGGTTCAAGGGCATAAAAACACCGTGGCAGTTGCGAATTTGGTCGGTATGCCGGCCATTATTCTCTGTAATGGTCGCAGCGTACCCCAGGACATGCAGGAAAGTGCGGAGCAAGAGGGCATAGCTTTATACACAACAAAATTTGACCAATTTACCGCATCGTATAAAATTGCCCAAGCCCTGGGAAAAATTTAGAGCTCCATGCACATTACCGCCGATCTGCATATCCATTCCTGCCTCAGCCCCTGCGGAAGTTTAGAAATGTCACCTAAACGAATAGCTGCAGAGGCTGCCGCCCGGCATATCGAAATGATGGCCATCACCGATCATAATTCATGCCGTAACGCCCCCGCCTTTAACGAGTGCTGTAACAGGCAGGGTATTGTTCCTGTATTCGGTATGGAGGTTACCTCTATTGAGGAGGCCCATGTGGTCTGTATATTTGAAGGTACCCCTGAGGCACTGGATTTTGGCGAGTATATAGAATCGCGGCTTCCGGAGGTGAGGGGCAGCTCTCGTATGGGAGACGACCAGGTATATGTCGATGCCGAAGAAAACATACTGGGCCAGGTAAACAAACTTTTAATTGCTGCAACGGATATCTCAATTGACCAGATAGTTACAATGGTCCATGAGCGGGGAGGGATTGTATTTCCCGCACATATCGACCGTCCTGCCTTCAGTATTGTTATGCAGTTAGGTTTTCTGCCCGATCTTCTCTATGATGCAATTGAGTGCGTAAACCCCAACTGCAACATCGATACCCTTGGTCTTCCAATTATCACCAATTCTGATGCCCATTACCCCGAGGATATTGCAAGCCGCCCAAGCGAATACCAAATGGACACGCCCTCATTCAATGGCCTGAGAACGGCCCTAAGCCGACAACGCAGCCCGTAATTCAATTAATAACTTAATCGTTGAGTGTTATTCGTTGAGCACATTTTTCAGACGTTCTAACACCTTTTTTCTTTCAAGCGGTTTTATTATATAATTTTTGGCCCCCAGCATAAACGATTTTTTCACTAAATCCGGGCGTCCGAGCGCGCTGATCATAACTACCCTGGCATTGGAATCAAACTCCACAATTTTTTCCAGCGCTGTGACTCCATCCATTCCGGGCATAGTAATGTCCATTGTCACTAAATCGACCTTCGGAAAAAGAGCTTTATATTTATCTACAGCCTCCCCCCCATCGCCGGCGGTATCAGCTATAGTATACCCTTCACTGGTGAGTATTTGATTGAGTTGTTTTTTTACAAAAATCGAGTCATCTACCAGCAATACCCGATACGCAGACCCATCCGGCTTCTGCCCATCGGGAGTACGATTATTGATTTCAGGATAATCCCCTGTGGTTTTCAAATTGTCCCCCTTTTTTAGACTACTTCTATTCTTATGGGTTTTTAATTCAATTTCAACACAGCTCTTTTAAAAACTTAGCTTTGTTGGAAAAATTGAAACTCTCTTGAATATATTTATCGGTTACTCTACCATTACTTCGCTTGAAGGGGGAGAACATGAAAAGCTATGCAGAAATAAACGAGAAAATCGCCTCTGGTTCAGCGGTGGTATTGAATGCGGAGGAGGTAAGTGATTACGTCGACCGCAAGGGCTTATCAGCAGCTGCCGAAGAAATTGATGTGGTAACAACCGCTACCTTCGGCCCGATGTGTTCCTCCGGCTGCTTTCTTAACTTTG
>Ga0209925_1001192_pt1 | contig 13162 bp, 10 predicted proteins | sample SalPonR2_A_D1_MG_FD_185702 | JGI IMG/M metagenome (GOLD analysis project Ga0209925, IMG submission 185702) | Salt pond soil microbial communities from South San Francisco under conditions of wetland restoration - Salt Pond MetaG R2_A_D1_MG... ...
GAATTATTGATAAATTATTCCAAATAATAAACAATGATTCCACAAAAAATAATAATTTAGATAGAAAGTTCAATAGTGATTTTTCAGAAGAATTTAGAGAACTTTTAAAAACAGTTTCAGTTAATATTGATGATATTTTAGAATCTGAAGAAGAGGAGTAAAAATATGTATTATAATAATCTAATTATAAAAAAATCAATAATTAAATCATATTTAAAATTACTGTTATTGACATTAGTTATACTATTACTTTTAATGTTTGTTTTTAAATCCAATGTTTATTCTCAGTCTAATAGTATTTATGTAAGTAAGTTTGAAACAAATAGTTCTAGTATTTTATCAAAAAAAGAATTAGATAATTTAATATCTGATTATGGAAATAGGAATGTTACTATAAATGAATTAAGAGAACTTGTATCAGATATTAATAAAATATATGTAAAAAAAGGCTATATAACTGCTCAAGCAATACTCCCAGAACAAAATGTTGAAAATGGAATAGTAAAAATAGAACTAATTGAAGGAAAGGTTGCAGAAATAATTTTGCAAGGCAACATATATACTAAAGATGGTTATATTAAAAATAGATTATCAGTTAACAAAGGAGATATCATAAAAATAGATACCTTAGAGAATGAACTCTTTTACTTTAATGTAGTAAATGATATTAATATTCAAGCTGATCTCAAAGCTGGTAAAGAGTATGGAACAACTGATCTAATCTTAAAAATAACTGAGCCTAAAAAAACACAAAAATCAATTTTTATTGATAACAGGGGTAGAAAAGAAAGTGGTAAGATTAGATATGGTTTTAACTATAGTAATAATAGTTTAATGGGATATAGAGATAGAATCAATTTCTCATATTTTGAAACAGAAGGAACAAAGGGTGGGACAATATCTTATGATTTTCCTATTAAAATATGGGATGGAAGAACAAATATAAGTTATAATAATAATGTATCTGATATAATTTACGGTGATTTTGAAAGTGTAAGTATAAAAGGAGAATATGAAGATTATGGAGTTTCCTTAAACTTACCTTTACTTGTTAAAGAAGGATTTAAAGCAGATGGAGGTTTTGAGTATAAATATAAAAGGTCAGATACATTTTTTTCAGGATTTAATCTATTGGAGACTGATATTGAAACATATAGTCTACATATAACTACTCAATCTGTTAGTAAAAATAAACTTATGTTTAGTAATTATAATATATTAAAAGGATATACTAAATCGGGCCAGGGAGATTATAATGATCCTGGTGTAAGCAGTGAATTTATGAAGTACAATGCTTATTTTGAAAGACAACATATTTTGGATAATAAAAATTCTTTGGATATTAAAACATATATACAGTTAGCTAATAATAAATTACTTCCTTCTTCAGAACAGTTTTCTTTAGGTGGGATGTCAACGGTAAGAGGTTTTGAGGAAGGCAGATTAACAGGAGATCAAGGATATTATATTTCATTAGAGATAAGTAAAAGATTAGATAAAACAAAAGAATATTTTGCTTTTATCGATCATGGAGGAGTTCTGCCTTATAAAGGTAATGAAGAAGACTATAATCAAGATGATTATCTAACATCTCTAGGTCACGGTTTTAACTTTAATTTTAGAAATAATATATCTGGTAAACTTATTATAGCTATACCCACCGATGTACAGGAGGGACCAAGAGTACATTTTAGTATGCAAAAAAGTTGGTAGAAAAAGTTTTAAAATAAAAATAACAATTATAATTAAAGGGAAAAACTCATTTAAACTGAATATTAACAGTAATATGTTATAAAAATTAACTATCTATGTATCACAAAACTTACTAATGTGGGTGTTTAAAATGAGTTTTCAGTTTACTTATTATTTGATTCCACTTTTCATTTCAGCATTTATAACCTTTTTGCTTTCTATTTATAGTTATAAGTATAGAAATGTAAAAGGGGCTAGAGCCTTTTTTTTGAGCATGCTAACAGGTTCTTTATGGGCTTTAGCTAACGGGCTTGAAATGGCTGGAGTGGATCTTGAAACTAAAATATTTTGGGCAAATATTCAGTATTTTTTCTATGCATTTGCTCCATTAATTTGGCTTATAATGGTGTTTGAGTTTACCGAACGTGAAAAATTAGTAAACAAAAAAAATATCTTTGTGTTATCATTGATTCCAATTTTTACTATTATTTTGGTCTGGACTAATAGTTATCATAACTTAATGAGATCTAATATTAGTTTAGAATCTACCGGTATATTTTCTGTAATTATAAAAGATTATGGTCCTTGGTTTTGGGTACATTTTATCTATGTATATATATTAAATGTGTTAAGTATACTGTTTTTAATAAAAGCGATTTGGAATAGAAATAATATTTATAAAAATCAAACGTTCTATTTATTTTTAGGATATAGTTTAATATTCATATCTAATTTCCTTTATGTAATTGGATATAATCCTATAAATAGGTTTGATATATCTCCAGTATTATTTAGTATATCTGGATTACTAATGGGTTGGGGTATATTTAGATATAAGATGTTTGATATTGTTCCTATTGCACGAACGACAATCATTGAAGAGATGGCAAGCGGTATAGTTGTTGTTGATAAGAAAAAAAGAATTATAGATATTAATCCTAGAATAAAGGATATGTTTTTTTTAAATAAAACCAAAAAATATTTAGGGGAAAGTCTAAATGTAATATCAGATCAATTAGATAACATATTCGAATCTATATCCTTTGAAAGTAATGAAGGATTTATAAATAAGGAACTAACTTATGAATGTAAAAATAAAACTTATTATTATGAAATTTTCATATCATTTATAGATGATAATAAAAACAATTTATTAGCAGGAGTAATGATTATTCATGATATAACTGATTTGAAAAAAGCAAGAGAAAAAATCACAGAACAGCAAAAAGAATTAGCTGTAATGGAAGAAAGACAAAGGATGGCAAGAGACTTACATGATAATTTAGGACAGGTATTGAGTTTTTCTACAGTACAGATTCAGGCTGCCAGAAAGCAGCTTAAAAAAGTAAATATAACATTAGCTGACAAATATCTTGAAAGATTAAAAAAGATAATCAGGAATGCTCATAAAGATATTAGAGAATATGTATATAATGTTAGAAGTAACAGTAAGTATTCAAAAGACTTTTTAACTTTGCTAAAAACAGAGATAAAACATTTTAAGGAAAAAAGCAATGTTGATGTGGAATATAGAAGTTACTTAGGTAAAGCTACAGATAAAGTAATTAAATTAATAGGTGTTGAAGAAAAGATTCAATTGATAAATATTGTAAAAGAGGCTTTAACCAATATATTAAAATATGCTGAAGCTAGTAAAATTAACATCATATCTAGATATGGTAACAATGGATATAAATTAATCATTGAAGATAATGGAAAAGGAATTGAAAATTTAAATGAAAGCATAGGTTCTGGCTTGAATATTATGAATGAAAGAGCTCGATTAATTGGTGGTAGTCTTAATATTGAGACTCAACCGGGAGAAGGTTGTAAAATTATTGTGGATTTACCTATTGGAGGGGATTGATTATGCAAATAATGATAGCTGATGACCACCCCTTATTTGCTGAAGGTTTAAAAAATCTTTTACAAGCAGAAGACTTTAATATTGTAGCTATAGTTAATGATGGTTATAAAGCAGTAGAAGTTGCTTATGAAAAAAAACCAGATCTCATTATGATGGATATTAAGATGCCTGGACAAGATGGAATAGAGGCAACAAAAAAAATAAAAAAACAATTACCTAATACAGTAATTATTATGTTAACAAGTTTTGAAGAAGATGATAGTTTATTTAAAGCTATTAGGGCAGGTGCTTCTGGATATTTATTAAAAAGCCTTGATGGAGAAGAATTAATAGAGAGTTTACGTGAGTTAGAAAAAGGCAAGAATCCATTTTCACCTGGATTAGAAGAATGTCTTTTTAATAGACTAAGAGATTTGCATGGAAAAAATTATGATGATGACAATCTTAGTAAAAAACAATTAGAGATAATTAAACTTGTTTCTAAAGGATATACATATAAAGAAATAGCTGATAAACTTTATTTAAGTGAAGTAACAATTAAGTATCACATGAATCAAATTAAAAAGAAATTATCTTTAAAAAACAGAGCACAAGTAATATCATATGCAAAAAGGTATTTATTATAATTTAATAAAAAATTTTAGTATCTTTACCCTCCGAAATTATTATATGTCGGAGGTTAATTTATTTTTAATGCTAAGAGATTAGTTATTGGTAAAAAGTAGAGTGATTTTAAAAAACATAAATTAATACTTGACTAAATAAAAATAATAGATTATAATAATTATTATAAAACATCTGTTATATAACAATTGATATATAAAGGAGGTAATAATATGCCACCAAAAAGAAAGTATTCAAAAGACCAGATTGTAAAAAAAGCCTTTGAAATAGCAAAAGAAAAAGGAATAGATAGTATTACTATCCGAAAAGTAGCTAAAAAATTAAATAGTTCTGTTGCCCCAATTTATGTTAATTTCGATAATGCTGATGATTTAATCCAAGCTGTTATTAAAAAAACATTTAAACTGGGAGAAAAATTAATATATGAACAAAATACTGGTGAACCTTTTAAAGATATAGGTTTAGCTAGTATTAAGTTTGCCAGAGAGTATCCGGTATTGTATTGGGATTTATTAAAAAATCAAGGTGAATATATGAATGACTATGATAAAAATATAGGGAATACTATTATTAAAGAAATGAAAAAAGATGAAAATTTAAAAAAGTTCTCTGATGAAAAGCTAAAAGAAATATTGTTAAAAATGAGGGTAATTCAAACTGGTATTTCTGTAATGTTATCGAGTGGTTTATTACCAAAAGAGTTTAATGAAAAATCAGAAGAAGAACTTTTAGATTCTTTAGCAGCTGATATAGTATACGCTGTAAAGAACAGATAAATATTTAAAGGAGAGAAAAATGAAAAACAAAAAAGTATTGATTATTGGTGCTGGGATAGCAGGTTTATCTGCAGGGTCATATCTAGAAAGAAATGGATATGATACTGAAATATTTGAGATGCATAGTTTACCAGGTGGTGTATGTACTGCATGGGATAGAGGTAACTATACGATTGATTATTGTATCCATTGGTTAATGGGAACTAAAGAAGGTACAGGATTTGATATTCTCTGGGAGGAGTTAAAAGCTTTAGAAAACAAAGATGGTGAAAAAACTCCAATAATAAATTTTAATGAGTTTACAAGGATTGAGCTAAAAGATGGTGATATAGTTCGGCTATATAGTAACCTAGATAAACTTAAAGAAGAGTTTTTAAGAATTGCACCTGAAGAAGAAAAGAAGATAAATACATTTATCAAAGACCTAAAAGCATTATCAAAGTTTAAAACACCGGTAACTTCAGAAAAATGGAATGTTTTAGATAGAATATCCTTCACAGTAAAAAATATTAGACCATTTTTTAGTGTAATAAAATATAGTAAGCTAACAATGGAAGATTTTAAAAACAAATGGGAAAATGAAAAAATGAAAGAAATTTTTTCTACTATTATTCCCTCATCATGGTCTGTGTTATCATTGATTTTCGGTATGGCTTTTCAACATATAAATGCAGCTGGTTATCCTGTTGGTGGTTCATTACCATTTGCAAGAAATATTGAGAGAGAATATATAAAATTAGGTGGAATTATTAATTATAAAAATAAAGTTAAAGAAATTATAGTTAAAAATGATAAAGCAATTGGTATTGAGTTAGAAAATGGTAATAAAATTTATGCAGATGAGATAATCTCAGCAGCAGATGGATATTTTACAATATTTAAAATGTTAAAAGGTAAATATCTTACTAATAAATTGCAAGATGCATATGAAAATTATTCTTTATTTCCTTCTTCCTTACATTTAGGATTTGGTGTAGATATGGATCTTTCAGACTATCCTCATGCATTAGTAATGCATTTGCCAGAAAAATTAGTGTTAGCAGATGGAACCAAACATGAACGAATCAGCTTAAATATTTATAATTTTGATCCTACTTTAGCTCCAAAAGGTAAAACCACTGTTACAGTATTAATAAATAGTTGGAAAGATGAATATTGGTCAGATTTAAAGAAAAGTAATTCTCAATTATACGAAAAAACTAAAAATGAACTAGCGGAGAAAGTTATAGATATCATTAATAATAAAATACCAGGTTTTAAACAAAAAGTAGAAACAATTGATGTTTCAACTCCATATACTGTAAAAAGATATACCAATAATTGGCATGGCAGTTATGAAGGTTTTGCACCAACTCCTAAATCATTAACTAGTAAATTCCCTAAAGAAATTAAGGGTTTAAATAACTTTAATATGATAGGTCAATGGACTGAACCAGGTGGAGGTATCCCAACAGCTGCACTAGATGGCAGAAATTTAGCAAGAAAGCTTTGTAAAAAAGATAAAAAGAAATTTAATTCAAAAATAATCAAAAATTAATATAGAAAATATGCAGGAATTCTAGCTTGAGTTTATAATTAAAGTATATGTAGAATAAAATACTTTTAACTTAAGCTGGAATTATTTATCATATATAATAATTTTAGTAATTACTGATAAGTAGGGAGTATGAAACAGGTTTTATTGTAGTTAATTTGATAAATATAAGCCTATTCATTATAATTAATTAATATAATTATATAAGATATATAATAAAATAATTAGTTTCAAGATTTAAAAATGATATTTAGATAAGAAGTATTTTTAAGATAATACTTCAAAAAATAATTTAACTAATTAATAATTTATGTTATAATTCTTATTTAAGTTATTAATAAATAATAATAATAAATGTTTTACAAATTCAAGGAGGTTTTTATATTGAGCAAATCCGACATGAAAGTAATTAAGAGGGATGAGAGAGAAGTAGAATATAGTCGGGACAAGATTACTAAAGCAATTTATCGAGCAATGCTTGAGTCTAGAGAAGACGCAACTGAAGATGAAGCAGAACAGGTTGCTTTAAATGTGGAAAAAGAATTAATCACAGAATTTTATAATAAGGATCAAATACCAAAAGTAGAAGAAATTCAGGATTTAGTTGAAGAAAAATTAATGAAGTCTGGTTTTATCTCAACAGCTAAGACCTATATTATATACAGAAATAAAAGACAACAATCCAGACTGTATAGAAAAAATGAGAAAGAAAATCCACTCTTAACAAATGATTTTTTAAGTAAATATAAGCACCAACCCAACCCTTTTCCAACTGAATTAGGAGAGTTTATATATTATAGAACATATTCTCGCTGGTTAGAGGAAGAGCAGCGCCGTGAATACTGGTGGGAAACAGTAAAAAGAGCTGTGGAGTATAACTGTTCATTAGCTCAGACAACTAAAAAAGAGGCAGAAAAACTATATGATAATGTTTATAATTTAAAGAATTTTTTAGCTGGTCGTACACTTTGGACAGCTTCTACAGAATCATCTAAAAAATATGGTATGAGCAACTATAACTGTTCTTTTACAGTTGTTGATAGTTTTAAAGCTTATGAGGACCTATTTTATTTACTAATGATCGGTAGTGGAGTTGGTTTTCGTGTACTTCCACGTGATGTAGAGCAGTTACCTAAGATTAGAACAGATGTTGAAATTATTCATAAATATTATGAGCCAGTCGAAAAAGGTGAAAGAAAAGAGTATACAGATTTTGATTTTGATGAAGACGATGTAGTAACAGTTAATGTAGGTGATTCTAAAGAAGGTTGGATTCAATCTCTAGAATACTACTTTAAATTTTTAGTAAATCATGCTTATCGTCCATTAAAAAGAATTATTTTTAATTATGATTCTGTAAGACCAAAAGGGGAAAAACTTAAAACCTTTGGTGGTACAGCTTCTGGTCATCAAAGTTTAAAACGTATGTTTACAAAAATAGATAAACTGCTTTCAGAAAAACCGGATAAAGTATTAGATGAAATTAAACGGGTAAAATTAAAGCCAATTGATGCAATGGATATTGCTAATATCATTGCAGAAAACGTTGTTTCTGGTGGAGTTAGACGTTCATCTCAGATTTGTCTTTTCAGTGAAGATGATAAAGAGATTGCTCAGGCAAAGAGTAATTTATATGTCAAAGAAGATGATGAATGGGTTATCAATAAAGAAATCTCTCATCGTCAGATGAGTAATAATAGTATTTTTTATGAAGATAAACCTAATAGAGAACAGCTAAAATGGCATGTTAAACAGATGCGTTTTAGTGGTGAGCCTGGCTTTATCAATGCAGTTGAGGGAAGCCGACGTCGAGATAACTTCATGGGGGTTAATCCATGTGCTGAGATATTATTAGATTCTAAAGGAGTTTGTAATTTAACATCTGTAAATGTAATGGCTTTTGTTGATGAAGAAGGTAACATTGATAAAAAGGCTATGTTTGAAGCACAAAAATTATCTGCTAGAGCTGGTTACCGAATGGCTTTAATTGAGTTTGAACTTCCAGAATGGGATCAAATTAATAAAAGGGATAGATTGATTGGTACTTCCCTAACTGGTTGGCAAGATATGAAAAATGCTGCTGACTTAGATGAAAATCAGGAAGCTCAATTATTGCAAGAACTACGCGAGGTGGCTCATAAAGCAGGTAAAGAAATTGCAAAAGAAATTGGAGACAATGAACCAAAACTAATAACAACAGTTAAACCGGAGGGTACACAGACTCAAATGCCTACAGTTTCTAGTGGTCTTCATTATTCTCATAGTGCTTATTATGTACGTCGAGTTAGGATTTCTGCTTCTGATCCACTGGCTAGGGTGTGTGAAGAACTGGATTATCCAATCTATCCAGAAGTAGGTCAGGATCCAGAAAATCCAGAAACTTTAGTTATAGAATTTCCTGTTAAAGCTCCAGATGGAGAAGTCAAAGAGGATGTAGATGCAATTGAGCAGTTAGAAACCTATAAGATGTTTATGGAAAACTATGTTGATCATAATGCTTCAATTACTGTACATGTACGTGATGATGAATGGCAAAAAGTAGAAGAATGGTTATGGGAAAACTGGAATAGTGTAGTAGGTATTTCCTTTATTTCCTATAATGATAATTTCTATGATTTAATGCCTTATGAAGAAATCACAGAAGAAGAGTACAATCAACGTGTAGAAGAAATGAAGAAATTCAATCCATCATTGGTTTCTAAGTATGAAACTGAGTATTTAGAAAGAGAAATTGATGATCCTTCCTGTGAAACTGGAGTTTGCCCTGTTAGATAAAATACAGGTAGCATAAATAGACCAATTAATATATATGATTATATTAATATTTAATTTGATTAGATATTATTTAAAGCCCTACTGTAAAAAAGTGGGGCTTTATTAATTATTTACTTTTATGATAATAAGATAAAGATTAGTTATAAAAAATTTGATAAACAATAAACAAAATATATATGGAGGAGATTAAGTGTCTACTGCAATAAAGATTAGAGATATAAATAAAAGTTATGGTAATTTACAGGCTTTAGATGATATAAGACTAGATATAAAGAAAGGTGAATTTTTTGGACTTCTTGGACCAAATGGTGCCGGTAAAAGTACTTTGATTGGTATTATAGGTGGTTTAGTTCATAAAGATTCAGGAAATGTAACAGTTTTAGGTAAGGATATTATTAAAAATTATAGAAAAACTAAAAAATCACTGGGAATTGTTCCTCAGGAGATAACATTTGATCCTTACTTTACTGTAAGGGAAACTTTGGAGATGCATTCCGGTTATTTTGGAATTGAAGATAATGATCAAAAAATAGATGAACTACTTGATGCTTTAAGCCTTACTGATAAGTCAGATGTAGGTCCACGACAGTTATCTGGAGGTATGAAAAGAAGACTATTGATTGCTAAAGCAATGGTTCATGATCCAGAAATCATTGTTTTAGATGAACCAACCGCTGGAGTTGATGTTGAGTTAAGAAATAATCTTTGGGAATATGTAATAAATTTAAATAAAGCAGGAAAAACTATTATTTTAACTACTCATTATTTAGAAGAAGCTGAAGCTTTATGTGATAGAATTGCTATTATGAATAAAGGAAAGATAGTGAAAGTAGATACTAAAGAAAATTTGATTAATTCTATTGATAAAAAACTAGTTAAAATAAAGTTTGCTAACTTAAATAGAAATCTGGATAAAAAACTTATAGGGATTGATTTTAAAATAGATAAAAATAAGAATGAAATAGAAATTGAAACAGCTAAACGTGATTTAGATAAGATCCTAAAAAAGATTAATGCTTTAAATCTAAATATAATTGATATGAATATTGAAAGTGCAAAACTGGAAGATGTCTTTATTAAGTTAACAAATTTAGGGCGTGATGCCAATTAATACTGTAACTTTTTTAAGTTTGGTTAAGCGTGAAGTAGCAAGGTTTATTAAAGTAGCAATTCAGACAATTTTTGCTCCTTTAATTTCCACAGGGCTTTATTTAATTATATTTTCCTATTCTTTTCAAAATAGAGAGGTTGCTGGTTATGGTATACCATATATCAGTTTTATTGTACCAGGGTTAATTATGATGAGTTTGATTCAGAACTCATTTGCCAATACATCATCTTCCTTAATTGGAGCAAAATATAATGGAATTATAATTGATTTTTTACTGGCTCCTTTTTCATATATTGAACTTACTTTAGGTTTTATGATCGGAGGTATGGTAAGGGGATTGTTAGTAGGAAGTGTTACTTATCTGGTATCAATATTTTTTTACGGAGGAGCAATTGCTCATCCACTACTGGCAATAATATTTGCAGTTTTAGTTTCTTCAATATTTTCTCTTTTTGGAATTGTTGCTGGTCTTTGGGCGGAGAAGTTTGATCATGTTTCGATTTTTTCTAACTTTTTTATTACCCCATTAACATTTTTAAGTGGAGTTTTTTATTCGGTTAAGGGTTTACCTGGAATTTGGAATGAGGTTTCATTATTTAATCCAGTTTTCTATATGGTTGATGCAGTTCGATTTGCCTTTGTGGGTCAGTCTGATATTTCTCCATATTTTTCAGCACTTGTTATCAGTAGTTTAGCAATTGTTTTACTGATAGTCGTTACTTATCTATTTAAAATAGGTTATAAAGTCAAGAGTTAATCAAATATAGTTTATCAGCAAAAATGTGGATAAAAAGAAGTTTTGAAGGAATAGTTAGATTTTTGTTTAATATTTTCTTAAGAACAGTGAATTGCAAAATAATATATTTTGGATTTATTAAAAAGTAAAAATAAAAAAAGAAATGATAGTTTAAAACAAAATTAATTTGGGAGTTGTATTAAATGAAAATTGTGATGATCGAACCAATAAATATTTCAAAGATGAAGATTGAAGAATATAGGGAACGATTGCAATCTAAAGGACATGAGTTGATTGTCTATTCTAATCGTGCTGTAGATATTGAAGAAATGATTAAAAGAGCCAAAGAGGCTGATATTTTAATTATTGCTAATCAACCTCTACCAGCAGAAGTTATTAATTCAGCAGAAAAATTAAAGATGATTTCTGTTGCTTTTACAGGCTTTGATCATATTGCAATGGAAACTTGTAAAGAAAATAATATTATAGTTTCGAACTCATCTGGATATGCAAATCAGGCAGTTTCTGAGCTAGTATTTGGTTTAACAATTAATTTGATGAGAAAGATTAAGGGTTCTGACCAGGCATTAAGAGAAGGCAAAACAAGAGCTGGTCTAATAGGAAATGAGCTAGCTGGTAAGAACTTTGGTATAATAGGATTTGGATCAATCGGTCAAAAAACCGCTAGAATTGCAGATGCTTTTGGTTGTAATATTTTAGTTGATAATCATAAAGAACATAAAGTAGGAGAAGAGCTTGAGGTAGAATATTTAAAGTTAGATGAATTAATGCAGAAAAGTGACATCATCAGTCTACATGTACCTCTCAAAGATTCTACAGTAAATTTAATCGATGAAGAAAAAATTGCTCTGATGAAAAAAGAGGCAATTTTAATTAATACATCACGGGGTCCTGTAGTAAATAGTAAAGCATTAGCTAATGCTTTGAACAATGATGGGATTGCTGGAGCAGGTATTGATGTATTTGAGATGGAACCACCAATTCCTGAAGATCATTCACTTTTGAATTCCAAGAATACTATTTTGACACCACATACCGCTTTTGCAACTGAAGAAGCATTTTTAAAACGAGCTGAGATAGTATTTAATAATATTGAAGCTTGGTTGGCTAATAAACCACAAAATGTTGTCAGTTGAATTAATAGTTACTTTAAAATATCTAGGTAAAATTCTCTAGCAGTATTTTTAAAGTATTGATATATTATATTTTGAAATATGAACATATTGTTTTTATAATGGGGGTTTTATTAATGGCTGATAAAGATATAATCAAAAAGACTATCTCCTGGTATAAAGAAAGAAAAGACTTATACAATCAATTAGCACAAAAAGTTGAAAGTGTTATAAAAAACAGATTAGAAGAAAAGGATATTATTTTTCATAGTATTGAAAACAGAGTCAAAAGTATAGAAAGTTTAAAAAGAAAATCTAAAAAGAGTAAGTATAAAGATCCAATTAATGAAATAACAGATTTAGCTGGTATAAGAATAATTACTCTTTTTGAAAAAGATGTATATGAGATAAGTGATATCATCAAAAAAATATTCAAAATTGATTATCCAAACAGTGAGGACAAATCAGATTTACTTGAAGCTGATAAGATGGGATATAAGTCTGTTCATTATGTAGCATATTTTAAGAAAAACCTATTAGATAAAGAAGAATTTAATAAATTTAAAGGTTTAAAATTTGAAATACAGATTAGAAGCATCTTACAACATGCCTGGGCAGAAATAGAACATGATCGCAACTATAAGTTAAGAGGAAATTTACCGAAGCATTTACAAAGAAGATTCTATATCCTCTCAGGAATGCTTGAGATGGCAGATCGTGAATTTAATTTATTGGCTAAAGAAGTAGATGAATATAAGAAAAAAACAGATGATATTGATGAAAGTAAATAATTAATAAAATAAAATCACATTAATTCTTTAAAGAATAGATTCCCCATATTATAAACTCGGGGAATTTTCTTGACAAGATAATAGTTGCATAATACAATAAAATTATAAAATACTTAGAGGTGA
>Ga0209925_1001201_pt1 | contig 13102 bp, 12 predicted proteins | sample SalPonR2_A_D1_MG_FD_185702 | JGI IMG/M metagenome (GOLD analysis project Ga0209925, IMG submission 185702) | Salt pond soil microbial communities from South San Francisco under conditions of wetland restoration - Salt Pond MetaG R2_A_D1_MG... ...
AGGCCCCCGCCTGCCCCCCCCAGCGCCGACTCTCTGTACGGCCCCACCACCTCGTTCGTAAGGGGAGATATCGGAACGTTGCTCAGAAATTGGTGTGCGCCCTTGGATGCGCTCAGTCCTCTCCCTTGCGGGGTCAGCTGTTGCCCTGACACGGGTGTCCCGTCGGCTGCCACAAGCATCTCGTCCAGCAAACCTTTCATTTTCACGTCCGCACTTTCTCCAAAGCTCACAGCCCCATCGCCTCCACTCTTCCGTCGTGGCGGGCGGCCCTTGTCCCCTCCACTCCCGCCCGAAGGGAAGAGCGCGACTTTGGTAGGGGTGGCACGTGCCCTGTACATCGATGGCGGCGGATTCAGGTACTGGGAGGACGACGATTCCACGCTTGGCCCGCCTGTCGTGTCAACTAGCGGTAAACGACCTTTTCCAGCAGAGGAAGGGGGATGCGAAGGGGAGACAAGGGGTGTGAAAGAACCTTTTTCCAAAGGCGTCGGCATCTCCGCGACCTCCACCCGTGGGGTTTTCTGATCAATCTTGGGCTGTACGTTCTCCAAACCCAACAGACGACGCTGAGGATCTGTCAAATTCTCCAATAATTTAGAGGATGAGTCTGCCCGAGTACTTTGATAGCACGCGGCGCAGAAGCAAGTCGCACTGAGGGTCAAGAGGAAGAGGGAGAGGCTCCGTAATATTTCTTTGAAAAGCACGAGGAAATGCGCTACAGCGCCGGGTAATTCTGCATCGCTCCATTCCCATATTTGCAAGAGGAGAATGCGCGCCAAACATTGGCAGTACGGTATGCGCTCGGGGTTGAGATACCAGGCAAGAGCGAGGACCAAAGAGGTGCTGAAAAGGAACGCGGCTAAGGCGTATTTGTCATGCTGTAAGATGTCCAAAGTTCCCCTCCGATGGGCAGTACCAATGGAAGACTGCTCAATACTACGCGTTGACTTCTCCTCCGACAATTTGGCGGTGCTTGCGACAGCGTTGGTTGTATTATTAGTGCCGTCTGCCGTCGCCGAGAGGTAAGGAGTACGGGACATGAAGAGGGCAGGTGTCCTACAGGAGGCAGAACGGATGGCTTTCAAATACTGGCTAGCTCTTAAATTCAGTCAACCTCTGTAAATTCTTGTACGAGTGAGCGCAAAAAAATATGTTAATGTCTTGCAGCACTAAGTTATAAAATAACGTGACGTCCGGGTCGCCTTCGCCGTTGCCGAGGCTTGATTGCCCAACCAGGGAATTGGTCGCACTTCCCAGAATAGCGAAAGTGTGAGAAGAAGTGCGAGTCAGCCGCTCGGACGGCCGAGAGCAGACCCATAACACCTCTTTTAAATGTGCGGTCATTTTACAGAGGTCCACGACGTTCGAGAGTTAGTAAGTGCATGTATCCCATTGGGCTGCCCGGAAAGAGCAAAAGTAATGGAATGACGGTAGGATTTTTATAATTTGCGTAGGCATGAAATATTTGGGTGTAAGATCCAAAATTGACGAGTCGCCGAAAGCCCTAACCCCAGAGTTAACGGGGGAAAAAGTGATCACATGGGAATGTACCTTGCTCACGATGGGAGGAAAATATGTGCATACATAATCGACTGGATAGCTAATATGAACCAAAAGTCAAATTATAAGGAAGATTTTTACTGCAAAAAAAGAAGAACGAAGGCGCTCAGACGCTCATATTCGTGCCTCTGCGTCTCGACGGCTGATGGGTCGTGGAAATAAGCGGAATGTGGGAGCGAACTACAGAGCGAGTGAAAGCAGTTAAACGACCGCAACCAGATATTTTAGTGACCAGGCTGAGGGGCACTCGCGAAACGGTAACCATCCCATCATTGATTGATCATGCGACGGGAAAAAAGCGGTCACTGTTGATTAATCAGACGACCCGCAAAAAGCGGTCACTACTGATCAATCACACAACCCGCAAAAAGCGGTCACAATTGATTGATCACACGACGGGCGAAAATCGGTCACAACCGAGCACGGACCCCTCACACCAAAGCAATGATCGGTCGCAGACAAGCAAGGGTCGATTTTGGTATATTCTGAATCGAATCCATTGTTCACGAGGTTCTACTTTTCATTCACAGATTCATTGCTCCGTGAAACCCCTATTGTGACACTGTGATTTACTGGCTTGTTGCTTCCCTGGCCGTCGATACATTTGCCCACGTATACAAGAGGCTTGCAGTCTTGTCTCCGTTTCCTCCTCCTCCTTCCCTTCGTCGCCTTCGCTTCCTATTCGTCCTTGACCCCCTCCCTTTTCCTTTTCTCCTTCCCTTGTCGTGCTTTCTCAGGAGGTCACCGACGACTTCGAATTTCCCTCGTAAGAGTCGGATGCGTGTTCCGCGTCATCCGGGTCAATCAATCTAACATCAAAGGGGTCCTCCATTGCCGCCTCTCCTGCGACCTCACAGTCCCTCTCCTCCGCCTCCTTGTCCCTCCTGTCTCTCTTTACCCTCTCACACAATTCTAAGAACCTATTCTAGGCTGCCTCGGGGTACTTGGGGAATCCCATTTTCGTTCCCCGCTGGATTTCTGGCCGCTTCCCTGCGTGTTCGCGTATATGTGTGTGTGCGTGTGTCAGGGTAAGTGAGAGGGGAGCAAAGGAAGAAAATGAAAGAAGGGAAGGGAAAAGGGAAAAACGAATAGCAGGAGAATGAGAGCGCGAGCAGGACATACCCTAGATAATGTCCTCCATGCAAAGGAGGGTGACTGCTCGGCATTGCCAGAGGGGTCGACGTCCTTCAAAAACACGCCAGCCTTGAGGTCGCTGAAATTGAAACCTGCCTTGACACAGGCGCGAATGACTGCGAAGAGCTGTCAAGAAAAGTAGGAGAGTACTATGATTCGTCAGGGTCGTCCTTCCCACCCGTCCCCTTCCTCCCTCCCTCACTAACCCGATGCTCCCGTCGATCGATGTTTTCTAAGGCGCTGTTGTAGCGCCTTGCAAACTCCACCATCTCTTCTGTCGTCATTGTTTTCAGACAAGAAGGGGGTGGAATCGAAAATGCTCTTTATGTCCAGGAAAGAGGACGTCCATGTTGATATTCTTGGACATGCACTCCTTGATCCTGTTTTTGGCCTGTGCCAAGGAGAACAGTGAATTAATGGACTCCATTCGAAATGCATGCAACATATATCAGCAAATATCTCACATGGTTTCGAAAACGGCGCACTGCTTCCTTGATTGCCTTCCAGTGCCTAAGCAAGGTGTCTTCTTTTTCCTGCTTGTTCATACTGTGCAGCTTGCCTTCTTAAAGAAAAAGTTGGCATCACTTGCTCTTTCGGTACTTCATCTGGGGCGGAGGAGGAGCCCGAAGCCAAGGGTCCACTTTGAAAGTTTTCGTCGCGAAAACTTTAAATCTAGAGGATGCCAGCGACATGGTGCGTTTTCTGTGCTATTTCCTGTGCTATAACAGAAATGCCAAGAAATATGAAGTATAAAATAGTGACAGAGTTTTTTCGAAAAACAAATTTTAGCTGGCAAACTACGTGAGGTACCAATATTGGAAGAGCGCACGAAGAGAAGGTACAGAGTGGTTGTTACGGAGAACTATTGCGGTACTAAAATTGGAAAAGCGCACAAATAGTAGGTACCGAGTGGCTAGAAGAAAGAAAAACAGGAATGAAATCATTAAAGTGCATCGATACTGGCAGCAGGTACGGAGTCGATGTGGCTGCAGTACGGCAATCGGCAAAGCGCATTAAAAGTAGGCACCGCCAGTCGACCGTTACGCTCAACGTCGCCACGTACTACGTATTAGTATGGGCCAATGTAAGTCCAACACCGTGGCCCGATTGCACTTCTCATCAACCATAGGCTTCCCCTTGGTAGCTATAAATTGAAGCCTCGAAGCTTTCGCATGTGTATGTTCGTATTATCTCATGGGATTCTCCCATCCATTCTCTTTCTATCACCTTTTTTTCCAGCCAGGCTTGGGAATGTAAGTGGTCAGATTCGGAAGTCTAAGTGAAGCATTTTAAGTACATCATCGACTTTCGAATTTGAGACCTATAGGCTAATAAATGTCGCGAAAACCATCATCCACGGCACTAGCACAGCATGAATTCACCTTACCCTTTCCGTTGGCTCAGCGCCCTTATAAAAATGCGAAGGAGGTTGTGTGTAAAGTATGGATCCGTTGTTTTAATCACCGCGATTACGATGGGTCTCCTATGGAACTATCATGTACGTGCGATATTTTGGTGTGTAGAGCAAGCTGTATCGATTTGAATCGACAAGTAAGTGGAAAGATCGGTTTAATCACTCCCCACGCCCACAGGCGACCCTTGCATATCGTACCATGAGCTTCTCAGCAGCCGACGGCCGAAACTACCGCTCCTGGAATGGGACCTTCCAATTTCTGCGGCCTCAATGGCAGACCTTCGCAGAATTTCTCGACCGCTGCGCGGAGTTTGATGGCTCGGAACACGATCCGAACGAAAAGGTGCGGGTAAAACGAATATACTCCATCTTCGCCTCTCCCGGGCCCTCCTTTGACGCTGCAACAACAGCCCTGAATGACTACGCGCACGTGGCGGAGGAAAACCGTGAGCAGCCGCCAAATCGACGCGCCACATTCTCTTGCCTTCCATGGATACATGCTGATGCGCCCGTGTTAATGCATGGACCTCCCCGGATCGCCATTGTCACCTTGTCAACCGCAGACTACGTCAACAATAGTGCGGTGTCCTTATCACTCATAGACAAGAAAAAATACTGCGACCATCACGGGTACGACCTCCACATCATTCGAAAGACGAGTACAAAACGCGCGGCCGCGTGGTCCAAGTTGCCGGGTATCCTTTCCCTGCTGGATCAATACGATTGGGTCGTTAGCTTGGACGCAGACACGGTCATATACGACCATAGCATCAGGCTCGAGGAGTTTCTCGACCCCCACCACGACTTGATCGTCGGGCTTGATGGCAACGGTGTCAACAGTGGCGTGTTCTTCCTGCGCAATTCCACGTGGAGCAAGGTACTGCTCACGGAAGCGTGGACGATCACAAACGAGAAAATGAGTAACATCTGGTGGGAGCAAGCGGCAATAATGCGCCTTCTACAGAGCGAGGGCATACGGAATCACGTCAAATACTCTCCACAGATGCACTTCAATTCGTACGTCACATCTCAGGGCCACGTGAAAATGGACGAGAATGGTGGTCGTGGTCCCTTCATTGTGCATTTTGCTGGATTGGGTCCGGCGAAGTGGGATATGCTCCTAGATGTGTACGCGCAACGGAGGAATGTAGAAAACCAAGATATGACCAAAGAATAAAGTAACGCCTTTCAGCAACCACTTAAATTGCTTTCTTATTACCAAGATTGCAACGTTGTTTGCCATGTACTATGTTGCCCGCTCGGTACAAAAAGAAGCAGTGTCTGATCCCCCTGAGAGTATTGCGATATATAGTGCGAAAAGACGACATTGGAAAAAGACTGCGAATGCATGAGCTGCTGAACTTAGGCCGAATATCTCCCTCCCTCTTCTCCCTTCGCCCCTGTCGAAAATGCAGTGTCTTGCGCTCTCATTACCCTCTACATGGGGCACCACCCGAAGATACAATTGTGGACTGACGTGCTGAGAAGGCGGACAGCGGAAGTGCGACAGTTCGTATCGATTACTTGCGTCTATGAGGTCTCGTCCGGCCGATCTTTTGCTCATTTGTCTAGAAAGTGAACAGGCAAAGACACGTATGTTGTCCACGGCAACTCATTGCTTTGTCCCTCAGCAATAAAATTAGGTCCACAGACTAAGCCGACGAGTGACTGCGGATACAGGTGTGGTCCCAGGGCAGTGTACAGATGGTTTGCGGATCATCCAACTTTTCCATGTCTCATCAAAAGGAGGGACGACCACCTGTTGAGCGGGAAAGGAAGGAGATACAGAAGAAGGGTATGATGAAAGCTCTCAACAAAATTCCTGAACGTGACCGATGCCTGGTTTTGTGCCCACCTGCAGTTCGTGCTTCGCCGCGAATTGATTCACTGCTCCCAGGACCGCAAGCGGGTTGCGGCTCCCATCCTCGCACAGTGCCCAATCCTGCCCGGAGTTCTTCCATGTCTCTTCACGTACGTAGTCGTGCCCAGCCATGATCCCGCCTTCTCTGAGCTTGGGCCAATACAGTTCAATGTCCTCCATTACCCCGCAAAAGTCGTGACGGGCATCGACGTAGACGAAGTCGACGGAGCTGTTGGGGATCGTGGGGGCGGCATCCTTGGTCAGCATCTGCAGGAACTCGAGCGTGGTGCCCCGGGCTGCAAATTTGTCCAAGCGGCCATGGGCCTCGCTGTGTCCACAAAGTGGGAAGAAAGATGAGTAAATATCAATATAACGGGCCGCTTGGTGTGGCGAGCTCTGTGCATAAAATCGCGAACGCGCCGTATCCTTACCGCAGGAGCTGCGCCTGCACCTCATCGGGCTTATTAGCCTGATCGCTGTAGTTTGGCAACTGCGCCCAAACATCCACAAGCGTCATATGCTTGCATTTTGTCCAACGGCTCAACGTCTTCTCGGTGTACAACCCACGCTGCACCCCAAGCTCGATTCCTACCGCCATTCCCTCCTCCTCCAGCACGCGCCCTATGGCGTCGCGATTTTCGACGAAGGGCAGGGGCTTCACGTCACGATAGCAGGAGGCCGAAGATCCCAAGGAGGAGGGGCCAGCAGACATCGACGACCAGTTGGCAATGCTCATAGACTTGCCGCTCCGCTGATGGTGGACCCGGACGACCAGCGCCATCAGGCCAATGATACAAACTGCCAGGGCCGTGTTGCGCGCGGTGAGCTGCTGTATCCTCGCGCAGGCTCCAGAGTATCGATTGTGCCCCATGACTGGAGTTGGCAGGCACTATACTATGCGCCTAAAGAGCGCTGGGTGTCTATGCATGCATGAAGAAATGGGAATGTCGGCACAACAGTCAAGGCCGACCTTCGTAGGGGAGGGGTCCCGTTTTAAACCGTGCAGGTGCGATAGATTGGATCGATTTTTCCGACGTCCTAAGAAACTCCATTGCCCTGAGAAAACCCTCCACATGATCTTAGACCAGCACTTGTTCCGGGCACTGACTTTTCTGTACTCCATTGCTACACCCAGATATACTTGGCGCACACACAGGCATGCCCTGAGCCACCATGCATTTACAGGATGGAGGGCCATCTCGGCATCGACCGTCGTGTGATGAGTAGGTGTGTGGACAGCAGACACAGAATCGAATTTTCAGCAGATGAAAACATCGAAAGTCAAGCTTTAAGGAAGATTTTACCGCAAAAAACGAAGAAAGGCGCCCAGGCGTTCAAATCCTTTACCTTTCGGCGACGTTTCGCTCTCTCGCTCCTAGGACCCTCCCAGACCTCTTTCATTAGGCCTTTACGAATGCACCAGGAGCCTTCTATCGCTCTTATGCGCCCTAAAAATGTTGCAACACTGATCAAAGCCAATAAGATATTTGTATGCACTTGGATGCTCTGCACTCGACACGAGGTCGACAATTTCCTGATTCCGAGCTGCTGCAGCTTAACTTCATCTCTTCGATGATGGGCCGATCACACGTGAGAGCTTGAGCCCAAAAGACAAGACAAGTTTCAGGATTGTACACGAAAAGATTATTGAAAAGCTGTTCAGCTTTTTTGGGTCTCTTCTGCTTTCTTCTCTCTTCTTTCAACCAGTTTTGTAGTCGATTTACAATGAAACGCAGTGCTTCTATCGTGACTTGTCCAGTCTTTCACTAAAGTCGTGTGTGTAATTTACGAAAACGACAAAATTGTGATTCACTTTTCCCCTGAATTTCCTATCTTTTCTATGTTGATGTGGTGGAGACAAACTCGGTGTAAATGCCTCGGCAGGCCTCGTCCGTGAAAGTGGCTACGCGAAACTCAGGATTCTTCTCCGCGATCTTCTTCAGCCACTCCATGCATGCACCACATGGTTTGAGTGGGTTCAAATCATCCGCCTCGACCCTAATTGTCATAGCCCCCGGACCCTGTTGATCACGGCCCCCTCCGTCTACCCTGAGATTCGACAAGGGGATGATGGGGCTGGTGCTCTTGGACGATTTTGGATCCAGAGAGTCCATGCTCGACGCATGTGGACGACCACGGCATTCCGCCGGCGACGGCTTACCAAAGGCGCCGTCTTGCCCACATCCGTTCAGGTCCTTGACCGAGTAGGAGCGGATGATCGTGGTTCGAGGCGGCGACAGTCCATCAAAGACTTCTTCCTGCGCCCCCGTCCGGCGAGACGAGGGTGTCCAAGGGCCCTCCTGATCGCCAACGGAGGCCATCATCGACCCCCCTGTCCGTTCAGAAGCGCCCGCATCCCCTTTTCTAGGCCCTAGCAGTCCTCGGGGCTGGGCATTCCCGATAGAGTGGCCGGTGCAGGAGTCGCTGTAGCTGTGGTTGCGATCCGTCGTTTGTGAGGCCACACGAGGGGCCGTGTCGATCGAGGCAAAGACCGCATCCAACGCCTTTGCTGTCCCTTCTGGCTTTCGCCCTCCGTCCCCTCCACCCCCTCCCCCGCCTGTGTTCCCGTTTTTCCCAAAGGAGACGCTCAAGACAGCCACCACCTTCAAGTCCCTCCGTTTCAACGTCAAGTCGGCCGCCAGGGCGGACCCGATCGCGTTTCTCTCCGCGCAGAGCGAGCCCGTGGGCATGCTCACCTCCATGTTGCAGCCTCGGTACAGCAGGGGCCGGGCCCTGTCTTTCTGCACCAACAAAACGGCCAAGACGGGTTTTTCAGTTTTTCGGAGCCAAAACGTGCTTAGATCCGCACACAGGCCCTGCCGGTAGTGGAGGAGAACCTCTTCCTTGTATCGAAGCATCTCCTGGGCGACCAATCGGGCACGGGCGTCTGCATGGGAAAGGGGGACAGGCGGAGCCGTGTCGATGTCCTGTGGGAGGGAAAGGGAGAAGGAAGAAGGAAGGGAAAGAGGAAGGGAAGGAGGGAGGCAAAGAAAAGAAGCAGGGAGTGCGTGAGTCATTCACACGGCCAGGGCGCGGCACGCATGCGTCTCCACACGCCGCCTTGCCGCTTTCCGCAAGGGTGCGTATTTCATGCCGGTCCTCACCTCGAAGGCCAAGACCTCCACATCCTCCAGGCACATTTTAGCATGGTGCCAGAATGTCTTCAACTCCCAGGTATGCATGAAAGAGGGCCGGTAGGGACGCAAGGCGGCGTTGATGGCCGAGATGCGAGCCGGGGACCCGTCGGCGAAACTGATGGTCAGACGGTACTTGTGCCTCCAGGATGTACCCCAGCGCTCAGCAGCCCCGTCCCGGTAATGCTCGATCAATGGGAGCAGCTCGTTCTTCACGAAGGCAATGTTCTCGTCGTAGCGGAAAATATTGGTGGTGCTGTGGACCCGCACCACCCGTACGTCCGGGTAGTTTCGTTGCATCCATTCCTCCAGCAAGGCGGCGGTGCCTTGGGTAGAATTCCCTTCCCGGCTGCTGGTCGGATCCCTTGGCATACCCACCCCGCTGACGAGAAAGATGATCTTGAACACTTCCTCCTCCCCCCCCGGCCCCACCCCTGCTGCGACAGTCTTGCGCCAGGTAGGTAGTACGTTGGCGAGGAGTGGGAAGTAGACGCCGTCGATCCCCACGGCGTCCTGCAGGGGGGCCGGGGAGCGAGGGGAGGAGCGGCCGGCTAAGGGGTCTCGGTCCACAGAATCATTCTTGGCTGCCGCCATCCCCCCCGCGTTCTCTGTCACGGCCGGGTCATGGCCGCCCGGTGACGGGTGGGGAGGCTGCAGGCGTGGAGAGGGGAGGGGGGGGTAAAGCTTCCCTAGGTCGTCTCGACGCAGGCGGAAGTCGGTCAGATCTTGGACAGGCAGAGGGCACTCGCTCAGGTCAAAGCCCACCGGTAGTTCCGGCTGGGTTGTCAGGGACTGGCGGCGTAGAGTGTAGGAGCGTTCGTGTCTCATGTCCCCTCTTCGCAAGGAGGGGGCGTCCGAGGAGGATGCAGAAGAGGGAGTGGGGCCTGGCAAGGCGGCGGGAGCAGAGGGGTTGTGCTCACGGACATAGACGGGAACTTTGACAGAAGGACAAATGTGGTGGTGGACGACTTGCAGGATGGCGTCACTCACGGGCTGGAAGAGTGAAAATTTAGGCCGACACAGGACTAGATCCTCCTGCATCACCGCGCTGCTGCTCGTGCGACGCCGGTGTGTCGCCGTGAACGGCGCCAGTGGCCCCACCCGGAGCACGGTCGATGAAGTGGACGACGTGCGACTCAATAGCTCTTCCGAGGGCGTCCTGGAAGGACCCAGGCCCGGTAATGTAGCAAGGGAAAGCACCATATCCTTGTGCGAAACGTTATGCACCAGCAACTCAATACGGCGTCGGCCCACCTCCTCCATCCCCGGGCATGTGTCCAACGCATGCGACACCCGGTCTTGCACGTCGCGTTCGGGTCCTGTGCTCAGGCAGCGGCTGACATGGCGCGAATGTTTTGAAGCATGCCGACCTGAGTGGCGAGGAAGGCAGGGGGTGCAAGGGGAGGGGGCAACTGGCGAGGACGCCGAAACGGGGCGCATTGTCTGCCCGGCATGACGTGGCGTGGATGGGGATGCTTTCGTCTTCTTCCCAGGACTTTCGGTGATTGGAGGAGAGGGAAGAGCATGTTCATGCCGGAGATGCTGTTTCCTGTGACGTAGGAAGACAACTAGACTCGAGGCGGCCGTGAACAGGGAAAGCTGCAGGAAAGTAAAACCTGCGCCGAGTCCAGAGGCATCATTGTTATCATCACTCCTCATGTCTTCTTCGGGCCATGTGCTGTCATTCTTGCGGGTGCTTTCCCTTTCTGTGCGACAGTTTTTTGGAAGGGGGGTACAAAAGGGTGAGGAGATGCGCCTCGTCTAGAGCTGATGAATCACGGTTCGTTTGAGCAAGTGACGTTTTGAAGAGAGGCTGCAAAGCGAATGGATGTCATCGTATGCATACATCACGGCTATCTTGCGCGGTACGTGGGTGCTGAGAGGCGCTGGGCTGCGATTTGTGTACGTGGTAATGCCGGTATAACCCGAACCAGCTGAACCAAACCAACATCAAGCAAATTTGATGAGTAGACCGGGAGGTGAAATAAAGTTCGTGATAAGATAGGAGGGCGCAACTGCCCTTTGGCTTAGAGCCCACTTTTTCGTTTGTGTGTGTGACCAGGAAGCGGGTCGTCAGTGACAATTTTGACACTTTGCAGGTCTGTTGCGGCCTCGGGATGATAGCTGACGGCAAGCGAAGAGACATCATTGCTCTCCCGTTGCATTCTTTAAACATAACCCCACCCACGACATGTTCTTATCCCACCGCTAACGCCCCAGGGAAGGCAATGGAAGGTGCAGAAGATCCAACAATGGGCGACATAGTCGCGTCCGTCATGTTGTTTGACAGACAGACATCCGTGAAGCACAATTCGCGGGGAAATGCACGGCTTGCTGAAGCCGCCTCGGAGAATGATTTTCAAAAGGGAGCTCAAAAAGCGGTGGAAGCGATCGCAGCTCCAAAACTTCCCAAGGCAAAAAAAGGGGCGAGCGTTAAAATATCCTGTGATGGTTCGGCTGTAGATAAAGACCGTGGGGTGGATGGGGGGACGGTGGGGAAGGGTCCGTGCGGCCAACCAAGTCAAAGCTAGCTTGTAAGATATCACCAGAGGAAGCCCCAAACCTGAAGAATGCGACAACATTACGGCGGATTGAAGCCTTCCCAACAATGAAGGAGCCTCTGGTCTCCAGTGTGGATCACGGAACCGCTCTTGTGGCCGCTGTCAGCCGCCACAGGACTCCACTGGGCACGGCGGTGCCCCCAGATGATGACTCGAACGAGAAGAGGGCATCCACATGCCTGTGCGGGGCCCACGCCACCGTCACGGTCGAGGCCCGAACGTGGACGGGAATCAATAAACATGGTGGCGTGGGCCGTCTGACGAAGGATAACGGGGACGGGACTTTCAACGTCAAGTACTTGTTGGGAGGCAGTGAGAGAAGGGTGGATCGGTGTTACATCCAATGCAACGCCGTTGCAGGCGCGGATCCCGGAGAGGCCGGAAAACGCGCAGTCAAAGGGCCCGAATTCTTTGTTCCTCAGGCAGATATCCCTGTGTCATCAGGGGCGGAGGCTGCGCGCGGTTCGGCCCGGCGGCCCCGAAATCCGAGGGCAGAGCCCGAAGAGCAGACGGAGCAGGGTGAGAAACAGGCGGAGAAGCAGGAGAAGGAAAGGAGGGGAAAGGAGGACGCTCGGGGGGAGGACTGGACGACGAGTGGTACGAAGCCCGCGAAGGCCAGGGGCAGGGCCGATGGGACGGGGCCCTCTGGCCAGAAGCGCTCTCTCGTGCAAGCCAACCAACCCCAGGCGACGTCCCACCCGGCCACCAAGGCACGGGGTCCAATGCACAAGTCTGAGTCCAGGAAGATGGCGCCTCCGCCGCCCCAAGGGGGTGGATCGGGGACATGTATGACGAGCAAGGGAGACCCATCGGCTGTGGCGGAGAGGGCCGCGTCTTCCTCCCCACCAAGAGACGCGAGCGTCCAAGCTGACGCTCCGATCCACCCACAAGCACGACAAGAAAGAGGGGTCCAAGACGTAGGGGAGGCGGTGCCCTCGGAGCACGCCGCCGTGCCACCACCCGCAGCGGATACCCGGTTCCTGGATTTCAAGAGAAAGCTTTCCCAGGCGGTGATTGAAAATGTAGGCGGCTTGGATCAGATTTCGTTAGAGCAGTTGAAGGGGGCGGTGGTGGGGGAGGGTCAGGGGTGCTTCTCCGGCGAGGAGATGGATACGTTTTTGCAGCGCTTGGAAGCAGACAACCACTTGATGCTTGTGGACCAAACGGTTTACATCGTCTAGGAAGGCCTGGGAAAAGGACCTTCTTAGTTCGGGGGAGGAGAGACTCAGGATCGTGGTGCCACTAAGGGATGGATACCAAGGGGAAGTGACAGCGGGGCGGCAAGACTTGCGTGCCTCAAGTGTGTGATACGGTGTGGATATGGGGACGAGGAGAAAGGACAGTGCGGGGTGACAAATGACCAGCAATTCACGGCAGTGAAAATGCAGCCATTCGTAGATAAATTGAAAGATTGACTACAAGCTTCAAGAAACGTTCC
>Ga0209925_1001204_pt1 | contig 13097 bp, 12 predicted proteins | sample SalPonR2_A_D1_MG_FD_185702 | JGI IMG/M metagenome (GOLD analysis project Ga0209925, IMG submission 185702) | Salt pond soil microbial communities from South San Francisco under conditions of wetland restoration - Salt Pond MetaG R2_A_D1_MG... ...
CACCATCGGCGATCACCGGCACGTTGCCCGCCGCCTGCGCGCAATCCATGATCGCGGTCAGCTGCGGCACGCCGACGCCCGCCACCATCCGCGTGGTGCAGATGCTGCCCGGTCCGATACCCACCTTGATCGCATCCGCCCCCGCGTCGATCAGCGCGCGCGTGGCTTCGGCTGTGGCGACATTTCCAGCGACGACCTGCACCTGATTGGAGAGCGCCTTGGCACGCTCCACGGCGCGCGCCACGCCTTCCGAATGGCCATGCGCGGTGTCGATCACGATCATGTCCACGCCGGCATCGACAAGCGCTTGCGACCGCTCAAAACCCGCATCCCCGACAGTCGAGGCCGCCGCGACCCGCAGTCGCCCGAGTTCGTCCTTGCAGGCGGTCGGGTTGAGCACGGCCTGCTCGGTATCCTTGAGCGTCAGCAGACCCGTCAGCTTGCCGTTGCTGTCGGTCACCAGCAGTTTTTCGATCCGGCGGGCCTGCATCAGGCTCTTGGCCTCATCACGGTCGGCAGGTTCCTGCAGGATGGCGAGGTTATCGCTGGTCATCATCACATGCACCGGCGTGTCGTCGCTGGAAGCGAACCGCATGTCACGGTTGGTGACGATGCCGACAACGCGGCCCTTCTCGTCGACCACCGGAAAGCCGGTGAAATTGTAACGCTCGATCAGCGCCTTGGCATCGCCGAGCGTCTGGTCGGGGCGCAGCGTTACCGGGTTGTAGACGATCCCGCTCTCGAAACGCTTGACGCGGCGCACCTCGCGGGCCTGTTCCTCGACGGTCAGGTTGCGGTGGATCACGCCGATGCCGCCGAATTGCGCCATGCTGATCGCCATCCGCGATTCGGTCACGGTGTCCATGGCCGAACTCAGTAGCGGGATGTTGAGGCTGATCGTGTTGGTCACACGCGTCCGCGTATCCGCCGTGTTGGGCAGCACGCTCGATGCGGCAGGCACCAGCAAAACATCATCAAAGGTGAGCGCCTCGCGAATCTCCATTCCGGTTCTCCATGGATATCTCGTTTGGCACGTCCCTATTACACGTATGGCCTCCGGGTAAAAGGCCCATTCGCGCTTAGCGGCTATGCGTCACACAGTTACCGCGGATCGCGGTCCGGCACCGGATCATGGCCGCATTGGCCCCACGGGTTGCAGCGCGCGATGCGCTTTGCCGCGAGCCACCCGCCCCGGACTGCGCCGTGCGTCTCAAGCGCCTCGAGCGCGTATTGGCTGCAGGTCGGGTGGTAGCGGCAGTGATAGCCGACCCAGGGCGACAGGATGAGGCGGTAGCCCTTGATCGGCAGGGCCAGAACGCGGGCAAGCGGGCTCATTTCGCCACCTGCAATTTGCGCAGCGCGTGAATGAGATCGTCCCGCAGCGCCGCATAGGGACGTGCCGCCGTCTCCTTCGCCCGGCCGATCAGCACATAATCCCACCCGGGCTGCCCATAGGCATGCAAGACCTCACGCGCCACGGCCCGCAAGCGGCGCTTGGCCCGGTTGCGCGCAACCGCGTTGCCGACTTTCTTGGAACAGGTGAACCCCACCCGGATCGAAGGGTCATCATCCCGCCGGTCGCGCCCCTGGACCATCATAGCGGGCGTGCCCTGACGCCGCGCGCGTGCAGCCGCAAGGAAATCGGAGCGCTTGCGCAGCACATTCAATCCACCATGCGCGCATGACGAAACCGCCGGGGGCGTGTTCCCTGGCTTGCGGTCAGGGGCCTCCGGCGGTGTCATGATCGTCACAACGTGCTGGCGCTTACGCGCTCAGCGACTTGCGGCCACGTGCACGACGTGCATTCAGGATCTTGCGGCCGGCCTTGGTGGCCATGCGCGCGCGGAACCCGTGGCGGCGTTTGCGAACCAGGTTCGAGGGTTGAAAGGTGCGTTTCATCGCTCCGTCTCCGACTTTGGGGACACGCTGCAATCGGAATCGCGCACGGCCCTGATGTATCCGAAGCCCGGTCTATAGTAGCGGTCCGCCGCCAAGTCAAACCCCCGCAACGCGTATCTGCAACAAAATCCTGCGGGATTTGCGCGATGATGTTACAAGCGGTGCGGAATATCGGCGCAAACGGCCCCCCGCCATCACCCCCGATCACCCCCACGTGAGGCCACTGGCAGAGCGGCGAGAGACTGTGCAAATAGAAGTCAACGCAGTCAACCCAAGGCAGGACCATGGATAGCAGCATGCAGCATTCGACCGAGCAGAAATCCGGAGGCTGGGCGCGACATGCGCCGCTCGCCCTCATTCTCACCGTGGCCGTCATCGGCTATTTCACCCTGCGCGATTACATCACCTTCGACACGCTGCGCGACAATCGCGAGGCGCTGCTGGCGTTTCGCGACGCGAATTTCGGGCTGCTGGTGATCGCCTTCGTCGCTGTATACTTCCTGATCGTGGCCTTCTCCCTTCCGGGCGCTGCGGTGGCCTCGGTCACCGGCGGCTTTCTCTTCGGCCTCGTCTCGGGCACGGCCTTCAACGTGATCGCCGCCTCGCTTGGGGCCTTCGCGATCTTCCTGGCCGCCCGTTGGGGGCTGGGGCAAACGCTCGCCGCCCGCATCGAGACCTCCGAGGGCACGCTCAAGCGGATCAAGGCCGGGCTGCACGACAATGAAATCAGCGTTCTGTTCCTGATGCGCCTCGTGCCTGCCGTGCCGTTCTTCGTGGCAAATCTCCTGCCCGCGCTCGTCGGGGTGCGGTTCGTGAATTTCGCGATCACGACCGTGCTGGGCATCATCCCCGGGGCCATCGTCTTTACCTGGATCGGCGTGGGTCTGGGCGAGGTGTTCGACCGCGGCGAGAGCCCCGATCTGTCGCTCCTGTGGGAGCCGCAGATCATCGGGCCGATCCTGGGCTTGTGCGCGCTCGCAGCACTGCCCATCCTGATCAAGAGCATTCGCGGCAAGAAGGACATTTGAGCATGCAAGAGATTAAGACGGACCTGCTGGTCATCGGGGCCGGCTCCGGCGGGCTGTCCGTCGCGGCGGGCGCGGTGCAGATGGGGGCGCGCGTGGTCCTGCTCGAAGGCCACAAGATGGGCGGCGATTGCCTGAATTTCGGCTGTGTCCCCTCCAAGGCGCTGATCGCCAGTGGCAAGGCGGCCTACGCGCAATCCCATGCCGCGCAATACGGCGTGGCCAACGTGACCCCGGATGTGGATTACTCTGCGGCCAAGGATCACGTCGCCGGTGTCATCGCCCAGATCGAGCCGGTGGACAGCCAGGAGCGGTTCGAGGGCCTTGGCGTGCGGGTGATCCGCGAGTACGGCGAATTCATCTCGCCCAAGCAGGTGAAGGCGGGCGATCACCTGATCAACGCGCGTCGGGTGATCATCGCCACCGGGTCGTCTCCTTTGGTGCCACCGATTCCGGGGCTGGAAAACGTGCCCTATGAAACCAACGAGACGATTTTCGAACTACGCGACAAACCCGGCCATCTGCTGATCATCGGAGGCGGCCCCATAGGCATGGAAATGGCGCAGGCGCATCAGCGATTGGGCTGCGAGGTGACGGTGATCGAAGGGGCATCGGTGCTGGGTCAGGACGACCCGGAGCTGGCGCAGGTGGTGATCGACCAGTTCAAGGCCGAGGGAATCGGCATTGAAGAAAGCGCCATGGCCTCGGAAATTCGCGGCGAGGCGGGGGCCATCGAGGTCGAGGCCAAGGACGGGCGCATGTTCACCGGCACGCATCTGCTGATGGCCGTGGGACGCCGCGCCAATACCGACCGCCTCAACCTCGAGGTCGCCGGGATCGAGACCACGAAACGCGGCATCAAGGTTGACGCCTCGATGCGGACCACCAACCGTCGGGTCTATGCCATCGGCGACGTGGCGGGCGGGCTGCAATTCACCCATATGGCGGGCTATCATGCCGGGCTGATCATCCGGCAGGCGCTGCTTGGCCTGCCCGCCAGGGAACGCACCGATCACATCCCCTGGGCCACCTATACCGATCCCGAGATCGCGCATGTCGGCCTCACCGAAGAGGCCGCGCGTAAGGAACACGCGGGCAATCTCGACGTGGTGCGCTTTCACTACACCCACAACGACCGCGCCATCGCCGAGCGCAAAACCAACGGCCTGATCAAGGTAATGGTGGTGCGCGGGCGGCCCGTGGGCGCGTCGGTCGCAGGCGCGCAGGCGGGCGAATTGGTCAATCTATGGGCCTTCATCCTCGCCAACGGGCTCAAGATGAAGCACGTCGCCAACATGGTCGCCCCCTACCCAACCTTGGGTGAAATCAACAAGCGCGTGGCCGGGGCCTATTTCTCGCCCAAGCTCTTTGATAACCCTATGATCAAACGCGTGGTCGGTTTCGTGCAACGCTGGTTGCCCTGAGCGGCAGTTAAGGGAGGAACAGCTTGCTCAATTCACTTTCGGGGCGCTTCCTGATCCTGACGGCCATCTTCGTGATGCTGGCCGAAGTCCTGATCTTCGTGCCCTCCATCGCCCGATTTCGCGAGGAATTCCTGCTCACCCGGCTGGAACGGGCGCAGATCGCATCACTGGTGCTGTTGGCCGATGAAGAGGTGAATCCTGACCTCCAAGAGGAGTTGTTGCGCAACGCGGGCGTGTTCAACGTGGTGATGCGACGCGACGAGGCGCGGCAACTGGTGCTGTCGTCGCCCGTTCCACGCCCTATATCTGAAACCTACGACTTGCGCGACGCGCCCGCCTTTACCCTCATCCGCGATGCCATGACCCGGCTGACCACCCCGGAAGATCAGGTGATCCGTGTGATCGGTCAGCCGGTGCGCATGGGCGGGTTGTTGATCGAGGTCACGCTCGAGACAAACGAGCTGCGTGCCGCGATGCTCGACTACGGGCTGCGTATCCTCTGGCTGTCACTGGTGATCTCGGTCTTTACCGCCGTGCTTCTGTTCTGGGCGGTCCAGTACTTTTTGGTGCGTCCCATCCGCCGGGTGGTGGGCAATATGCAGGCCTATGCCGAAGCGCCGGAAGACGCAAACCGGGTGATCGCACCCTCCTCGGGCATCCGCGAACTACGCGAGGCCGAGGAAACGCTGCAAACGCTGCAAACCCAGTTGACCGGCGCGCTCAAGCAAAAAGAGCATCTCGCCCAACTTGGCGGGGCCGTGGCCAAGGTCAGCCACGATCTGCGCAACATCCTCACCTCGGCACAGCTCTTTACCGACCGCATCGAGATGAGCGAAGACCCCGGCGTGAAACGCATGGCACCGAAGTTGGTCAACTCGCTGACCCGCGCGATCCATCTCTGCGAAGCGACGCTCGCCTATGGCAAGGCAGAGGAGCCGGGCCCGACCCTCGCGCAAGTCCGGTTCGCCGATATCGTGGCCGACGTCATTGACAGCGAACGGCTTTCTACAGGCGATGCCGATATCAGTTTTTCCGAGGATGTCCCCGCGGACATGGTGCTGCGCGCCGACGCCGAGCAGCTCTATCGCGTGATCGCCAATCTCGTGAGGAATGCCCGTCAAGCAATTGTGAACACGGGGAAATCCGGTGAGATCAGTGTCATGGCCGACGAAGACGACCGCGCCTGGATCATCCGCGTGGCCGACACCGGCCCGGGCCTGCCTGCCAAGGCGCGCGAACACCTGTTCAAGCCGTTTCAGGGTGGTGCGACCAAGGGCGGAACGGGACTCGGACTGACCATCGCACAGGACCTCGTGCGCGGTCACGGCGGCACGCTCTCGCTTGAACGTAGCGATGAGACGGGCACATCCTTCCGCATCACCCTCTCCAAGGGAAATTTGGTGGATGTGTCATAAATCTTCCAAAACGCCCTTGCATTGCCGGACCGCAGAGTCTAATTCCTGCCCTCGACGGACCGATAGCTCAGCTGGATAGAGTACTTGACTACGAATCAAGGGGTCGGGGGTTCGAATCCTCCTCGGTCCGCCACCGTTTCCCTAAACCGGTAGCGTAAAAACTGAATGTATCCCGCATTTTACGCGGCGATCCTCAGGTTGTTTTCAATTCGCCTAGAGCGATGCAAGCCAAGCATCGAGCGCAGCGTCATCAGGCGCGACAGGTTCCGCCTCACCCTCGCAGAACGTCTGAAACCGCGCCGCGTTGAGGTGATTGACGCCGACCAGAACCGGCACCCCGGCAGTCAGCGCGTCCGCGATCAACCCGCGAAACCCACGCCCCTCCGCCTCATGCTTGCCGAACTTGTTGACGATCACCAGATCGCAGCCCGCGGTCAGACGCGCCTCGCTCTCGGCCACTGCCTGTTCCAGGGCGGCCGGGTCGAGCCTGCAACCCCGCGCTCCCGGCCCAAGGGTCTGCGAAATGCGGATCACCGGCCCGTCGGGCAAGACTTGCACATCCATGTCACAGGGGCGATCCGCATCGCAATTGGAATTGATCTGCACCGTGCCACACAGCCGCAGCCCGCGCGCCTGCGCGCGCATGGCCACTCCGTGCAGCAGCAGATCGGTGTCGCCCCGCCCCTCGGCCATCACATAGGCGATGCGCATGGGCGACCTCCTCAGGCGGTCAGGCGGCTGATGACCACCGTCACTTCGGGCCGCTTGCCGATCTCGTTCTGCGCGCTTTGCCGCGCCACACGGCGCAACCCCTCTTCCAGCTTGTCGTCATCGGTCAGCGTCTTCGCTCCGGCACGCCCCATGAACTGCGAAAGATCCTCTTCCAGCACATCGACCAACGGCGCGCGGCTCTGCCCGGTTTCGGCCAGTCCCATCAATTCGACCCAAGGCTCGCCGAGGGGCTCGTCTTCCTCGTCCATGATGACATTGATCATCACGTGCCCGTTGAGCGCCATGCGAATCCGGTCACGCACAATCCCGTCCATCGCCCCGATCTTGACCGAGCCATCCACATAGGTGCGCCCGGTCTCGACATATTCGGCCACTTTGGGGACATTGCCGCTGAGGTCGATCATCATGCCGTTGACGGCCAGCACGCCCTTGATCCGATTCGCCTCTGCCAGCTTCACATGCTCGCGCAAATGCCGGTGTTCGCCATGCATCGGCACCACGATCTGAGGCTTGATCAGCTTGTGCATGGCATCGAGATCAGGCCGGTTGGCATGGCCCGAGACGTGATAACGATCATCGCCCTCGACCACATCCACCCCGATCTCGGAGAACTTGTTGATGATGTGGATCACTCCGCGCTCATTGCCGGGAATGGTCTTGGAAGAGAAGAGGAATGTGTCGCCCTCCTTGAGCACCATGCCATTGTACTTGCCATTCGCCAGCTGCGCGCTCGCCGCCCGCCGCTCGCCCTGGCTGCCGGTGACGATCAGCATCAGGTTCTCACGCGGGATGTTGCTCGCCTCTTCGGGGCTGACGGTCTTGGGGAAATCCTTGAGAACACCGGTTTCGACCGCCGCCTCGATCATCCGCCGCATCGCCCGGCCCAACAGGCACACCGAGCGCCCGGCGCGCTTGCCCGCCTCAGCCAGTGTCCTGACCCGCGCCACGTTGCTGGCGAAGGTCGTGCAGACGAACATGCCCTTTGAGGCCTGCACCAGATCGGTGATCGGCTGGCCCACCGTGCTCTCGGATCGCCCGTCGTGGTGGCTGAAGACATTGGTCGAGTCGCAAACCAACGCCTTGACCCCCGGCTCCGCAAGGCTCGCCCAGAGGTCATGGTCGAACGGCTCGCCCACGATCGGGTTTTCGTCGATCTTGAAATCGCCGGTATGCACGATGCGCCCGCCGGGGCTGTCGATGACAAGGCCCGAACTTTCGGGGATGGAGTGCGAGATCGGAACGAACCCTACGGTGAACGGACCCGCCTTGACCGTCTCGGGCCACGGAGACGCGGTCTTGACCGCCTTTTCCGAATGGCCGTGCTCTTCCATCTTGCGCCGCGCGATATTGGCGGTGAAGGCGCGGGCATGGATCGGCGCGCCCAGGCGATCGTAGTAATGCGCCACGGCGCCGACGTGATCCTCATGGGCATGGGTGATGAACACCGCCTCCAGATCGTTTTTGCGCGCCTCCAGCCAGGATATATCGGGCAGGATCAGATCGACCCCCGGCGTACCGTCCATATCCGGGAAGGTCACACCCAGATCCACGAGGATCAGCTTCTCCTTACCCGGTTTGCCATAGCCGTAGACATAGGCATTCATACCAACTTCACCCGCCCCACCGAGGGGCAGGTAGATCAATCTTTCATTCATGGGGCGTCAGCCCTCCTTGTTATGCGCGTGTATCACGGTCAGACCGTGCATTGTCAGATCATCCACGAACCTGTCGAACATGTCCGTACCCTGCTGGAATAACGGTGCCAGCCCACCTGTTGCGATCACCTTCATGGTGCGGCCACGCTCGGCCTTTATCCGCTCACATATCCCATCAATCAGGCCGACATAACCCCAGAAGACGCCCGATTGCATGCAATCCACCGTATTGGTGCCGATCACCCGATCAGGCTTGGTCACGTCGATATGCGGCAAGGCCGCCGCGGCCTCATGTAGTGCCTGAAGCGACAGGTTCACCCCCGGCGCGATCACGCCGCCGATATAAGCGCCATCATGATCGACCACGTCAAATGTGGTGGCGGTGCCGAAATCCACGATAATCAGATCGCCGCCATAAAGATCATATCCCGCAACCGTGTTGACCAGCCGGTCCGGGCCCACCTGCGTGCCCGCATCCACCCGCACATCCACCGGCAGGCGGCACTCGGGCTTGCCCACCACCAGCGGGCGGCAATTGAAATAGCGGTCAGACAAGACACGCAGGTTGAACACCACCCGCGGCACGGTGGAACTGATCACCACGGCATTGATCTTTGCATTGATCCCGTGATGTGCCAGCAGCGTCTTGAACCAGACGAAATACTGATCGGCGGTGCGCTGATGCTCAGTCGAAGTGCGCAACGTGCACAAAAACCGCGTCCCGTCCCAGATCGAGAACACCGTGTTGGTATTGCCGCAATCAATCGCCAGAAGCATGGGGCCCGCCCTCCCGCGTCAGAAAAACACCTCGGCTGCGGCAATCACCTGCCGCCCCTTTGAGGTCATTAGAACGAGATTGCCCGCCTCGTCCACCGTCTCGAATGTCCCGTGATGGCTGTCGCGCGCGGTGCGCGCGGTGATCGCCTCGCCCAGGCGCGCCGCCCGATCGAGCCAGGCCCGGCGAATGGGCGCGAACCCATAGGTCACGAATTGCGCCTCAAACCGCGCATAGGCCGGGGCCAGAAGGCCCATAAACTCCTCCGGTTCGACCACCACCCCGGTCTCGGACAAAAGCGAGACCGGCCGCAAGGCCCCCTCCTCAACCTCCGCCGGAGCCGGCGCACTACGCAGGTTCACCCCGATCCCGATGGCGAAATGGCTCAGGCTTTGACCCACTCCCGCGCTTTCCAGCAGGATACCCGCCAGCTTGCCGCCATTGAGCAGCACATCATTGGGCCATTTCAGGCTGATCCCCTCGGCACGCCCCGTCGCGGCCACCAGCGCATCATAGAGCGCAAGCGAGGCCACGAAAGACCGCAACGCCACCTTGTCAGGGCTCTCGTTGGGCCGCATCACCAGTGTCGCCGCGAAATTGCCCACCGGGTTGACCCAGGGCCGCCCGCGCCGCCCGCGCGCCGCCGTCTGCTCCAGCGCCAGTATCCATTCAGGGCCGCGCAATCCGGGGGCCAGCCGCGCAGCCTCGGCATTGGTGCTGTCGACCGAGGGCAGCACCCGGCGGCCATAGCCCTCGGGCCAATCGAATTCCGATGCCTGCTTCATCGTTCCGGAAATACTCCCGCCGGAGGCGCGCGCCCGCCTGCGGGCGCCAAAATCAAAGCGACGCGCCCGGCAGGGGCGCGTCACCTTTTTGTCAGACCGTGACCGGTCTCATGTCAGTTTACCAGCGTCGCGGCGGCAGCCTGTGCCATTGTCTCGACCCCGAACATGTTGATGATGCCCAGAAGCATCACCGCCGCCGAGGCCATCAGAAACGCCCATTGCACCGGCGAACGACCGGTTTCCAGCCCCTCGCCCTCTTCGCCGAAATACATGTAGAACACGATGCGCAGGTAGTAGAACGCCCCGATCACCGACGCGACCACACCGGCCACCGCCAGCCAGGCCAGCCCGCCCTCATAGGCCGCGCGCAGCACGTAGAGCTTGCCGAAAAAGCCCAGAAGCGGCGGCACGCCGGCGAGGCTGAACAAGAGGATCAGCATCGCAAGCGCGCGGCCCGGCTGTGCTTTGGAATACATGTTGAGCGCGCGTATATCCGTCACCGGCTGCCCGTCGCGCTCCATCGACAGGATGAAGGCAAAGGTGCCCACGTTCATCGTGACATAGATCGCCATGTAGATCAGCATCGCCTGCACACCGAACACCGTGCCCGCCGCCAGTCCCATCAGCGCATAGCCCATATGCGCGATCGAGGAATAGGCCATCAGCCGCTTGATATCGGTTTGGCCGATCGCGGCAATAGCTCCGAGAAACATCGACAGCAGGCTCAGTACCGCGAGCACCTGTTGCCAGTCGCCCACCACGTCGCCAAAGGCGTCATGCACCACACGCGCGACCAGCGCCATCGCCGCCACCTTGGGGGCGGTCGCAAAGAACGCGGTGATCGGTGTCGGTGCCCCCTCATAGACATCGGGCGTCCACATGTGGAACGGCACGGCGGAAATCTTGAACGCCAGACCGGCCAACACAAAGACCAGCCCCAGCAACAGGCCAATCGGTGCCTGCCCCTCCGCCGCGTCGATGATCCCCGAAAACAGCGTGGTGCCCGCATAGCCATAGGTCAGCGACGCGCCGTAGAGCAGCAGACCCGACGAGAGCGCGCCCAGCACGAAATACTTGAGCCCCGCCTCGGTCGATTTGGCACTGTCGCGGCGCAGGGACGCTACGACGTAAAGCGCCAGCGATTGGAGCTCCAGCCCCATGTAGAGCGCCATCAGGTCGCCCGCGCTGACCATCACCATCATGCCCACGACCGCAAGCGCCACCAGGAGCGGATATTCGAAACGCAGGATATCCCGGCGCGCCATGTATTCCTGCCCCAGCACCAGCACCGCACCTGCCGACAGCAGGATCGTCACCTTGGCAAAGCGGGCAAAGCCGTCATCGTTGAACATGCCATCAAAGGCGGTGCGCGTCCCGCCGCCCGACGAGGCTCCGATCCACAGGGCCATGACAGCAAAGAGCGCCGCCGTGAGCCAGACCAGCATCCCCGCCATCTTGTCCTTGCCGGTATAGGCCGCGAACAACAGCGCCGCGATGGCATAGACGGAAATCACGATCTCCGGCAGGATTACATTCAGATCAGCCTGCATGTCTCAGGGCCTCCGGTTCAGTGGTCCGCGACGGCGACCTGGCTACTGGCCTGTGCCACCGCCTGTGCCGTCTCTACGTTGGAAATCAGCGCCTCGACCGAGGGGCCGGTGATATCGGTGACCAGCCGGGGATAAACCCCGAGCAGCAGCGTCATCACCACCAGCGGCGCAAAGATCGCGCGCTCGCGTTTGGTCATGTCAGTGATGGTGCGCAGGCTCTCCTTGATGAGATCGCCAAACACCACCCGCCGATAGAGCCAGAGCGCATAGGCCGCCGACAGGATCACCCCCGTGGTCGCGACCGCTGCTACCCATGTATTGACCTGGAACACGCCTACAAGCGTCAGGAACTCGCCGATGAAGCCAGAGGTGCCCGGCAGCCCGACATTGGCCATGGTGAAGAACATGAAGATCAGCGCATAGGCCGGCATCCGGTTCACGAGGCCACCATAGGCGTCGATCTCACGGGTGTGCATCCGGTCATAGATCACGCCGACGCAGAGAAAGAGCGCGCCCGAGATGAAACCGTGGCTGATCATCTGGAAGATCGCCCCATCCAGCCCCTGCTGATTGGCCGCGAAAATCCCCATCGTGACATAACCCATGTGTGCGACCGACGAATAGGCGATCAGCTTCTTCATGTCCTCTTGGGCCAGTGCCACCAGCGAGGTATAGACGATGGCAATCGCCGACATCCACAGAACCAGCGGCGTCAGAACTTCGGAGCCCACCGGAAACATCGGCAATGAGAAGCGCAGAAAGCCATAGCCGCCCATCTTCAACAGGATCGCGGCCAGCACGACCGAGCCCGCCGTAGGGGCCTGAACGTGGGCATCGGGCAGCCAAGTATGCACCGGCCACATCGGCATTTTCACTGCGAAAGAGGCGAAGAACGCGAGGAACATCAGCGTCTGCATGCCGCCCACGATATGAATGCCAAGCAGCGAGAAACTGTCCGAGGCGAACTCATGCCGCAGGAGCGACGGGATATCGGTGGTGCCCGCATCCGAGAACATCGCCACCATCGCCACAAGCATCAGCACCGACCCGAGGAAGGTGTAGAGGAAGAACTTGAACGAGGCGTAAATCCGTTCCTTGCCGCCCCAGATGCCGATGATCAGGAACATCGGAATGAGCCCCGCCTCGAAGAAGAGGTAAAAGAGCACCAGATCGAGCGCCATGAACACGCCCAGCATCAGCGTTTCCAGAATGAGAAACGCGATCATGTATTCCTTGACGCGGGTTTTGACGTTCCACGACGCCGCGATGGTCAGCGGCATCATGAAGGTCGTCAGCAACACGAACAGAACGCTGATCCCGTCGACACCCATCTTGTATTTCAGACCCAGGAGCCAGTCCTGCTCCTCGACGAACTGAAACCCGGTATTCGACGGGTCGAAATCGAAAAGGATGAACAGCGACACAAGAAATGTCAGCGTGGTCGCGATCATCGCCACCCATTTGGCGTTCTTTTGCGCCGCCTCATCCTCGCCACGCAAGAAGATCGCGAGGATCGCCGCCGCCACCGCCGGGATGAACGTCACAATGGAAAGCAGGTTGTCCATCAGTTGGCCCCCCCGAAGATCGTCATCCACGTGACCAGGATCGCGATCCCGACCACCATGGCAAAGGCATAGGTGAAGATGTAGCCCGACTGCGCCCGGCCCGCGAGCCGCGTGAGCCGCGGAATAAGCCCCATGGCAACGCCGTTAAGCGAGCCGTCGATCACGTCACCATCGCCGCGTTTCCATAGCAGCTGCCCGAGCGCCCTGGCCGGGCGGACAAAGAGGAAATCGTAGATCTCGTCGAAATACCACTTGTTGAGCAGGAACAGGTA
>Ga0209925_1001206_pt1 | contig 13072 bp, 9 predicted proteins | sample SalPonR2_A_D1_MG_FD_185702 | JGI IMG/M metagenome (GOLD analysis project Ga0209925, IMG submission 185702) | Salt pond soil microbial communities from South San Francisco under conditions of wetland restoration - Salt Pond MetaG R2_A_D1_MG... ...
TGAATGCTATATGGGACAATATAGTGGATGACGACAGTGGAAGTAAAGCGGTGTTGGTGGGTTTGCCGATGATACCTATTGGTCGTCGTCCGAGGTCAGTAGTGACGGCGTGTGGTTCCAGTACTTCGGCAATGGCATCCAGAGCACCAACTCCAAAGACACCAACGGCCGGGTTCGGCCTGTGCGGGCTTTTTAAATATTTACCAATTTAACTATTAGGGGGCTCGCCTCTTTAGTTAAAAGAAACTATTCACAAGAGAGGTTTTTTGGTTCTGTTGGGCTTGTTGATAGAATTTCGAGCCGATTCGGTGAGCTATCTGGCTGAGAAATGTTCGACTGACTTGTATATCCAGTGTCTCGCTGAGCATTGTGCGTACATACTCGAATGGAGCAAAGACGCCCATCACTTTGCATTTGTAGACCCTTCTTTTCACTCTCAGTTCGCCCAGGGGGCTTACTAACTGCCTTTTTTTCTTCCCTTGCTCTATGCTGATCCTCCGCAAATTGGGCAGTTTTTTTTGTTCCTTTTGCCACTCATACTCCAGTGCAACTTCTGCCAGTCGTCCAGGAAACCGTTTGCGGATAGCCAGAATAGAGTCTTCAATGTCAGGAAATGTCTGTGGAACTTCACTCGAAAGGGCTTTTTACCCTTTAATCTCTTCTTTTTCTTCTTCAAATATCTGATTTTTCCCAGCCGTTTTGCTTAGCTGAAAAGCAGGATTTATGCAGTACGTCTTCTCAAGCAAGCCGATAAAATAAAGGCAGCACTTGAAGGCTTTATATAAGTTCTTTATTTCAATCTTAGGGACCAATATTACCGGCTGAGTTTTGCGTAAAAGTTACCGAACTTGTATCAGGCACATCACCTGATCTAACATATAATCCATAGTTATTATGATATCGAATGATGTCATTATCAAACACCACGCCCGAATCATAAACCTCTATACCATGATCAGTATTATGGCTGACTATATTGTTTCCAAAAGAGGGACTCGCATGTGAAATATGAATCCCCACACCTTTATTGTACGTAATGGTATTATCTACAAATTCCATGTCGTTCTCATCCGGGTAAAGAATAAACACCGCAGAGTATCCTGAATTAAATCCACCAATGAGATTATTAGACACAAGGATACTTTCATTGGTCGCTTGGATATGTAAGGCACCTCCGTTCCCCGGATTTGGCACACCACTTGGCACCTCGTTTTCACTGAATGTATTGCTTGTGATGGTTGCACTGCTATCGAGCACTGAAAGCGCTCCTCCATTATTAAAATCACCGTCGGAACTATTTTTAATAAATTCTGTATTGTTTATTACAATTGCCCCGTCACGAATACGAATAGCGCCTCCATGGCCGGTTGCGTAATTTGACTCAAAATAACTGGCGTCAATGTTAAGTTCAGCGGATTCCTCCGAAAAGATGGCTCCGCCCCATCCGTCCGCGTCATTTTCGATAAAATCACAAGAGCGAATATTCAATGTTCCGTCTACGAGGTGGATTGCCCCACCTGAGGAACTTGTCTGATTCGAATGAAACTCGCAATCCTCTATTTCCGTACTCGAATCGTAAAGTGAAATTGCTGCTCCATTCACGGCCTCATTATCGATAAACTTCAGATTAGATATGCTTTGCTTGATTGATGTATGAATCACCACGCCGCCCCCGTCATACCCATCGGCATTGGAAATCGTCATATTTTTTAGCGTAATCTCCGAACTATTGTTGATGATAAAAATTTTATTATTTCCATTTCCGTCGAGGATTGTCTCTCCCGAGTTATTGCTGAAGCTCTCATCATAGTTGCCGGAAATATCTATATGATCTCTGTTAATAAGTAACTCGCTGTCTACTATGTAATGTCCGGAAGCTATTCGCAACTCCTTCAAGTCATCGGCTAAAAGTATCTCGAGACCTTTAGACAATGTTGCAACGGGCGAATCTTTCGTTCCGTCATTAGTATCCGACCCGGAAGTCGAGACATAAACGATTTCTTGGAATACATCGTCATTACCAGCTGATTCCAGGCTGCAGGTAGTGATAAATGATGTAATTATTAATAAGGTTAGTAGTAGTTTTACTATCTGATTTGGCATAAAGCACCTCGTTCATTTAACTATAAATGAAAAGTGAAATTATCCCCGTTCCAAAACAAAAAAAGGAAGGTCCCCTTCCTACTACTTCGATAACTTTAATTATAGTCCATTAATTTTGTTTTTCAAGATGCAGAATAAAAATTTTGTCAAGAATATTATTCCCCGCCAGGAGCAGTTTCCGATTTTAAGCTAAACTTGTCGATACTCAATTCCGTAATCTTTTAGATAAGTTTTTCTCCCTCGCCTGACCTGAAAGAAAGGACTGGTGTATAACAGAAGAGGTGCTAAGAATAATCCGGTATTATTAGTGTGACCTTTCATCCCCTCATGCTGGAAGATTTTTAAGGGATGAATGGTGTAGGCCTTAGTAGTACTGTAGGAGAGGGCTGTGTAGCTAAACGTGCAGCAAGTGTAAAGATTCCACGTACATCAAAGTAGGGAAGGAAGTAATCTTCGATCAGTAGGTGATTATTGTATATATAGTGGAGAGAATAGGTTCTACCCGTCTCTGCATCTTTACTTTTCAGGTATTCAATCTTCTCTTTATTCCAGAAATTGAGAAGATATGACCGCAAGTTTTCACGGCGCATGGAGGGAAGTCCCTCCTTAATCCATTGTTGTGATAGTCTATCAGCTTGTCGTTCTGTTTCTTTCGTACCAGCTTTTATTCCAGTACTCTTCATTTTAGCATACCCGTTACCAAAAGGACGAAGGAAACCGACGTAGTAGACGTAAATCGATTTTCCAGTTCTTCGATCTTTGTTTTTACGTTTTATTAGGTGGTATTTCATTTACTGAAACTCTTCTTTATGAGGAAAGGCACCGACCGAATTACCGACTGAAAGCTATTTTTTGGTATGGCAGCTCTTAGGTTAAATAAACAACTCTTTATATATAAATGAACTAAAAGAGCGCCTGATCGGAATCGAACCGACATCATCAGCTTGGAAGGCTGAGGTAATAGCCATTATACGACAGGCGCGTCTGCTTACTGTATGGATATAGATACTAAAAAACGGCATTTATGTCAAGCAAATGGGATAAGAAAATGAACATGATTACGATTTTAACTTTCCCCTTGGATAATATATCTGATTGTTGTATATTTTACTCAGGTTAAGTCCTTTACAACATCTTCTTTTTGAAGTTCTATTGAGGCCCTCAATTGTGTAAGCTATTAGAGCATAAAGGCTTATTTTTGTAAGGCTAAAGATACATACACTCAAGGAAAAGTCTACTATGATAATATTTGATTCACAAGGCACAAGCCATAAATTCATTCGAATAAAATTGATGGGAGGGCTTCTGCTTTTTGCTCTCTTTGTGTTAGCTTTTTTCAGTTGCCGGCAGGGCAGTCCGGAACGCATTTCAGAGACCGATTTTGCCCTCGGAACCACCTGTTCAGTACAGCTTTATGGAAGCCAGTACAAAGATAAACTATCTCCAGCGCTTGCGATAGCAACGGAGATTGAAGAGAAGATGAGCGCCCACACCGAAGATTCAGAGGTAGCGAAGGTCAATAAAAAAGCAGGCGAGGAGCCGGTAGAGATCTCGGAGGAGACTTTCAAACTTATTGCCCGGGCAAAGGATTTTTCTGAGATAGGGGATGGAATATTCGATCTGACTGTTGGACCTTTAGTTGACTTATGGGATATTGGGTCAGGAGAAGAGAGCGTCCCTCCTGCTAAGGAGATAACAGCAGCCTTGCAGAAGGTTAACTATAAGGACGTAGAGTTGATACCGAAAGGTCAGAGTTCAGCTGAAAGTACTGAGAAAGAAGAAGGACCGCAGGTATATCTGCAGCGTCCGGGTATGAGGATTGATCTTGGAGCAATAGCGAAGGGGTATGCCGCAGACCGAATAGTCCAGTACCTTAAGTCGGAAGGGGTTGAGTACGGAATTGTGAACTTAGGCGGAAACGTCTATGCCTTTGGAGAAAAGCATAATAAAACCGTGTGGAAAATTGGAATCCAATCGCCTGAGGATTCTCGAGGTAACTATTTAGGAGTTGTCGAGCTAGTAGATAAAGCTGTAGTTACTTCAGGAAAATATGAGCGTTATTTTATGGAAGATGGAGTGCGTTATCACCATATCCTCGATACTGAAGACGGGTTTCCAATTGAAAAAGACCTTGCTAGTGTTTCGATTATTTCAGCCGATGCAACCGAAGCGGATGCACTATCAACTTTGGTCTTCGGTCTCGGACTGAAAAAGGGGCTGGAGTTTACAGAACAGCTCCCTGGTGTGGACTCAATTTTAGTGACCGAAGATAATACGGTTTTTACCACGTCTGGATTGCGAACGAGTTTTGAGCTTACCGATAAGGATTTTAAGCGTGGAGAAAGTAAGGCCCTGCTGAAGCAAGATTGAATTGCGATTAGTTTAGTAGTTTCGTTGAAGAAGAAAAGCGGTAAACTGTTCTAAGGCTCGGCGAGCTTCGCCTTCGGGTAGTTGCTTTATGGAATAGAGTGCTTTGTGGGTATAGGACTGTGCCACTGCCCGGGCACGTTCAATTCCATTTAGTTCTTTTGTGTGTGTAATAATTTGCTTTAACCGGCGACCATTTTTTGGTCGGCGGGAGAGCTGCTTTTCTAGTGAGCCGTCATCTTGTTGAAGTGCATACAGCAAAGGCAGGTTTACGATTCCCTGTCGAATATCTGCTCCGGTAGTTTTTCCGGTACGATCGGATTGATCAGTAAAATCGAGGATATCATCGATTATTTGAAATCCGGCGCCAAGATTATATCCTATTTTTTTAAGACGGTTACTGTTTCGTTCATCAACACCATTTTCGTGGGCACCAACATAGGCCGAAAGAGCAAACAGTGCTGCGGTTTTGCCCATAATCCGGCGATGATACTCTTTAAAACTGGTGGTGTAAAAAGAAAATGTATTGTGCTGTCGTATTTCACTTTCACAGATCGAGTTCACAATTCCAGCTATATAACGGCCGGTTTCGATATCGGTGTCTTGCGAGGCTATTTGAAAGCTACGGGTAAATAGAAAATCGCCTAATAACACGGCTGTACGAGGATCGAAACGTGTGTGCAGTGTAGGGATTCCCCGTCGAGTAGCTGCCTTATCGATAATATCGTCATGAACCAGAGTAGCCATATGCAGCAGTTCCACAGCGGCCGCTAAGCGGTAAGTTGAACTTTTATCCTCAGGTCTAAGATCTTTAGAACCGATTTCTGCAGAACCAAAGCGCGCAGCGAGTATAAGCAAGGCAGGCCGCAGCATTTTACCGTTGTTTTCAATTAATTCGGTAAGCGCCTCCTGTATAAAAGGGGTGCTGGAGTACAGTTGGGCGCGGATTATAGACTGTACCTGAAGAAGATCTTCATTTATAGATATATCTTGATACAGGGTATCAACCATTCGAGGTCCTTTATTGTAAGCTCTGCAGGGCGGGTATTTCCACTATAGTAACACTATAGTGGAAATAGAGTAGGAAATACCCGCTGCTGAGCTGAGATGGCCGGTGTAGAGTTACTCTTTAATTACCGGCTCGCCATCATAAAGATGGGTTTTCTGGGCCAGCTTAGTGCTGTTCCATTGATGTTTCAACCAGGGCATTACCCAGTGATCCAATCCGAATCCGCGACCTGCGCCGCCCAACATCACGATGGATACCATTATATACCATAGCAGTTCGGGGTTTCCCCAGCCGGAGAAAATAAACATGATACTAAATCCTATCGAAACAACAGCTGCGGGGAAAGTAAGCAGTCCACCTATCAGGGCCAACCCAATCGCAACTTGTCCCAAAACTACCGCCGATTGAAGGAGGAAAGCAAGTAATGGAGAAGCGCTGAGCACATTCTCTGCAAACCAGGTGTACACTCCAAGTGCCTCCATAAGTGGTTCGCCGTACTCTGCGGCGCCCTCTGCAGCGCCTTCTGCGGCTGCTCCTGTAGCAGCGGAACCGGCATCGGCTCCGGTGGCGGCGGAAGCTGCGTCTTCAAAGGCTACACCAGGAAGCTTAATAGCTCCGGTCCAGACTTCGGCCAGGCCACCGTCTCCAGGGTTTAGCCAGCCATCACCGATGTGCTTAATACCTTCGTAGAGCCACTTTCCACCTAAAAACAGTCGTAAAGGAACAGTCCAGTATATAGGCACCTTGGCGGCTAAATGACCGCCAATAAATGAACGGCGTTCTTTAATAGTAAAAAATTCATGCTGCAGATAGCGCCATACCGCATTCACACCGGCAATGCCGAACAAGTAGTGCAGATTGATCATGTGCTTCATTGCCATAGCGAACATACCCGACATTGACATTCCTACAACGTGAGCTACACCGTAGCGTCCGCCAATGCTGACCATAAAACCATGATAGTTAGGTTTGAATTTTTTGCGTTCCTTCTGCTCAATATCGGCAATGATGTTTTCTCCTGCGACTTCTCCGGTCTGCAGTGCTGTTTCAACAATTTGGGGTACCACTTTCTCGTTATCGAGGTACCAAATGATATCGCCGACCAGGTATACGTTTGCATGGTCAACCGACTTCATCTCTTCATCAACCAGAATCCGCCCTCGTTCTCCAACGATATAACGTTCCTCATCTTCAAGGCGGCATCCGGACATACCGTGAATACCCTCGGAAGATGCGTAGGAACACTCTCCTTTGGCAGTTTGCCCCTTGGTGAGTGGTATACGGGCGGTGAACTCCGAGCCGTGAATACCGCAAGTCCAGATAAAGGTATCGGTGTCGATACTGCGGTCGTCTGAAAGCTTTACGATCCCTTCCTCTGCGCCAACTACGGGAGCCTCGGTCATTATCTCGGCGCCCTTTTTACGCAGATAGCGCTCGGCCTTGTTCTGCATCTTGGCCGGTAGTATTGGCAGAATAGTATCCAAGGCCTCTACAATGATTACACGAACCTCATGTTCCTTAAGATGGTACTCGCGGCAAAGGGTCTGCTTACGTTCGAGAATTTCACCGGCCAGTTCTACACCGGTAAAACCGGCTCCGGCCACTACAAAGGTAAGTATTCGTCTCCGTTTTGCTTCGTCCGGTTCTCGTGCCGCTTCCATAAAACGGTCTTCTATCTGATTACGCAGACGAATCGCGTCGTCAAAGGACCAGATAGTAAAGGAGTTTTCCTGAACCCCCGGAATATCAAAAAACTCCGGTTCGCCGCCTGCGCCGATGACTAGATAGTCATAGCTGTAACTGCGAAGGTCGGATTTTAGCGTGTTATTATCAAAATCGATATCTTTGATAGTATCGGTGATGAGCTTTACATTTGTTCCTCCGAAAATTCGTTGAAAACTTACCTGAACAGAATCCGGTTCTACCCTCGAACCGGCTACTTCATGTAGTTCGGTCATGAGAGTATGGTAGGGATTACGGTCGATTAGGGTGATTTCTACGTTAGGGTTTTTTTTGTATTTCTTGTAAAGCTTTTTTGTAGCAGCGATACCCGCGTAACCGCCTCCCAGCACAACAATCTTTTTCTTTGACATAAAAACTCCTTACTTAATTTATGCTATAGTATTCACATTAAATCAGTCATAATTTCAAAAACATGTTATAACTTACTATTATTATCATAAAAAACTTATTAACTTGTGTCAATTTATTATATTACTTTTTGTGAATATTTTTTATATCAATTTTATTGATATAGGCAACTTACATACTTTCGAGTCTAAGAATCAGAAAAATACATTTTTGTGTAGTGTACTTGTTCAGATGCTTATCAACTGCTTAATTTGCCCAGGAAAGTGAGTAAATTCTATTGCAGGAGAAAATTTTAATATGAAATGATTCACATTAAAAAATAAAATAAAGTGTTATATAATTATTGCTTTACATAAAAAGTAAAATATGCTATTTATTACTTAAATTGTTAACTATATTTAGAAACAAAGGAGAAATAATTATGAGAACAGTTATGTACACTCTCATGACAGTGCTTGTGCTTGTCACTTTGGTTGGCTGCGGCGGCACTGAAGAAGCGGCAGCACCCACTGGATATGCGCCGGGACAGACCGTTGAGGCGTACGACTATGTACACGGTGGTTATGTTGGAAAAGCCGAGGTTAGCGCCACAGACGATGGAAGCTTCGAGGTTACCCTGGACGAAGCATTTCTTCCTCACACCCTGGCTGTAGTAGATGTAGAAGCCAGTGACTGGAATGAAAACAATACTGTCACCTATACCTCACATGGCCGCCAGAGCCACGTTGCAAAGTATGTGGTCTATAACGACACTACATACGTTGGAACCACCTTTGGAACCTCAGTGGTGTGGGTCGAAGCTGATGAGCAGGGCAATCCAGCCGGCAACACTTCGCTTGAAATGGCAATTATCCGTAACGAAGAAACGATGAGGGCGTACTACAACGGCATTGGAAACGGGGCTTTTCAGGTTCTGACTGGATTCGACGCCACTCCTCAGCCTGTGGAGACAACTTCCTACGGCAGCCTCTATAAACGGGGTTCTGAGTACTGGGCTGAAGGCGGACACGGGCTTGGCTGGAATGTCAACATCGAAGCTATACAGAATACTGCCCAAGAGGCGGGAGTAAGCTACTCCTTCGATGAAATCAGCAAGAATAACGATGATGTTTGGAAGGTCGCTGACACCGTCAGTGGTGCTACAGCATCGGACTTCAAAGAGTATTTTGCTCTGGTACAGCTTGCTGTATCCAGACTGGAAAGACAATAGAACGTCTGTAAAAAGAAACTTAAAGAGGCTTCCGTAGTTTACTGCGGAAGCCTTTCTATTGTGTGCCATGCTGGGCGTCTATTAGCTATTAGATGAAGATGGCACATAGGGCAAAATCATCTGATACACATCAGTGTGCGGAGAAAAGAGAACCAAGTAACGCAAAGTCACATACCTAATGAGCCGCAAGTTGTGAGTGAGAATGGAATTGTTCAGAGAGCTTTGGTTCATATGGCTACGCCAAAGGTGTGGTTGATGGGTTTGGGCTGTTTGATATGTCCTTAGCTCAAACCGGTTGCTCTGCTCGTCGAATATCATAGCCTTCTATATTGTTGTGGCTGATGTTTCCTGTTCAGCTGTTAAGCTGCGGAAACAGGACGGTTACCGCAGCCCGGTTCTTGGGATTGAGGAAATGTTTGCCCTCTTCGGTGTACATATATTGGAAAGAGTCACGATGGGTCTGAATAATTTTATAGCGCACCATTTTCATGGTTGAGTTAATCATTTGGTTCTCTTCGGTAAAGGCTTCGGTAAGGAGCTGAAAGGTGGCCGGCAACCATACATTGGGAAATAGATTCTTATAGTTAGGTTCCTGCTGAAAGGCAAAAAGCCCTTTATTGAGTTCATGCAGTAGCTGATCGGGATCGGAGATGCCGTTCTGCTGTATTAACTCTTTTACACTTTGCAGATCTGGTACAATTAGGGCCGAGGTATATTGGTTATGATCGTTGTAAAGAATTGCCTGATCGATCAAATCGGTGGAGTTAATTATAGCCTCTTCGATTGACTCGGGGGAGTATTTTTCACCGTCCGAGCTGATCAGTAGAGCCTTTGCCCGTCCTGTTACTACCAAAAAGCCGTCTTCATCGTAGTAACCCAGGTCTCCGGTGAAAAGTTTGTCATTTTGGAGGGCTTCTGCTGTTGCAGTTGGATTTTTGAAATAGCCCTTCATTACGTTGTCCCCGCGAATTACTATTTGACCCACCTCGCCGACAGCTGCCTCACTGCCGTCTTCATTTATAATTGTACATTCCACAGTGGGGGCTACCCGGCCGGAACTGCCGAATTTGTGAATGCTGGGTAGGTTAGATGAGATTACCGGGGCTGCTTCGGTAAGCCCGTAACCCTGATAAATGGGAACTCCAATAGCGTTGAAAAACTCCTGCTGCTTTACATCTAAAAGCGCCCCTCCGCCTACGCAGAACTTAATTCGGCGGCCGAAGATCTTGCGGACCTGCCGGAAAACCAACAAGTCGATTAGTTTATAGGGAAGAAAAGTGCGTAATCGGGTTAAGAGCGAGGGACGGTTATATCCATTTCCATGGTAGTTTATCGCGTTCGACAGCCCCCAATCAAAGAGCATCTGCATAAAATTTCCTTTTTCCATAATCCCCGCTTTTATTTTTTTCATAAAGTTTCCCGTAAGAGCGGGGACTGTCAAAAGGAAGGTGGGATTGGTTTCTGCCAGATTTTTGGGAATATTCCTCAGAATGGCCATACCGCCTCCCCGAGCATCGACAAAGTACAGCGTGATACCCCGGAAGAGAGCCGCATAGATACCTACGGTGTGTGCAAAGGAGTGGTCGCAAGGCAAAACGAGGAGGCTGCGATAGGCGGCCCGGGGGACAGCAAACATTTCAACCGAATCGCGGCAATTGGCATAGTAGTTGCGATGGGTAAGCATAATACCCTTGGGGTTGCCGGTGGTGCCGGATGTGTAGGAGATGGTAACTACGTCATTCTCTTGGGTGTCTTTTTCAATCTGCTGCAACTGCTGTTCATAATCTTCAAGGCTTCGATAGCCTTCGAGCAGTAAGTCGCTGAACAGTTCTATCTGCGGCGCAAGGACCTCACCGGCGGTGGAGTGTAGTTCAGTGAGGTCCGCCCCGTTTTGATCAATTACAATAAGCCGTATTTTTTTGTTAGTAAATTTTGGATGGATACTCACAATTTTAGGGAGCATATTTTTTGAGACAAAGATTACCTTTGCCTCGGAATGGTTAATGCGATAAGGGATTTCCTCGGGCTGCAATTTGATGGAAAGGGGGACGGAGATGCCCCCAGCCCAGAGACTTGCGAACTCGCCGGTAACCCAGTCAGTACTGCCTTCGGCAAGGATAGCAATGGTATCGTTTTTGTTAATTCCCCGTGCCAGAAGGACTGCAGCAACAGCACGGGAGTCGCGCATTACATCTTGAAAGGTTTTTTTCAGCCAGCCCTCTTCAGTTTTTTTCGCAACAAAGGTGATTTCCTTAAACTCATCGGCAGCTTGACGCAGCATTGATAACACGGTTTGTTTCATTTTATTTCCTTACGCTTTTTTCTACCTTGGAGATATTCCAGTGTCAACTTAGATTATAACAGAATGAGCAATGGAGCAAGCAAGACCCCATTTGGTCTTGGAAATAGAATACCCGTGTGCTAAAGTATTATAACGAAACAGCAATTAAGCTACATGGAGGGCGACTATGAAAGTTATTGATTTAGTGACAAAGAGCAGAAGTTATCGTAGATTCGACCAGAGTGTGCAAATCCCGGAGCAGGAGCTGAAAGAGTGTATTGAGGCGGCCCGTCGTGCTCCTAGTGGTGCTAATCTTCAACCCTTGCGGTTTCATTTGACAACAGAAAAACCGGAAGCGGATAATCTATTTCCTCTTCTGAAATGGGCTGGGTATTTGTCCGACTGGGATGGTCCTGAAGAGGGTGAGCGACCCACTGCCTACGTGACTGTGTTGCGCGATATCGAGGTGAAGGATGTTGCTTCTAAAACTGATGCGGGCATTGCGATGCAGACAATAATGCTGAGCGCGGTAGAAAAAGGCTACGGAGGCTGTATTTTTGCCTCGATTAATCGTAAGGAATGGGCCAGATTAATTGGGGTGGATGATAGATACGAGATTTTATTTGTCATGGCCCTGGGTTCTCCAGTGGAAGAGGTGAAACTTGAAGATGCTGCCGATAAGGATGATATAAAATATTATAGAGACGAAAACCAGGTCCACCATGTGCCCAAGCGGAGGGTATCCGACCTGCTTGTGTGAGCTATAGAATATATACCATGCTGCAGCGGTCGCGAACCGCTGCAGAAGATTCTTTGAATATTTTCAGCAGTTATCTTTACTAAGTAAAACTACTTAATTTGAAAAAAGTGCTTGTTTTCATACTTTAGTTTAATTGATATAGATTTATAGAAAAGTTTAAGATATACCCCAATAAATAATTGTACTACAGAGGAATCTTTTATGAAACAAAGCATGTTTTTTTTAGCCGCAGCGCTAATATTATTCGCCGGTTGGCTTATACAGCTTCCGGCGCAAGCCAACAGCTCAGCCAACAGCTCAGCCAACAGCTCAAAGGCTGGCGACGGAAGCGAAAAGCAACAACCCGCGCCCAAGACCACCGGGGAAGACCAGGAGAGTGCGACTCCCGAGGCAGTCGAAGTGGAGGTCGCAGCCCTCCAAAGTATGAATCTCTACCGCAGCGTCTTTTACGGCAGCCGCTTGCGCCCGCAGAGCCGATATCCCCAGCGGGCCCCAATTAGCGGTACCCTTGAAGATATTGCTGTCGAGGCCGGCCAGCGGGTCAGCCGCGGGCAGCTGTTGGGATCGGTACGTCGAGATCTTTCGGGAAGAAACTATAAGTCGGTTGAAATAATCGCCGGCCATAGCGGCACGGTTGCGCAGTACGAACTGCGCCCCGGCGATCCGGTGCAGGAAAAGCAGGAAATTCTCACTATTCTTGACACCAGCGCTTTGCTGGGAGAAATCTGGATGAGCGATAAGGACATCGCCTCTGTACGCCCCGGGGACACCGCAGTTGTGTTCGAAGGTTCGAAGCCCACAGATATCCGTGGCCGGGTAGCAGCGGTCCCGCCCGAACCGGATTACGATAGCGGACTTTTCAAGGTTGAGGTAGAATTTCGCCCCCAACCGGGACTTTTTATCGGTAAGTTCCTGAGGATCGAACTGCGAAAAGAGCCGTACCACGGACTGGCGGTTCCCAGTGAACACATCCAGCGCAAATATGGCAAAGACCATCTGTTTATTGTAAACGATGGGGTAGTTGAGCTGCGCGAGGTGCAGACCGGGGCCAGTTATAACGAACTGATAGCCATCGCCGGTGGTGCAGAGGCCGGCGAGGAGTATGTTGTTTCGGCCGGGCAGCGCATAAGCGACGGGACTCCGATAAAGATAGCGGAGGGCGGTGAATAGATCATGTTGGAACTCTTTTTTCGCAAACGCCGCGGCCTGTTTTTGTTGGTCGCAATGGGAGTAGCCGCCGGTATTCTGCTG
>Ga0209925_1001207_pt1 | contig 13066 bp, 14 predicted proteins | sample SalPonR2_A_D1_MG_FD_185702 | JGI IMG/M metagenome (GOLD analysis project Ga0209925, IMG submission 185702) | Salt pond soil microbial communities from South San Francisco under conditions of wetland restoration - Salt Pond MetaG R2_A_D1_MG... ...
AGGCCGTATACGCCAGCGCGCCGGCCACGACGCTGGGGATGCGACGTACGATCCAGACCATGGCGATCCATTCGAACAGAATCGCCGATCCCGCCGCCAGCCACAGCACGGCGAAGACGACTCCGCCAAACCAGGTCGTGCCCAGCGCCAGCGCAATCATCACGACGGCCGAGATGAGCCGGATACCGGTCTCCGAGCGCACGAAGCCGCGCGCCGTGCCGCTTTCGCCAGGGCTGTTCATCGGCTCGCCTCGCGATAGCGGACGCCGTCATCGGCGGCCGGCTCCTCCGCGACATGGGCGAGCCCGCCGAATCGCCGCTCACGCCGGGCATAATCCGCCAGCGCCCGGGCGAGAACCGCCTCATCGAAATCCGGCCAGAGATCGGGCAGGAAGACGTATTCGGCATAGGCCGATTGCCAGGGCAGGAAATTGGAGACGCGCTGTTCGCCCGAGGTGCGGATCACCAGATCCGGATCGGGCATGTCGGCCGTATCGAGGGCCTCGGCGAAGCGCGTCTCATCGATGGCGGCGGGATCGAGCCTGCCAGCGGCGACCTCCGAAGCCAGACGCCGCGCGGCCCGGACGATTTCCTGACGCCCGCCGTAATTGAATGCCACGACGAGGTTGAGACCGGTATTGTCGCGCGTGCGGGCCTCGACCTCCTCGAGCAGCGAGAGGATATCGCGGGAAAGGCCTTCACGCTCGCCAATGATCCGGATCCGAACGCCCGCTTCATGCAACTTGTCGAGATCGCTGCGAATGTAGCGCTTCAGGAGGCTCATCAGGATGGAGATTTCGGCCGGCGGGCGACGCCAGTTCTCGGCAGAGAAGGCATAGAGAGTGAGATAGCCGATCCCGGCCTGTGTTGCAGCGCGCACGCAGCGCCGCACCGCCTCCACCCCCTGGCGATGCCCCTCGGCACGCGGCAAACCGCGCCGCGATGCCCAGCGACCGTTGCCATCCATGATCACGGCGACGTGACGCGGCAGGCGGGAAAGCGGATATCCGCCCCGGATGTCGGTCTGCTGCACGCCGCTGACCCGTGCGGCGGCTGCGGCGCTGTGATCCTCCGGCATGAAGCCCTGTCTCCGCTTGGCGCCGGCTGACCGGCGCATGCCCGGATGCAGGTCCGATCCCCGATCAGACCTGCATGATTTCCTTTTCCTTGGCCGCGACGACCGAGTCGACCTCGGAGACGTGTTCATCCGTCGCCTTCTGGACCTGATCGGCCTGACGCTTCTCGTCGTCCTGACTGATATCGCCGTCTTTTTCCAGCTTCTTCAGCGTATCGAGCCCATCACGACGTACATGCCGGACGGCCACACGCGCCTCTTCGGCATATTTGTGCGCGACCTTGACCATTTCCTTGCGGCGCTGCTCGTTCATCTCGGGAATGCGCAGGCGGATGACCTGGCCCTCGGTCTGCGGATTGAGACCGAGATCGCTCTCGCGGATCGCCTTCTCGACGGTGGCGACCATGCTGCGATCCCAGACCTGGACCGAGAGCAGGCGCGGCTCGGGCACGCTGACCGTCGCGACCTGGTTGATCGGCATGGCGGCGCCATAGGCATCGACCGTGATCGGGTCGAGCAGGTTGGTCGAGGCGCGCCCGGTGCGCAGACCCGCCAGATCGCTCTTCAATGAATTCACCGCGCCACGCATTCGGCGCTTGATGTCGTCGAGATCGAATTCCGCAGCCATTGTCGTTGTCCTGTCGTGCAATTGTCGGGATACGGCCCGAAGCTGTTTATATCAGGGCGCGACCACCGTCGAGGGTGCTTCACGTTCCAGAATCGCCGCGATCGAGGAGGGCGCGTGCAGCGAACCGACGATGATCGGCAGCTTGCCGTCGCGGGCCAGCGCGAAGGCGGCGGTATCCATCACCTTCAGATCACGGGCGATCGCCTCGTCATGGGTGAGCCGGTCGTAACGCTTCGCATCCGCGTGCGCCTTGGGATCGGCGGAATAGACCCCGTCCACCTGCGTCGCCTTGAGCACCGCGTCACAACGCAGTTCCGCAGCCCGCAGCACGGCGGAGGTGTCGGTGGTGAAGAAGGGATTGCCGGTACCGCCCGCCAGCACCACGACCTGGCCCTTCTCGAGATAATGCAGGGCCGGCTGGCGCGCATAGGTTTCGCAGATCGTGGGCATCGACACCGCCGACATGGTTCGCGCCGAGACGCCGTTGGCGTTCAGCGCGGTCTCCAGCGCAAGCGAGTTCATCACCGTGGCGAGCATGCCCATGGAATCCGCCGTGGGTCGATCGATCCAGCCGGCGGCACTCATGCGCGCGCCGCGGATGATGTTGCCGCCGCCGATTACCAGCGCGATCTCGAATCCCGCCGCCGTGGCGCGGGCGATATCCTGGGAAAGCCGGGTGAGGACCTGCGCATCGAGCCAGAACCCGTCCGGTGCCTGCAACGCCTCTCCCGACAGTTTCACGAGGATTCGTCGGTAGGGCATGGTCATGGCTGTTCTCCGGCTCGCGTTGACGGCGCGTCGTCCTTACTCCCCGAATTGCGCCCGTACCGCAAGGGGGCGATGCGGATTTTTCGAACGCAGCGGCACGCGGACGGGCTCACACGGCGATGCCGCGCCCCTTCACCGGATGCACCGATGCGTCCGCATAGCGACGCGCCGCCTCTTCCGGCTCGGCCCGGCGCCGGGCCCGATAAGCGGGGAGGTTGCCGGCACAGGCGATCAGCTGCGTGACGAAACCCGCCGAGGCGCCCGCCTGCCTGGACGTCGCCCTGAACGATGCCCGCTCGTGCCGCATCCGCCCATCTCCCTCGTTCTGCGTGCGCGCGGTGCCCTTGACAGGCACGACCGCGCGGCTCGCGGACTTGCGATTCGCGCGATGTGCGGCAGCGGTTTGCATCAATGGTTCGTTATGCATGCAGCGAAACTCCCGGACGCATGATCACCATTCCGTGCAATTTTGCGGCCAGTTTTAACCGCCTGTTAACCTTGGTTTATGCATCATTTCGTGACGAATTGTCACCTGCAGGCGCTCGCTTCGGAAGATGGTTCGCGCGCGGCGGGCATTACCCTGTGCCGTTTTGGTGCACGGCATCCGGGCAATGGCATGGGCGTCACCGCGTCGGTTCAAGGCGTAACGGGATGGGAAAGGACGGGCCTCGATGTCGGATGCCAGACCGCCGGAAACGGCTCTCGATCCGCGCGCCGTGCTCACCTCCATCGGGGAAGTCATCTATGACTGGAACGTGGAGACCGACGCGCTCGCATGGAGCGCCAATGCCTGTGACGTGCTCGGCATCGCCGATCCGCAGAGCATCGCCACCGGCGGCGCCTTCGCGCTGATGGCCGAGCCGGGCAGCGGCATCAACCGCAACGAGACGATCAGCCTCGCCCGGGAGACCGATAGCGGCGCGGGGATCCCTTTCAGGACACGTTACAACCTTCGCCTACCCGATGGACGCCGTGTGGCCGTCGAGGATTCCGGTCGCTGGTATGCCGGGCCGGGCGGCACACCGGCGCGGGTCCACGGAGTCCTGCGCGTCGAGCCCGGAGATGCGACGCAAATGCGGCTGGGTGATCGCGGCGCCTTCGTCGAATTCATCGGCGCCGACGTGATCGCCACTGCGAGTTCACAAAAACGCGTCACCATCATGATTGCCGCGATCGACAATCTCGAGCGGATCAACGACGAGCTCGGTTTTGATGGGGGTGATGCGGTGATCGACGAGGTCGCGACACGCATCCGCCGGGTGCTGCGTAGCCGCGACAAGATCACCCGCTATGCCAGCAACCGCTTCGCCGTGGCGATGATGTCGTGCTCACTCGGCCAGGCTCCGATTGCCGCGCAGCGGCTGCGCGATGCGGTCGAGAAAACCCCCGTCGCCACGCAGGACGGCGTCTTCCCGGTCAGCCTGCGCATCGGCGCGGCCTGCGCGCCCGATCACGCCCGCGACGCCGCCTCGCTGATGCGCCGCGCGGAGGATGCGCTGGCGCGTGCCCGCGTCCAGCCGCACGAAACGCTCGTCGTGCATGATCTGCGCTGCGAAGCCCGCCTGCGGCGCGAGGCGCAGCTTTCGGCCAATGCGGTGATCGATGCGCTCAACGAGCGCCGGCTCGTCTTCGCCCGTCAGCCGGTGGTCGATGCGCGCACCCGGGAGACGGTGTTCTGCGAGGCGCTGGCCCGGCTCACGCGCCCGGACATGCCGCTTCTGGCCGGTGGCGAGATCGTGCCCGCGGTCGAGCGCGCGGGGCTGATGGATCTGCTCGATGCGCGTATGCTCGAACTGGCCACGAGCTGGCTCGCGAAGCATCCGGAGGACCATCTCTCCGTCAATCTCTCCCCGTCGACGCTGGAGCGCCCCGACTGGATCAGCGCGCTGGACGGCCATCTCGCCCTGCATCCGGGCGTGGCCGCGCGGCTGATCATCGAGATTACCGAGACGAGCGCGGTACGCGACCCCGAACGCACGCGCATGCAACTCGAGACGATGAAGCGGAAGGGCGTGCGCATCGCTATCGACGATTTCGGCGCCGGCCACACCTCCTTCCGCCATCTGCGCAGTTTTCCCGTCGATATTCTCAAGATCGACGGTGCCTTCGTGCAGAACCTGCCGCGTTCACCCGATGACCGCTTCTTCGTGCGCACGTTGGTCGATCTCGCGCGCAATCTCGACATGCGTGTCGTGGCCGAATGGGTCGAGGATGAGGAGACTGCCGCCATGCTTGCGGAATGGGGCGTCGATTATCTCCAGGGACGCCATTGCGCCGAACCGATCCTGACGCTCGCAGACGATGCGGCGCAACCGGCAAACGGCCAAGACGGAGGCGACAACGGCAAAGGAGAAAGCGGCGGAGACGGGACCGGCAATCCCGCGGTCGCCTGAGGCCGTGACGACGCAGTCGCCGCAAGATCCGGCGCAGCAAGATCCCGTGCACGAGAAATCTGCAGGCGATCCGGGCACGCAGCGTCCTGTGCGATCCGGCATCATCGTCGCTGGCGCCGCCGCCTTCTCCCGCATTCTCGGCTTCATCCGCGACGTGATGATCGCCGCCGTGCTCGGTGCCGGTCCGGCGGCGGAGGCGCTCGCTGTCGCCCTGCGCCTGCCCAACCTCGCGCGCCGGATGGTCTCTGAAGGCGCTGTCAATGCCGGTTTCGTGCCGCTGCATGCGCAGATCGTCGAGACCGGTGGGGCGGCGGCTGCGGCGGGATTCGCCGGGCGGGCGCTGACCACGATCGGGCTTGTGATCATCGTCCTGTGCGCGCTTGCCACCCTCGCCGCCGGCGCTCTGATCGCGCTGCTCGCCGGCGGCTTTGCCCCCGATGATCCTGCCCGCGACATCGCCGTCACCGCCACGCGGCTGGCTCTGCCGGCGATCGCGGTGATGACGCTGGCTGCGCTGATCAGCGCGGTTCTGGCCGCGCATGGCCGCTTCGTCGCGGTGAGCCTGAGCCCCCTCGTCGTCAATCTCGCCATGATCGCGCTTCTGGCTGCGCCGCTGCTCGGTCTCGCCCTGACGCCGGAGCGCATGGCCTTAGCGCTTGCCGCGACGATGAGCCTCGGCAGCCTCGTACAACTCGCCCTCGTCGCCACCGCGCTCGCCCGCCTGCCCGGTGTGCTTCGCCTGCGCCGCCCCGGTTTCGATGCCGATCAGCGCCGGCTCGTGCGGCTCGCATTCCCGGCCCTGATCGCCGCTGCGGGCTCCCAGCTCATCCTGCTCGCCGCCATGCCCGCCGCCTCGACCATGCCCGGCGCGCTGGCATTCCTGCATTATGCCGAACGCGTCTTCCTGCTGCCGCTTGGCCTGATCGCCGCGCTGGCGGGGATCGTGCTGCTGCCCCGGCTCGCAAAGCAGGCGAGGACCGGTACGCCGAGCGGCTTTCGCACGCTCGCGCGCCGCGCCCGCAATGACGCGCTGCTGCTCGCCCTGCCCGCTGCGACCGGCCTCATCCTGCTGGCGGAGCCGATCACCACGGCATTGTTCGCGCGCGGCGCCTTCGATGCGGCGGATGCGCGCGCCACCGCGGGATTGCTTGCCGGCCTCGCCTGCGGCCTGCCCTTCGCGGTGCTGACCCGGATCAACGAGCAGATCCTCTTCGCCCGCCAGCGCATGCGCGCGCCCGCCCTCGTCGCTCTGGCGAGTTTCGCCCTCGCCCTGCCCGCCTGCGCGCTCGGCACGAACCTCGCAGGGGCAACCGGGCTCGGGCTGGGCATCGCCTGCGCCTTTGCCGGGCAATGGTTCGCGCTGCATCTGGTCGCGCGCGATCGGGATCGACGCAGCCGGCCCCGCCATACGGCGCTGATCCGCTGGCGGCTTGCGCGCCTGATCGCCGCCAACACCGCCTTCGCGCTCTTCGTCGTCGGCGCGCAGGCATTCCTGCCGCTGACCAGCCTTCCCGTCCTGATCGCCTTCTGCCTCGCGGCGATGCTCGTCTACGGCCTGCTCGCGATCTGTGCGGGCACGCTCGGGCGCCATGATCCCCGGCACGCGATGCGCCGATCACACAGGGCGGCCTGACGCAAGCCCGGTGTGGCCTCCCTGCCCTTGCATCCCGTCGCGGCTTGCCATAATCCCGCACTACGCGCGTTTGGGTCGGCGCGAAAGGGGTATGTCGATGGCCGGTTTTGAGGAATTGGTGTTTTCCGGTGTGCAGCCGACGGGCAATCTGCATCTGGGGAATTATCTTGGTGCGATCAGCCGCTTCGTCACCATGCAGGAGAATTATTCCTGCATCTATTGCGTGGTCGATCTGCACGCCATCACCGTGCCGCAGGATCCGCGCCTGCTCAAGGACCAGATCCGCGAGGTCACGGCCGCCTTCATCGCCGCCGGCATCGATCCGAAGAGGAACATCGTCTTCAACCAGTCGCAGGTGCCCCAGCATGCCGAGCTTGCCTGGGTGTTCAACTGCGTGGCGCGGATGGGCTGGCTCAGCCGCATGACCCAGTTCAAGGAGAAGGCCGGCAAGGATCGCGAGAATGCCTCGGTGGGGCTGTTCGCCTATCCGACCCTGATGGCTGCCGATATCCTCGTCTACCGCGCCACCCATGTCCCCGTGGGCGACGACCAGAAGCAGCATCTCGAACTCTCGCGCGACATCGCCCAGAAGTTCAACAATGACTGGGCGGACATGATCGCCGATCTCGGCCATGGCGAGGAATATTTCCCGCAGCCGGAGCCGCTGATCCAGGGACCGGCGACGCGGATCATGAGCCTGCGCGACGGCACGAAGAAGATGTCGAAATCGGACCCTTCGGATTATTCGCGCATCAATCTCACCGACAATGCCGACACGATCGCCCAGAAGGTGCGCAAGGCCAAGACCGATCCCGAGCCGCTGCCGAGCGCGCTCGAAGGCCTCGAAGGCCGCGCGGAGGCAGATAATCTCGTGGGTATCTTCGCGGCGCTCCGCGACATGCCGCGCCAGAGCGTGCTCGATGAATTCGGCGGTGCGCAATTCTCCACCTTCAAGGGCGCGCTCGTCGATCTCGCCGTGGAGAAGCTCGCGCCGATCGCCGACGAGATGCGCCGGCTGACCGCCGATCCCGGCCATATCGATGCGATCCTCGCCGATGGCGCCGACCGGGCCGAGGCGATCGCGTCGAAGACCATGGACGACGTGCGCGACATTCTCGGCTTCGTGCGTCGCCCTTGAGCGCTCACCTGTCGCCGCCATGGTTGTCGGCAGCGGCCCGGGGCGCTAAACCCTGTGGGGGGCCTGCGCGCCCTGCCTGACCGAATCGCTTTCTCCAGACTGGACGCGCCCCATGCTTGCTGTTCTCGACGTCATAATGCTGGCCCTGCGGATCTATACCTGGCTCGTCATCGCCATGGTGATCATGAGTTGGCTCGTGGCTTTCGGCGTGATCAACACACGCAACGATTTCGTGCGCATGATCTTCGATTTCCTCCACCGGGTGACCGAACCGGCGCTCGCGCGCATCAGGCGGATCATGCCGGATCTCGGCGGTATCGATCTTTCACCGATCATCCTGTTGCTTGGCATCTTCTTCCTGCAGCAGGTGATCATCCGCTACCTCTACCCGATCGCCTTCTGATCATGACCGGGGCGCCCTCACCTGCGCGCCCTGCCTGGAGGGCGCGCGAAGACGGGATCAGCCTCGATCTGCGCGTCGCGCCCGGCGCCAGGCAGGCCGCGATCCGGGGCGTTCAGGATGTCGGTGACGGGCGCGATGTGCTGGCCGTCGCCGTTCGCGCGAAAGCGCAACACGGCAAGGCCAACAAGGCCGTGATCGCGCTGATCGCCGGGGCTCTGGGCATCGCACCCGCCCGGATCAGCCTCATGACCGGGGCGGGCGCGCGGCTGAAGAGCCTGCACCTGGAAAGCGATCCGCAAACGCTCGCGCAATCCGTTTCAACCCTGCTCGCACAGCGCGAGCCCTTTGCCCGCAATGCATCGTATCGAGGATCATCGTGATGAGCGCCACCATCATCGACGGCAAGGCCGTCGCCGCCGCTCTGCGCAGCCGCCTCGCCGGCGAAGTCACGACGCTCGCAGGCACCGGGATCACCCCCGGCCTCGCCGTGGTGCTGCTGGGTGAGGATGCGGCGAGCCAGGTCTATGTGCGCAACAAGGCAAAGCAGACCCGCGAGATCGGCATGGCCTCCTTCGAGCATCGCCTGCCAGTCGACACGCCCGAGGCTGATCTGCTCGCCCTCGTCGCCCGGCTCAACGCCGACGAGGCCGTCGACGGCATCCTCGTGCAACTGCCCCTGCCCGATCACATCGACGCGCAGAAAGTGATCGCGGCGATAGATCCGGACAAGGATGTGGACGGGTTTCACCCGGTCAATGCCGGGCGCCTCGCCACCGGCCTGCCCGGCCTCGTGCCCTGTACGCCGCTCGGCTGTGTCATTCTCGCCAAAAGCGCGAGCCCCGATCTCTCCGGGATGGAAGCGGTGGTCGTGGGGCGCTCCAACATCGTCGGCAAGCCGGTGGCGCAATTGCTGCTTGCGGAAAATTGCACCGTCACGATGGCGCATTCGCGCAGCCGTGATCTCCCCGCGATCTGCCGGCGCGCCGATCTTCTCGTCGCGGCGGTCGGGCGCCCGGAAATGGTGCGCGGCGACTGGATCAAGCCCGGCGCCATCGTCATCGATGTCGGGATCAACCGGGTGCCCAACCCGGACGCAGGAGACGGCAAGACCCGCCTCGTCGGCGATGTCGCCTTTGACGAGGCGCGGATGGTCGCGGGCGCGATTACCCCGGTCCCCGGCGGCGTCGGGCCGATGACCATCGCCTGCCTGTTGCAGAACACGCTCACCGCCGCGCGGCAGCGCCAGCGCTGAGCCGGGCCATTCAGCCGACGGCGGCCGCCTCGGCTTCTTCGCTCATTGCAAAGCCATCCTCCGCAAACCAGCGGCGCAGCTTGCGCATGCCCTGTTCGCGGATCTGCCGGATGCGCTCGCGCGACACGGCATGGGTCTCGGCGAGTTCGCTCAGCGTGCGCGGCGGGTCGGAGACGTAATAATCGATCACGATGGCACGCTCGCGTGGCGGCAGTCGGTCGAGATAACCGGCGAGATGGGTGCGCAGCTTCTCGCGGCTCAGGCTGTCGAGGGCTTGCGCTTCCGGGTCGGGAGCGTTCTCATCGACAATGTCGAGCGTCTCGCCATCCTCCGAATCCTCCTCCGGACGCTGATCGAGGGAGACGTCGCGCACACTCATGCGCTCGCGCAGGGTGGCGATCCGCTTCTCGGGAAGCTGCATGATGCGCGACAATTCCGCATTGATCTGCGCATCATTCGGCTGCTCGCCATGGACCATGCCATGGCGGCTCTCCAGCCGGCGCAGATGCAGATAGATCATCTTCTGCGCCGCCGAGGAACCGATCTGGACCATGGCCCAGTTGCGCACCCGGTATTCCTGGATCTCCGCGCGTATCCACCAGCGGGCATAAGTTGAAAAGCGCACACCCTTGTCCGGATCGAACCGGTCGGCGGCCTTCATCAGGCCGAGATAGGCCTGCTGCATCAGGTCATCGTGATTCTCGCCGCTGCGCCCGGCCATGCGCGCGACGGCGCCCTGGGCGAGGCGACGGTGGGCGAGGATCAGCCGGTCGCGCGCACCCCGGTCACCGCGCTCCCGCCAGGCCCGGGCCAGCGCCGTCTCGGTCGACTGATCGATCTGGTCGTAGCGCCCGAGCGGGCGGCTATCAGCGGCCTGGAAGGGAACATGGATATTCATCACGCGCCTCTTTGATTTCGATACGAAACTAAAACCTCGGCACATATCCGTCAATCCAGTTTCGAAACGCTATCAAGTTTGCTGCCGAGTTTCCTTGCAAAAGGGTGCCTCAACGCGAAACCTTGCAAGACACGCTTCAGCGCGCAACAAGGGCGCAGCCGCAATGATCAGGTCGGAAAGGGTTGCAACAGCGATGGCAATCGATACGCAGCAAATCCTTTGCAGTCGACGAACCGGGCGACCGCGGGGAGCAACGCGCTGATGCGGATCGCCATCGTCCTGCCGCGCAACATGCATTTCGGGCCCGCCGGCGCCACATCGATCGATCTTTGCGCGCGCGATGCTGTGCTGCACAGCCGCCATGGCGGCGATATGCGCGTGATCTGCGAGGATGCCCCGGGGCTCTACGAAGACATGCCGGTCACGACGTTTTCCGGGCGCAGCGTGGGTCAGCGGATGCGTGGCGCGGCGCGGGCTGCAGCGGCACATGATCCCGATCTCGTCATCGTGCACCAGCACGCGCCGAGCGCCGCGCGGCTCGCGCGTCTCCTGCCCGATCGGCGCGTCGTGCTGTATCTGCACGGGATGCCGAAGCGGCTGAGCGGGTTCCGGCGCTGGTGGCGCGCGCGTGATTACCGGGATCTCGCGGGGATGATCTTCGTCAGTGAAGCCGCGCATGACGTCTTCGGCGGGCTCTATCCCGCCAATGGTCGCCCGCGCCTCGTCGTGCCCAACGGCATCGATCCGCAATTCTGGACCGGCATCGATTCATCACGCGGCGACACGATCGTGATGGTGGGCCGCATCGAGCCGCAGAAGGGATCGCTTGCCGTGGCGCAGGCGCTCGCCGAAGTGCTGCCGCAGCATCCGGGCTGGCAGGCGCGCTTCATCGGGCCATTGGCCGGCGACCGGCCCTTCCGCGAAGCCTTCGCGCGCACGATTGCCGCGTGCCCGGCCATCACCCTCACCGGAAAGCTCCCCTTCGACACCGTGCGCGAAGAATGCCTGTCCGCGCGCATCGCGGTGCTCGCCTCGCATGCAGAGGGTTTCGGCCGCGTCGCCGTCGAGGCCTTCGCCGCCCGCCTCGCCCTGATCGCTACCCGCGCCGGCGGGTTGGGTGAGGTGATCGGCGATTGCGCATATGCACTGCCCTCTCCCGAGCCCGGACCGCTCGCGCGGGCCATCGAGACCCTGATCACCGATCCGGCTCTGCGCGAAGACCTCGCAACACGCGGCCATGCGCGCTTTCAGGCGCATTACACGACGGCTGCTTTTGCGACGGCGTTCGATGCAGCAGTGGAGGTAATGGTCGCATGAGCGTCACGCTGCAGAATACGGCGGACACATATCGCGGTCATGCAGGCATCGGCTATCGGATCCTCACAGAATCCGGGCGAAGATGTTGCGGTTGCCCATGTAGTCTGCCCATGTAGGCTGCCCATGTAGGCTGCCCATGTAGGCTGCCCATGTATCCTGCCCGGATGTCGCACCCGTCAGATCGGTTTGCGACCCAGAAGGCGTAACGTCATGTTGCGCCCGAAACGCAGGAACGGATAGAGCGCTCGCGCAACCTTTGCATTGCGCAATGGACCCGGACGCTGCGAGAGCTGCGAGAGCAGGCACACGGCATCGGCACCGTGATAGACGCGTCCGTCGAGATCGACGATCATGCCTTCGTTGAGATCGAGCCCGTAGCTTGCCGCGCGTTCGGGCTCCGCCCGGGCATCGACGAGATGCACCGTGTATTCCGCGCGCAGGCGCTGATAAGCGGCATAGCGCGAGCAGAATGGGCATTCGCCGTCATAGATGATGCGCAACGCGCTCATGGCCTTGTATCCGATCAATGAAGCTGTGGACGCGTGCCGGGTCGAGCAGGGCCAGATAGAGCACCATGGCCGTTGCGGAATAGGTGTGAACCGGCAGCATGAGATAAAAACCCGCATGCAGGGCAAGGCCCATGGGCACCACCCAGATCCGCCAGCGCGGCACGAGGATCGCAACGGCCAAGACGTATTCGACGATCACGACGATTACGGACAACAATGCGATCATTTCGGGATAGGCGAGGACGAAATCGAGGGCACGCCCGGAATAGACCCACACGAATGTCTGCTCTAAACGCTCTCCGGAGAGAAAGGCGCGATCGGTCTTGTCGATGGCAGTCCAGAAATACATCGCCGACAATTGCAGGGCTATCAGGCGCTGCCCCAGCAAGAACCCGTATTCGCGCGGTTCCGGCTGCGTCGGTCGGGCCCGCCGCGCGGCATTGAGCGCCCGCCAGCGGTCGAGGGAATAGGAGCGCCCGCATTCGGTCAGCGCCAGAAGGAGGCAGGCGGTGCCGAGCAGATAGACGTGATGGTGGGACCAGCCCGCCGTCTGTGTGAGCGCACCCGCGATATAGAGACACATGACGCTCAGCCCGGTCCCGATACAGGCAATCCGGCTCAGATAACCGACGAACATCATCGCCACCAGCAGAAAGAACAGCCCCGAGAGAAGCAATGTCGCGGGGTTCTGCGCCTGGTGGAAACCGATCTCTCCGCCAAAGCGCGTGATCGCGATGACTGCGAGCGCAATGCGCATCAGCGCGACGGCGCGCGTCGATCCGGTAAGGGAGGGCCCCCACTGATCGAACCGCGCAGCAATCGTCTTCAGATCAACGGTCATGCTTCGCCTCCCGTTGCGATCCTGCTGCGGTGATGCGATGACCGTCACGCGCGCACAAATCGTCATGCTGCGCACTGCGCCAACCATCGCGCGTTCCCACCACGCCCGCGAAACTCACCCGGTCACCGCCATGGTCCGCGAGCGTTTCGCACAGACGCGCGGCAAAGCCCGGCAAATCCGCATCATCGAGAACGCGATGCGCGAAGGTGTAA
>Ga0209925_1001210_pt1 | contig 13051 bp, 11 predicted proteins | sample SalPonR2_A_D1_MG_FD_185702 | JGI IMG/M metagenome (GOLD analysis project Ga0209925, IMG submission 185702) | Salt pond soil microbial communities from South San Francisco under conditions of wetland restoration - Salt Pond MetaG R2_A_D1_MG... ...
CAATCGCACCCCGCGCGATTCAGCCGGGCCTACGCACAAAGGTAGCTGCAGTTTCCGTCCAAATAATGATTCTTAACTACGCTGGAATCATCGTATTTTTATAATACATTAATATAATTTGTAAGTTGCTGATTAACAACGCATAAAACAACTTTAACCTGACGGCTATAAACCTCCAGGCTACACTTTCCTAAGGCTATCTAACTAATATCTACCATCTATTATCCCTTTTCAGCCTGGCGTTTTTACCGTCAAAGCCTTTCACTGATAATTAGTATCTTACAAATTGTTCGTTTACGAACAAATTTGTACCAATTTCGGACGGAAATCACTCCTTTCTGAGTACACAAAATCCGAATAACTGTCTTGTAATAAAAGTATTACAAAAAATGGCACAAGGGTTGTTTTTAATTTTCGAAAAAACAATGTTCATAAATTACTTAAAGACTTCTTTCCGCAACCTCATAAGAGATAAATCTTATTCTGCCATCAATATCTTAGGACTTGCCATTGGTGTTGCTGCTTGTTTGTTGATTTCTCTATACATAACAGATGAGCTTAGTTACGACAAATTCCATAAAGACTCTGAACGGATTTATCGTATGTATGTAGATGGCAGATTTGGCAACAACCGTTTTTACAGCCCTAATACATCCAATCCGCTAAAAGAAACACTTTTAAATGAATATTCACAAGTTGAAAATGCTACCCATTTTTTTAATCGGAACCAGGTTCAACTAAGACATAGCAATAATGTAGTTTTTGAAGATAAAATTTTTTATGTTGATTCAAGTTTTTTTGATGTATTCAGTTTTGAACTTCTCAAGGGTAATCCAGACAAGGTTTTAAAAAAACCTGGCCAGATAATTCTTACAGAACAAATGGCAAATAAATATTTTGGAAAAGATGATCCAATAGGAGAAATATTCAGGTTAAACGGTAAAAAACATGAAATTGTAGGGATATGTAAAAACACTCCGGATAATTCTCATTTCCACTTCAACATTCTAGCATCGTACGAAGGGAGTTACTGGAGTAAAGATAACAACTGGATCAATTCAGGAATTTACACATACATAAAACTGGAAGAGGGTACCCGTAAGACACAATTTGAAAGACAAATGAATGGAATCGTAACTGACCATATAGGTCCTGCCGTTTCTAAATGGATGGGTATAGATCTGGAGGAATTTCAGAACCAGGGAAATTCCTACGGCTTTTTCCTTCAACCTTTGGAAGACATTTACCTTCATTCCGATTTCAATGATGAGATAGAGCCGGTAAGCGATATCTCTCGTGTATGGTTCTTTTCTGTGATTGCTATTTTCATCCTCCTAATTGCCTGCATAAACTTTATGAACCTGGCTACAGCAAAATATGCAAGTCGTGCAAAAGAAGTTGGTATTCGTAAAGTTGTAGGATCCAGGAAAAAACAATTGATAAGCCAATTTCTTACGGAATCAATACTTGTTACCTTTATTTCTGTCATACTGGCTATTGTCATTGTAGAAATTTCACTTCCCTGGTTTAACCAGTTTGCACATAAAAGCTTGGCAATAAGCCACCTGGGGAGCTGGTATGTCATTCCTATACTATTAGGGCTTTCATTATTGATTGGTATAATAACCGGAACTTACCCGGCATTCTTCCTGTCTTCATTTAAGCCTGTAAAAATCTTAAAAGGAAAAATAAATCAGGGTGTAAAAGGAAATAAGATGAGAGGAATCCTTGTTACGGCGCAATTCGTTATAACTATCTTCTTGTTTATAAGTACATACATTATTTATCAACAGAATCATTACATGACCAATAAAAAACTTGGTTTCGACAAGGAAAAAGTAATTGTGCTTGATCATGCTTATTACCTGAACAATAACCTGGAAAGTTTCATTAATGAGATAAAGAAAAATCCTTCTATTCAGGAAGCTACTGTCGCCACATGTCTGCCCGGTAAAAACTATCATGCCTCAACTTTTCAGGTAGAAACCAAAAGCCCCGAAGAAATGGTGTTTTTTAATGTTAATTATGTAAAAGAAGGGTATTTTGATGTTATGGGAATAGAATTGCTTGAAGGAAGAGCTTTTTCTAAAGATTTTTCCACAAACAGCCAATCAGTATTAATTAATAAAAAAGCAGCTTCAGATTTGGGATTAAAAAGTCCAATCGGAAAATATATCCAACTGGGAAAAAACAAATTTACCATTACAGGAATTATTGATAACTATCATTTCCAATCTTTACACCGCGATATAGAACCTCTTGCTCTTCGATACATCCAGAATAATAATCGTAATTACCTTCCTGTCAGAATTCATACAAATGATATAAAAAATACAATTGAATATTTAAATAAACAATGGGATGAGTTTACAAATGGCATTCCTTTCAATTATTTTTTTATTGATAATCAGTTTAACCAGCTCTATAACTCCGAACAAAGAATTGCTAAAGTATTTACCATGTTCTCAATTTTGGCCATATTTATTGCATGTCTCGGATTGTTAGGGTTATCAGCTTTTATGGCTGAAAAAAGAACCAAAGAAATTGGCATCAGGAAAGTACATGGAGCAAAACCAATCAATATATTACAAATCTTATACAAAGAGGTATTTTTACTGTTAATCTTATCTACCTTGATTGCATGGCCTATGACTTACTTTGTTATGAATCAATGGCTTGAAAACTTTGCCTATAAAACTTCAATGGAAATAACTCCATTCTTTGTTTCCTCTCTGGTTGCACTTTTAATAGCAATAATTACAACAAGTTCACAGGCTGTAAAAGCAGCAGGAACAAATCCTGCACATATACTTAAGGATGAATAAATAACCATTAAAACTAGATATTATGCTTAAAGACATTTGCATACCCTTACCAGGATTCGGTGAAGAAGAAGTAGCCGAATTACACCTGAAAGTCGGCGACCAGAAAATAAGCTATGATTTCCGTGTGGAATCATTTCCCTGGGACGTTGAAGATGAACTAAACAATGGCGGAGAAGATGACGTTTCCAAATCCCTGGCCAGAATTGAAAGGCTCAGAAACGCCATAAACAAATACGACAAATCATGGGAATTGATCCAGATCTTTAACCCTCCTGAAAATGCACAGTACATTCAGGTATTGTTCAGGAAGAAAAAATAATGTATAAAATTTCAGAATCCGTTATTTTCGACGTGTTCTTAAAAAATGCAGCTATTAATATTCAGGCTCGTATTTTAATATTAAATCCTCCGGGATTTTTATGATAACCAAAATTAAAACACTATGTTCAGGAATTATCTTAAAACGGCATTCAGAAATCTTACCAGAAATAAGATTTATTCTTTCATCAATATAGTTGGATTAGCTATTGGCGTAGCTGTATTTATTATCATTACTCTGTTCATACAAAGTGAACTTCAATATGACAAATTCAACAAAAAAATTGATAACATCTACAGGTTAGACAGAGACGACTGGGGTATCCTTGGTACGGCCTATGGTCCGGAAGCTAAAGCAAACTTCCCGGAAGTTAAAGAATTTGTTCGTTTTACACTAAACAGCCATAGCAACCCGATCATAAATTTTGAGAACAGTGAAAAACAACTGCATATCCAGAATTTTGCTTTTACTGATCCCCAGGTATTCGACATTTTTACCTTCAATTTTATTAAAGGGGATCCGGAAAAGGCTTTAAATGAACCTTACGGTGTAGTATTAACAGAAAGCACTGCCAGAAAAATGTTTGGTAAGCAAAATCCCGTGGGAAAATCTTTTATCCTTGATAAAGAATTTACTTTTAAAGTTACCGGCGTAATAGAAGATCTGAATCGTTTTCATCTGAATATCAATGCTCTTGGAAACATTGCCACTGTTGGCAAAATGAATGGGTGGGATAATTACCTGAATAAGTTCGGTTCATGGAATCATCCTACTTATCTTCTTTTGCAAGATGGAGTGGACATTGCTTCTCTGAATAAAAAAATCAGCAATCACTTCGAAAAAATTATGCAAAAGAAGTTTAACATCCAGGAGGAGCTGAATTTCCATTTAAAACCACTAGCAGATATATATTTCGATACGGAAACAAAACACGAAATTAATGTCAATCATGGCAACATAAAATTTATTTATATTTTTATTGCCATTGCCGTTTTTATTCTTGTCATTGCAGCCATTAATTTTATTAACCTGACAACTGCAAAGGCTGCAAACAGATCAAAAGAAGTAGGACTGAGAAAAGTGGTTGGCGGCCACCGAAAACAGCTTATCAGACAATTCCTCAGCGAATCATTATTAATTTCACTGATCGCTTTTATCCTGGCAATAGGACTGGTAGAACTTTTACTCCCTCATTTCAATGATCTGTTGCAAGGTGAGATCTCGAATAATTACTATATCAAACCCTTTTTCTGGATCATTTTTGTAGGAGGAATCATTTTAGTAGGTATTATTTCTGGTCTTTATCCATCATTTTACCTGACCAAATTTAGTCCGGTCTCTGTTATTAAGGGTGAAAAAACAAAAGGAACAGGCGGATCAATGTTCAGAAGAGCCCTGACGGTATTTCAGTTTTTTATTTCGGTAGTTTTAATCATTGGCACATTGATCATTTTTACCCAAATAAACTACATGAAAAACAAAGACATGGGATTTGACAAAGATCACCAGATACATTTCTCTTTAACAGGCCAGATAAGAAAGAAGAAAAAAACATTTAAGGCAGAATTATTAAAGAACCCAAATATTAAAGGCTTAACTTACTCATCTCAACCGGCAGGACGCATAACCTGGCAGGAAAGATGGGAATTCAACGGTGAAGGCAAACAGTTCACTTATCAACCAGCCGATCCTGATTACGTGAAAGTAATGGGTTTAGATATACTAAAAGGAGAAAATCTTTCGTGGGATAAACCTTCGCATCAAGACAGAAGAGCTGTTTTACTCAACGAAGAGGCTGTGGAATGGTTTGGACTGGAAGACCCTGTTGGTAAAATTATTCATACGAACAGTCGTTTCTGGCAAGATGTAGAAGTGGTCGGAGTTTTAAAAGATTTTCATTTTAACTCCCTGCACAAAGAAATAGCACCCCTGGTTGTGGCATGGGATAGTCGTGTGTATACAGGAAATATGAAAATAGCCGGTAATGACATTCAATCCACACTTAATTATTTAAAAGAGACCTGGCAAAATTTTGAACCTGCATTTCCACTGGAATATCATTTCCTGGATCAGTCACTGGATCGCCAGTACAAAGATGACGAACGTTTTGGAAAATTATTTACTTTCTTTGCTGTTTTTGCTATTGTAATTGCCTGCCTCGGCCTATATGGCTTGTCGCTTTTCTCAACACAGCAGCGAACCAAAGAAATAGGAATTAGAAAAGCCAATGGCGCCAGTGTTAGGGATATTCTGAGCCTGTTTTTGAAAGAATTTACATTGAATGTAATTATTGCAAATCTTATTGCCTGGCCATCAGCTTACTTCTTTATGAAAAACTGGCTTACCAACTTCCCTTACAGAACGAATATTGAAATATGGATATTTGCAGTTGCTCTGGGTATTTCTCTGTTTATCGCAATATTAACGGTTTCTTATAATACCATTAAAGCTGCAAATACAAACCCTGCATATACCTTGAGAGATGAGTAAATAATCTTAAATCACTATGAAAAATCTATCCATGTTAAAAAAAGTATTTGTCCTGGTTGTTCTGTTTATTTTGTCAAGTTCAGGTTTTACTAAAGCACAGCCCAAAACAACTTTTCATACTAAATCTGCTGATGCATTATTAAACTGGATAAATCAGAACAAATCCATTTCTGAAATTGACAGAATAACAAAATTGCCTGGATCGCAAATCATGGAGCAGCTTATGTTGCGGCAGAATAAAAAGGCAATTGCTTTTAATCAGGCTTTAACTGAATTTGCAGAAAAAGACAGTATTCATGACAATCAATATTTGCTCAACGAAGTCTTCAAAAACCGTAATGATTTAAAACAAACACTTTCTGTTGTAAAAAATTCTGATCTGTCAGGTAAAGCATATCAAAGAGCTATCATGTACTTCCCGGATCATTATGCCCCATCTGAAAATTTTGATGTGTTTTTTACCCTCACCGGCTGGAAGTGGGGTGATGCTATGACTTTTCATTACATAAAGAAAGGAGATCGTTACCTGGTTGCCGATACTGGAAAACCCGCAATGCTTTTTAACTTAACACTGGCACATAAAAACTATGGGAGTTCTCTCGATCAACAAATAAAAACACTTCAGGATGTAATGGCTCATGAACTCTTTCATGCCATTTTCTCAGGTTACAACAAAGAAACATGGGAATCTCCACAAATGGATAAGCTGAGTTATGCAACCTTAAAGCTTATGCTAAATGAAGGTATGGCACACTATATTGCAGAAAAAGAAAACCTGACTAAAAACTATCATAAAATCCAAAATTTAAGAGATAAAGAAAAAGAAGCTTTCAAAATTTTATCAAACCAGGCAGATTCTATGTTTAACCCCGATATTGATCCTGAAAAAAGAAAAAAACGCATACTTAAAGGAACCTATGGAAAGTACTGGGAAAAATATACTTGTATTCCACCAATGTTTATGGCTTTTCATATTGAACAACAATTGGGAATAAAAAAATTAAAAGAATGTATAAAAAATGGGCCTGTTTTTTTTATCTTTAGTTATCAAAAGATACAGGCTGAAAATTATGAATTGCCCCCAATTCCTGATAAATTAAAAGATCTTATAAATAGTTAAAATATTATAAACCAAACAATTAAACTATGAAAAATTTAACTTTATTATTGGCACTTACAATTGTAGTATTTACTGCAAATGCCCAGGAGCAGGCAGAAGAAAAAGAAAATATTAAACAGGTCATTCAAACAGCTTATGTAGATGGTTTACAAAATTATGTGAGCACTATAGATGAAATTGAAGCAGGCTTTCACCCGGGATTTAATCTGCTGGGGGTTCGAAATAATGCACTAACCAAATTTCCTATCTATAGCTGGGTGAACAGTGTAGAAGCAAGAAAGAAAAAGCACCCCGAAGGAAGACCTGAAGAAGAAAAAATAACCTGTAAGTACAAATCAATTGATATAACAGGTAACGCTGCCATGGCAAAAATTGAGCTGTATCAGAAAGATAAAAAACTGTTTACTGATTATCTCCAGCTTTACAAATTCGAAGAGGGTTGGCGTATTGTAAGCAAAATATATCACAGACACCAATAACACATACAAAAGGCACCAGGTAATAACAGAACTGGTGCCTCTGTTTCCTCCTTACATTAATCACCTGATATTCTCAACCTGGCTGTAAGGCTCTCCTCTCAGTCCTGCTTTAAAAGCTTCAATATGTTCACTCCAGTTAAAAATTAAATCCAGGAAAAAGGTAAAAATAATTCCCAGGATAAAAGCAAAGACATCTCTTTTGGTAATTTTTAATTTCATTTTTCTCTTTTTTAAATCCGCAAATCTAAATATTTTGAAAAGTCTGTCGTTAAACAATAAATAATATAATACTTCTTTTAAAAAACATCCGTTATACTTAAACGATGATATTCAAAATTATAAAAAACTTTCAATATTTCACTTAAACATTATTAACTTTGAGTAAGTCCTAATAATAAATATTAAATTAAAAAAATAACTAAATCATGAAAAAACAAATAATTACATTACTCCTCATTGTTGCTTTTATATTACCTAAATCTCTCAGATCAGACGAAGGAATGTGGATGGTTAATTTACTTAATAAACTTAATTACGGTAAATTAAATGAAATGGGACTTAAACTGAGCCCGGAAGATATATACAACATTAACCAATCAAGCCTGAAAGATGCCATCGTTGTTTTTGGAGGAGGATGTACAGGAGAAATTATTTCCGATAAAGGACTATTGCTCACCAATATGCATTGCGGATACGGCCAGATACAATCTCATTCAACGGTTGAGAACGATTATTTAAAAAATGGATTCTGGGCAAAATCAATGGATGAAGAACTCCCCAACCCCGGTCTTTCCGTTAAGTTTTTAAAAAGAATAAAGGACGTAACTAACAAAATCAACTCTCAGCTTACTCCTGAAATGACAGAACAGGAACGAAGCGCCAAAATTAGAGAAATCAGCAATAAGCTTATAAAACAAGCTGAAGAAGGAAATCACTACGACGCAAGCGTTCGCCCGTTCTATAGCGGAAACGAATTTTATTTGATGGTGTATGAAACTTTCAAAGATGTTCGGCTGGTAGCTTCGCCTCCAACATCAATAGGAGATTTTGGAAGTCTTACAGACAACTGGATGTGGCCACGCCATAAAGCAGATTTTTCAATGTTCAGGGTATACATGTCTCCTGACGGTAAGCCTGCAGAATATTCCGAAGAAAATATACCCTATCAGCCGAAACATCATTTACCGGTTTCACTGGAAGGTGTTGAAGAGGATGATTTTGCAATGATTATGGGATATCCGGGAAATACCGATCGCTTCATGACATCATATGGAATAAAAGAACTGAAAATAATTGAGCACCCCAACCGAATTAATATAAGGGGCAAAAAACTGGATATCATGAAAGAAACAATGAATAAAAGCCCCGAACTCCGAATCATGTATTCCTCAAAATACAAAGGCACCAGCAATTACTGGAAATATTCTATCGGGCAGATGGAAGGATTTGAAAGAATCGATCTTGTTTCAAAAAGAAAAAAATTAGAACAGAATTTTATTGAATGGGTTACAGGAAATGAAGAAAGAGAAGAGAAATACGGAGAAGCCCTTGAACTAATCAGAGAAGCTTATAAAAACCGAAAAGAATATAAAAATGCTTCACAATATGTACTGGAAACAATGCTGATTGGTCCTGAAATTACACTATTTGCAAACAATGCCAACAATTTAAAAAAGAAACTGGAAATGCCTTTCTTTAAAAGGTTATTCAATAAAAAAGAAATAACTAAGGCTAAAAATAAACTTAAAGAGACAGGTAAAAAACATTTCAGGGATTATCACAAACCAACCGATAAGGAAATAGCAAAAACACTTTTTTCATTGTTCAAAAAGGATATCACCGAGGATTTCTATCCTTCTGTATTTGCCGATAATATTGAAAAATACGATGGAAATGTTGAAAAATATGTAGAATCATTATACAGTGAATCCATATTTACAGATAAAGAAAAGTTTATGGATTTTCTTGAAGATCCGGATAATGAAAAGCTTAAAAATGATCCGGTATATAAATTGTCGCAGTCAGTTTTCAATAAATACAGGGAACTAAACAGGCAATCAAGCCAGTTTGATTCAAAACTTCAAAAAGGACAAAGATTATTTGTCGATGGAGTAATGAAAATGAAGGAGGACAAAACTTTCTACCCCGATGCCAATTTTACTATGAGGCTTACTTACGGAACTGTCGGGGGGTATGAACCCGAAGATGCTGTCAGGTATAATTATTACACTACCCTGCAGGGGGTAATGGAAAAAGAAGACCCCGACAACTATGAATTTGTCGTTCCTGAAAAATTAAAAAAATTATACAGGAACCGAGACTATGGCCGATATGGAGTAGATGGTGAAATGAGGGTATGCTTTATTACCAACAACGATATTACAGGCGGAAATTCAGGCAGCCCGGTTATGAACGGAGAAGGAGAACTTATAGGGCTGGCTTTTGACAGCAACTGGGAAGGAATGACAGGCGATATCGAATTTGAAGAAGGAATGCAAAAAACTGTTTGTACTGATATCCGCTACTTGCTTTTTATCCTCGATAAATACGGGGAAGTCGACTGGCTGATTGATGAAATGACTATTAAAAACTAGGTTAAACCAAAATCAAATGATATGTTTTCAAAAAGAAAGGTAATAATAATAATGCTTCTGGCAATTTTTGTTATGCCAGGGATAGTAAGCGCTCAAATAATTGATGTCTCAAAAATTAAGTATCTGAATTCTGCCCTCAGAGATAAAAAAGAAGATTACAATTATGAAAGTATTAAGGGAAACCCATATATGGAAAAAGAATTCAAAAAAGGACTGATATCTTATGCAAAAGAAGAGAAAAAAATAAGGGCCTCTTTGCGGTATAACATGCTAAGCGATCGGTTTGAAATGGAAATATGGGATGATGTCTACTTATTAAAAACAAATAAAAATATTGAGTATATCAATTATTTAAACAAAGTATTTAAATACAAGGAGTATATAAACAAAGATGGCCAAACAAAGAAAGGCTATGTGATTCAGTTAGTTGAAGGTGAATACCCTCTTTTTAAAAAAATGAAAACAGTTTACAGGGAAGCTGAACCACCTGAGACAGGATATGATTCATATAAGCCTCCTCGTTTTGAAAGACTCGATGATCTTTACTTAATGGAACTTAAAGATGAAGTTTTTGAAATTGAATCTTTTAGAAAAAGAAAATTCTTAAAACTCTATTTCAAAGATAAAAAATCTGAATATCTCGATTATATGAAAGAGAACAATATTAATTTACGAAGAGAAGATGAAATGATTCAGTTTTTCAAGTATATTAATAATTGATTGTCACCAATAATTCAAAAAGCTGTCGATTTTTCGACAGCTTTTTTTACGATAGAAACTTTGAAATAAAATTGTGCCGTAGCCTCCGTATTAGAACCCAACGTATCCGGCTTTGTTTATATCTTCTATAGATTTGATCTTCTTTGGAGGATCAAGTTCCTTATCCAGGAATTTATATATACCCACTCTTATTTCCTTGGCCTTTTTTGTATCAAGGCGATTAAAAGAATGGCCGCCCGGAACATCCTGGTAAATCTTATATTCAAACTCCTTGTTATGAGCTTTTAGGGACTTGATCAAATGTTCTACCTCAAGCACATTCACATCCGCATCGTTTGTATTGGTATGGATAAGCAAAGGCACATCTTTTAATTTGTGTGCATTCCAAGCTGGGGAACGTCTTTTGTATTCCTCCACATTTTCATAAGCTGTCTGGCCAATATGATAATCGGCAGAATAAAGATCACGATATCCCTGTGTTTTATATCCCATTCTGGCTATAAGATCACTCACCGGAACACCTGCGTAGGCCACATCATAATGTTTGGGATAATCAAAGATATTGTGAAGGGCAATTAATCCACCATGACTCCAGCCAATAATCCCAACTCTACCCTTATCCACAAAGCTATAATTGTCAAGCATATACTGACGGCTGGCATCTACATCCTCTACTTCCAGTCCTCCGTAATCAATCTTTTCATAATGTCGTTTTCCGTATCCTGTACTTCCCCTGTATTCTGCGGCAACCACAATATACTGCTGGGCCATCAACTCCCTGATAATATGGGCGTAATAAGTGTTGAAATCACTATGAACTCCCCCGTGAGGAAAAACAATCAAAGGATATTTTTTATCAATGTCTATGCCTTTGGGAATAAACACATAAGAACGGAACTTTACAGGATTTCCTGCACCCTGGGCATCCGGATTATCCTCTTTCCAAAGTGGAGGTCCTGTAATATAAACTTTATCAATATGGGCTACATCTCCTACTTTATTATACCATAATACATCGTCAACGGCCTTCTCAAGCACATCCAGCCTGTGATGAAGATATTCCATTTGCTTCGACATGGATTCAATAACTTTATTCTCCTTATCCTGCCCAAATGTAGCTACAGAAAGCAACACAACAACAAAGCTTAAAATAAATAGTCGTTTCATAAATTCAGTTTTAGTTGGTTTAACATTTTTAGACCGATGATCTTACTTAAAGTTTATTCAATCCTTACATCGTTTTAAGTCATAAAATATTCTCAAACATAAAAAAAGGTGAATGAAAAACTCCATCCACCTCAAGTATCAACTATCCAACATATTTGTATTACTCAAGCTTAAATATAATAGGCATTGTACAGGAAACTCTCACAGGTTTGCCTCTTTGTTTCCCGGGCTCCCAATCACTTGGTGCATTCTTAACTGCCCTGATAGCTTCATCATTCAGGGAGGGATCAGGACCTCTCAACACTGTAACATTAGATATACCACCATCAGTATCCACAACAAATCTCATAAATACTGTTCCCTGAATACCATTTTCCATAGCAATTGGGGGATATTCAATATTTCTCTGTACAAAATTTCTGAAGGCATTTATACTTTTGCCTTTGAATTTAGGCATATCTTCCACTACAACAAATACCTGCTCCTCTTCTTCCTCTTCTTCTTCCTGGCCAAAAGCATCATAATCAACTTTCGTATCCTGGTCTGCCTCTGATGTTTGAATATCTAGTTCATCATCAATAGTTACGTCATTATCAACAATATTGATTACTTCTGTTGTCTGTGGAGGTGGAGGTGGTGGGGGTTGCTTCTTTTGTTGTTGTCTTGTGACAGGAACACTTTCCTGAGCAACCTCCGCTTTTTCCTGAGATGAAAAACCTTTTACTTCCTTAGTCTTGGTTCCCCATTCAAAGGCTAACAGTACCAAACCCAGAGCTAAAATAAAACCAATCTCCAGGAACAATACTTTTTTCTTCTCTAAATCCGCTTTTTTTGACTTTTTGGGTTCCATAATTTAAAATTTTCGACAAAATTAGTTATGTTTTCGTTATTTCGTTCTTTTAAAATGAAAAATTAATATGAATTTTATCATTCTTTTTAGTGTTAGCAAATTAACAATTTCTATGCCTAAACAATTAAAATTCTTAAAAACAAATACTTAAAAAAGATTCGTTTTCGATTTTTTTATACCATACTGTTCATTTCTGTACAGTGAGTGTTCATTTTCGTATTATAAAAGAACGGAAAAACCGATATTATTATTTTTAAAATTATAGACAACAACAATCTATAATAGTTTACCCTTAAAGGATGACAATTATCAAGTTATAAGAAAAAAATTCTTAAAATAAAAAAGAGAAAGCCTTTTTAAAATTTTGAAAGACTTTCTCTTTAGCCTGAAATTAATCTTATAAAAATCAAATCAAAGATTCAATGCCATCTGATATGCATGCCGGATCGCATCCTGTGCCTTTCCGACACGTTTGGCATCACCAACG
>Ga0209925_1001212_pt1 | contig 13039 bp, 17 predicted proteins | sample SalPonR2_A_D1_MG_FD_185702 | JGI IMG/M metagenome (GOLD analysis project Ga0209925, IMG submission 185702) | Salt pond soil microbial communities from South San Francisco under conditions of wetland restoration - Salt Pond MetaG R2_A_D1_MG... ...
TCATCATCTGTATTACTTATTCTATCTATGATGCTTTTCAGTTCTTGATCCATAATATTAAATTTGATTTTAACTTAACTTAATCAAATTTAACTATGAATCTTACATTAAACCTAATTAAACATTGTTTTGAAATTCCTGAAGCACTGGAATTATTAGATCAAGCAATTGATAGTTCGATTAGATCGCTCAATTTTGACTTTGATTATTATCATTACTCAATTATGGAAGTTTTCATAAAACATGGTAGATTTGATGTATTTAAGGATTACAAAGATGAGGCAATTACCTACTTATCAGTGGGTGATGGAGCCGATTTGGCAATTCAGATAATCAACTACTTCAATTTAGATATTAATAATTACGTTATAGATTTGATAAAAAATGATATAGAATATGGAAAAAATAATCATGAACCAATCAAGCCTTATATAACTGATGAACACCTAGAAGATATTAAGGATTTATTAATGTTAAGTATTCATAATGATTGCACTCATTGGTTATATTTAATGGACAATGTGGAAGAAACACTATTGGAATGCATATTAACAGGTTATAGATTCCCTAGAAATTGCATTCAATACTATGGGCAGTCATTATCTAATTACATTGATAAACTAATCGATGTGTGTGCTGACTTACAAGATGATGAAGTCGAAATTATATATACTGCAATTGGGTATGATGATAAATTATTAACTAAATTAAGACCATGGACGAAAGAGAACATTTTAGAAAATACCAAAGAAGAAAAGGATAAATACTTCGCTAAATTTAATAAAAAGAAATCAGCGAGATCAGTTTAGAGTTTAGATATATTAAATTTTGATTTTTTATCATTGAAATTTAAATTTCAATATCTTAGATTAATATTTTTAAATTTGGATTGCTGAGATTCTGATGAACGAATGCAAACTTTATAATATGCTTCTTTCAGATCTAGCTAATCATGCATCTGATGGCTTATTTAAGTATACTTTAGAAAGTTTCTTCAAAGAAGATGATATAGACGAATATTATATTTTAAAAAAAGATTGAAGAAATAAGTGAAGACTACGAATATATAGACCTCAGATCATTGATTAATGATTTTGCGAATCTGGTTGATACTAAAACTGCAGAGTCATTAATATTGAGGGGACGCGAGGATCATCTTAATTACGATAACCCACGTGATTGTGATAATTAATAGAAAATAAACCTAAATACTTTCTAGATAGATATTTAGATTATTATGAGGGTATATATTTTAACTCAGTATATATTAATAATCTAGTTGTAATATTTAAACCAGATTAGAAATATAGTTGCAGAGTGTGAATGCTAATTAGGTCTATTTTTTTGATTTCATTCTACTTTAATCCACATTATAATGGAAAAGATATTCAAAACAAATCTTATAGTAACCTTTAATTCTTCAATGAAATATTATCCTTCTGATTTAACAAATATTAAATCAATCCGTATAATTACCGAATATGATATTGATATCAGTGAATTATCTAGATATACATTTACAGGACTATCAATATATTCAAATAGAAAATGTAAAATTTCTATAACTAATCCACTTCAAGTTATGATTATGGAAGTTATGAATGCCTCAATAAACATAGATAATGCACTATTTCCTAATTTATTGAGACTAATCTATGTTGGATATGACTATCACTTTGATACACTCGAGTGGAATGGAGATCTCGAATGTATAATGATTGATTCATTACTGGACAATATAAAATCATTTCCTAAGTCTTCATATATAAATTGTGAAGTTAATCAATATGATATAGGCACAGATTTTAAAAGATTTCATAATTGTAAAGTTCATGAGATAATAAATAAAGAACCTATTACAAATATTATATGTTTATATAACTTCACGTCTATGATTGATCCTCCATTAACCATTCGGACTTATATTACTGATATTGGAAAATTGAAAGATCTTGATATACCACCTGATACTTCCTTAGTTGCTACGGAATGTAATGTTGATGGAGTATTACCTGAACAAATAAGTAGTTTAAATATCAATAGTGAATATAACACATCTGTTATCAGCGATATAAAAAAATTAGAAATAGTAATGTCTACAGTATTAGGAGATATTAATATAATATCAGATAACCTACAAATAGTTGTTTTTGATATGTCGCGTATTAAAGAGCATGAATATCCTAAAGTTATTAATAATATCATAAGTATAATTAACAATAATAAGTTATTTGATTGTAAAATAATTATAAGATCTAATAATCTTATTAATACATTTACTGGTTATTTAATATTTCAATTAAAATATAATGTATTATACTATATGAACAAGGAAATAATTATAAATAATAGTAAAATACGCATAAATTATGTTAATATAGATAAATTACAATATCGAAGTGCTAAAAAAAGGGGCAAAATGAGATGCATTGTCGATTTAATTTTTTTTAATATCATGTACAATATCGAGTTTCATCTATAACAAAATCCTTAATAACAATCTCATCATGTAAACTTGTTATCGATTCATATCTACCTTGGTTAAAATCTATATTTGAAATGGGTCCATCATCTAATATTCCTTTAAATCTAAGCTCATCTATTACTGCTTCGAAACTTTGGTTGAACATTTTATCAGTTCCAAAATAATATTGCAGGATGCACTGAATCAATTTGTGATAATAATCTATTTTCTCATCCACTACGACAGTATTATACAATGCCTGATTAATTTTGTTAAGGCAGTTGATTTCCGAATCCGTGAAAAAATATTCAGGATTAAGTATCATTACTTCTTGATCAGCGGCGCCATTTCTCCATGATTGATTTGCAAATACTGAAGACAATTGAGAAATTATTTCTTCGTATATCATACTTATTTTTTTATATATCTTCATTGTTGATCCAAGCCTTTCATATTCTGCTTTTTTAAGTTTAACTAATCTAAGTTTTTTTTTGATTTTCTCCATTTAGTATTAAATTTGATTCTTATTATCTAAATTTAGAATAAAATGAGTAAAATTACTTTGACCAAAAAGAATATAAACACTGATTGGGTTGAACAACTAGTTCCTAATAAAGGGCTAATTGCTATTAAATTTTCATCAACTTTCGATGAAATGATTATACCTGATAAATTACTTAATAAAGAAGGATTGACTAGGCTCAGCGTAGGTTGCACCAAGTCTAAGAAGAATAAAGTGATAACAATTAGATTCGAATCAGATAAAAAATTAAAGAAATTTACAACATATTCTGCTGGATCCGTTATGTATCGATTAGTTGGTTTATCTGCTGAATCGGTAAAATTATACAACGCCATCCTTGATGAAGAAATTGCCGATGCTAAAGTATTTGATCTATATTATTGTAATATCACAAATGATATATTTAAACATGCTAAAAAGATTCATATGGAAGATTGCACAACTCCTGATTCAATTACAACTGATGCAGAATCAATAGAATTATATAGAGAAGATACAAATAATGTTGATTTATATGGAAAGAACCTCACATTGGCTAGGGGTTGTTTCACATTATGGGATGCTCCTAGAGTAAAAGAAGCAAAATGTAAAATAAGATGTGGTTGTTTAATTGAAAAATCAACAGATCTGCAATTAAATAATGAAATTGATATGAAAGATTTTCCGCGATTAAGAACTATAAAAGTTCATGATAAATTGCCAGTTATAAGTGGGTATATTCGCGAACTTATGGTATATACAAAAGTTGAACTAGAAGATTTATATAACGTAAATACTGGTGGAATTACTTTTGAATCATATGATTGTGTACCTGATAAATTTGAACTATTAACTCATAAATTAAAAGTAGTTATAAAAATACCTATACAACGAGCCTATTTAACAGGAGGTTATGTTAATATGTGTAGCCAAGTTAAGAATACGATGCACATAAGGATTAAAGAGATTGTGAAATATGATTTTGAAGACTTGGTAATAAGTCATTCAATAGGATTCTGCAAAGAAACGTTTACCTCTGAAGATATTAGGGAAATAGTTGGAAATGACCTACCTATTTGTCGAATAAAAAATAAAAAAGGAGTATCATCATCATCAAAAAATTAATAATTTTTTGATGATATTAATAATTTTTTGATGATATTAATAATTTTTTGATGATATTATTAATGTGATGATAACGTGCTAATTCTCATTCTAGTTAGGCCATCTAAAGATGAATACTCTGCAAATTCATCTATATTTTTTTATCAATAAATCTTTGTAATTGATTTATATATAAAAAATTTGATTTTAATTTCCTCTATATCTAGTTTTTATTTTAACTTTAATCATCATGCATACTGTTCAAAAAATTGATCAAACTGCCACTTTCTTTGCTTACATTGTTCACATTTTCAATCTTATTGTCCAAAATCTTGGATTAGAAGATCGTGAATATATGCCTGGTTCTATTAAATCAGGCCTTTCCAACTTATTTGATATTACAGTATTTAATACTATTAATTCTTGTAAATTTATTACTTTCGAGTATGTTGGAAATCCACAAAGAAAAAAACCTTATTGGGATTATGATGATTTATCTGCTTTCACTGAACTATTTAAGTTTGTTAGAGTAGAATTTGTTTATAAATATGTTGATTCACTTCCTGTTGTTCAACATGTTTCATTTGCAATTGAAGGATTTGTTAGAAATGGTCCAGAATTAATTATGGAACAATTTGGAAACAGTCAAAAATATCGAATTGATATTGTAAAGATATTTTCAATGCTTGCTTATCACACTAAAATTCCTAACGATGTTTCTAAATTTAGAAATTATCATGTTGATCAGTTAGAAATTGTGGTAAATGAGGATGTGATCTGTACTTCAGATATTCTTGAGGACTAATCAAATACTTAATAAAAAAAACAAAAATATAAAAAACAAAAAACCAAAAAAACAAAAAAAAATAAATGATTGAAATGAGCATTTCTCATTTCCCGGGCTTAACATTGTTTAGAACAATGACGGAATTTATTCCTGATACACTCTAATCTATTCGAAGTTATTTCCTATAAACTATATGATTGAAATGAGCATTTCTCATTTCCTGGGGTTAATATGGATATCGAATTTCTAACTTATGTAAGTTAAAATTCTATTTGCGTATTAATTTCCTATAAGCCGTTTAAAAAATTTTTTAGACTTTGAAAACTAACTAAATCATTTTTATTTTGATTTTTATTTTAACTATATATTATTAGAAGTTAATATGGAATTTGAAAGAGCATTTAGATTTGAAGCAGTAAATGGACTACTAAATATTGTAGAATATTTAAGGGAAGTGCGAGAAATAATTCTTCCAATTCGACTTAATTATTCATTAAGAATTGGACCTGCAAATGTTAAGTATTATCATTGTAATGACTTAAAGAAGTTGATGAAATATCAAAAGAACTGTCATATAAAGGCAGTTAAAGAAGGTAAGGCTGAAAGGGAATATGAGAGATGCGCAATTGAAGAATTTCTGTTAGCTACTAAGATCATGCTTAAGAATATCAAGGAAGATAAAAAGGTCATAATAAGACATGCTCAATTAAGATTAAAAGGAAATCATGGCAAAATTGCATATAAACGCAAAATATAAAAATCTAATTTTTATTTTTTTGATCTTTAATTATGCTATGCATGAAGAAATGCTTGTTGTTATAGTAAGTAATTTTAAGGCTTATCTTAGTGAATATGAGAAAGCTTCAAAGGTGTATTTACTAATAGATGATGTACATGCTTATTATGAATTTCTAAAAGAAGATACTTCTAAAGTTTCAATAATCAGGTAAATGTAAGTGATATGGAATTGAATGAATTAATGATAACTCCATCTAATATAAACTTGATAGATTATATTAAAGCAGATAATATATACATATTAGAGAAAGGCGCAGTTAAATTAAAGTGGATTATAAAGGCAATTTATATCTCCAAATTGATGAGGAGGGTCTTAATGGAATTAGATACACCCCCCACTAATACATACCAAATTAAATATGAGGGTTTGGAAAAAATAATCACTCCGATTAACAAAAAAATTATTTCCAAGTAATCAAAAGAAAAGTGCAATTTATTAAAGTTATATTTTTTTATTTTTTCTATACCAATTTAATTTGATCTTTACAAAAAATTATAACGGAATGACCGATTATTCAATTATTAAAAGATCAATTTTAATATAAAAGGTTTAATTATGACTACTATGATCTAAGTCAGATTAATGGAACATTTAGACATGTTGCTGAAAAAGGTCATTTAGAAGTATGTAAATGGTTAATGCAATTTAAACCAGATGTTCATGCTAATAATGATTATGCATTTAGATATGCCGCTAAAATGGTCATTTAGAAATGTGTAAGTGGTTAATTGAAATAGACGAAGATTTAATTAAACTACTTAATGATGATCAATTAAAAAAGTTAAATAATTACATTAATTCACAAAGAAAAAAATCTGCAAGAAACTAATTTGATTTTTTATAAAAAATTATAATAAGATGATCGATTATTCACTTCAATTATTAAAGGATCAATTTCCAGATATAGAGTTTAAATGTCTTTATTTAGATTTAAATCAAATTGATGAAGCATTTATATGGTCTGCTGAAAATGGTCATTTAGAAGTATGTAAGTGGTTAATGCAATTTAATCCTGATATTCATGCCAAATATGATCATGCATTTAGATGGGCTGCCAGAAATGGTCATTTAAAAATATGTAAGTGGTTAATGCAGTTCAACCCTGATGTTCATGCTAATGATGATTATGCATTTAGACGGGCTGCTCGTAATGGCCGACTAGAAATATGTAAGTGGTTAATGCAATTTAACCCAGATGTTCATGTCGATTATGATCAAGCATTTAGATGTGCTGCTGGTAATGGCCAATTAGAGGTGTGTAAATGGTTAATGCAGTTCGAACCTGATGTTCATGCTGACGATGATTATGCATTTAGATATGCTGCTAGTAATGGTCATCTAGAAGTATGTAAGTGGTTAATGCAATTTAATCCAGATGTCCATGCCGAATATGATGAAGCATTTAGATATGCTGCTGAAAGTGGTTATTTAGAAGTATGTAAGTGGTTAATGCAGTTTAATCCAGATGTTCATGCCGAAGATGATGATGCATTTAGATGGGCTGCTGGAAATGGTCAATTAAAAATGTGCGAGTGGTTAATACAGTTTAATCCTGATGTTCATACTTATGATAATTATGCATTTAGACACGCTGCTGGAAATGGTCATTTAGAAGTATGTAAGTGGTTAATGCAATTTAACCCTGATGTTCACGCTAATAATGATGAAGCATTTAGATTAGCTGCTGGAAATGACCAATTAGAAATGTGTAAATGGTTAATGGAATTTAATCCATATATTCATGCTTATGATGATGAAATATTTAGATATGCTGCTGAAAATAGTCATTTAGAAATATGTAAGTGGTTAATTGAAATAGATGAAGATTTAATTAAATTACTTGATGAAGAACAATTAGAAAAGTTGAATAATTATGTCAATTTACAAAGAAAAAAATCAGCAAGATAACAAATTTGATTAGTTTTTATAATGGAAAAACTAATTATTAAAATGATATAAGGTTAACTAAAAAACAAATAGAAGAAGATACTTGGTGGAAGGAGATAAATACATACAGAGCAAATCTAAAGTTTGATTCGCATATTAATTTCATTTTTCAATAATTTAATTTGTTCTTTATAAAACTTAATTTTCTTAATTTTTTCCGAATATGAATCTTGAATATTATCTGTTGCAAAGTTATATATTTCAGGATTAGGCATATCTACTGTTTTAATATCCGGAAAATATTTTCCAAAGTCAGTAGGTAATTCTATTTCTGATTCAGAATATGGAATTATCTTAAGTTCTTTAACTGAATTAATCTTGCTAATTGAAATTGATCTAGCATTTTTAATTACTAGTTTAGTAGTATATTCTGATAAATTATCTAAATTTATATTTCCTAATTTATTATCTAAGACAACTTCTGCTATCGGTAGTTGATTCGGTATACTATCTAATCTATAATCATTATAAATATCTTTTATTAAATCCCATATCGAACTACTAATATTAGTATATTGATAAGATGTAGACTTATACTCACAAAATGTTGCGAATGTTATATGGTAATTATTTTTATATTTTGTAATGTTTATTCCATCCAAAATACTTCCTTTAGTTATATTAATATATGTGGAAGTTTGTATAATTGATTCTCTCTTTAATATTTTTAATTCAATATTGCCTTCTTTTATTGTCCTTCTAGATCGTTGGTATAATCTACCAAGTAAATTCATTTCTTTTGAATTAATGTTTATTAATGCAGTTGATATAATTAAATTAGCGGTATTATCTGGAAGAAAGTCCATTTTTCCTAAATAGATCAATCTTTGACATGTAATTGTAAATTCTAATTTCTGGAATCCTATATAAATAAATAATCCAACATTTATATCTAAGAAATTTCTATGTGGGTTAACGAATAAGAATATAACATTTAATTTACCTTTTATAATAAATGGACATTCATTAATATAATAATTGTCTTTTACACAACACTCTATCATTGTATTATATGTTCTATCGCTATTAGAACTGAAACTTGTACAACCTCTAGAAGATGGAAATTCATTTGGTGTAAATGTAATTAATTCACATTGTTCAAAATCAGATGCTTTATATAGATGATATACGCTAGCAGGTATATTTAGTATCTCGGATATATTGTGTTTTTGAATAGCCTTTCTGATATGGAATGATTCTTGTCCTCCTTCCAAACTTGCAAGTTCAATAAATTGTTTCCAATGCATATTAACTTGATTTCAATTAAAAAAAATCAAATTAATATAGAAATAGATATAGAAATAGATATAGAAATGGATACAGAAATTATTCAAAATCTGAGAGTTATTCAATTGCGTAGTTATTTTTATTATTATGCGTCTAATCCACCTTTTACCCCATCATCCAGAATTAATTCACATAAGGCTTATAGAATAATTAATAATATATATCCTAAAATAATTCATAAAATTACTTATGACAATTTTCAGAATATAACATTATGTGATTTATTAAATCCAGATTATAATTTTCCAATTGATCAAGAAATCAAAGTCGGAATTAAGAAAAAAGAAATTCTCCAGGATACAAACGACATTGTTAATGGTCGCAGTAATAATCAAGAATTAGATTTTTATCTAAAATTAATTGAATGCGTTTATTATAGATGTTCAGCAGAAAATCGCGAATATAATGACTTATTTGATAATATTATGTACCAGTTAGGGAGAAATCATATTAGCACGCTGAATAATAATATTGAGTATACTGAATATAATGATCAAAGTTATAATTTAATTTTGAATTTATATAATCGCGTTAATAATACAAGAAGCTGGAATCAAATAATAGATTACGTTGGAGATATGCCTAGATTTGAAGTTCATACTTATGAAACATATTTAAATATAAGAGGTGTTAATCCGATTGATAGAAGGCAAAGAGTTCACTATTTAGGATGAGTAGACATCACTGATTCTAGGTAAATCAGGATATACCATAAATATTATCAGTTCCTTATAGATTCTAAATTTCATTAATGTAGACAAAGCACCCATAGCATATGAATCTGCTAATTGCGATATTATATCCGGTGCTTCATCGCACCCATTCTAAATACTCTATAAATTTTAGATCAAATGTATTTTCACTTATATATTTTTTAAGTGTTGCACAATATTTTTTATTACCAGTGAAATCATATAGCTCATTATAATATCTTGCTATCTTGTACATTTCAATATACTCAGACTATTAATGATCTCATGATTATCTACATGCAAATATAAGAAAATCTTTTAAATCAATTGGTTCCTTTAAATCATTCTTCCATTTATAAATTTGATTTTTTAATTAAGAGATCAAATTTATAATGATCAAGGCTAATAAAAAAGATATCTTGAATGATACGTGGTATGGAGGAATAATTACTGATAATATGAAAGTAAAATTTTCATCATCCATTGATAAATTTACAATTACTGATAAATTTGTGGAAAATAATTCGAAGGTTAAGTCGCTTTCACTAGGAACAAATTACAGTAAAAGAAATAAAAATATAATCTTGGATTTAGCCAGGGTCAGCAAATTAAAATATCTCAAATCAATTAAATTATATTCTACACGTAATTCAGTTAAGTATATATTAATTTTACCTAAATGCAAAACATCAATTACAAGATTAGAATTTTATAATGTCGCGGATATGGATTATAATGAACTGTTTTATTCTACTATCAAATCTATAACTCTTAACTCCTGCATTATACAGATTGACAATCTCTATTTTGATAGAATATATATTAGTGGATGCTTTTTTGAAGGGACTATAGTAAATATATCTAATTTATCTATTACTAATTTATTACCGGGAAGCAAAATAACTGTATACGGAGATAATCTAACTTCCATAAGTGTGCATGGTATTTATGACCAACCACCTGTTTTATTAGAAACTGCTCCTATATTAGATGAACTGAACCCAACAAATATCAGGCTAGGCAACGGTATATTCGGTATAAAATCGATTTCAGATTCGATTTCTGATATACTGGATGATAGATTTATAAATTGTGAAAAGGTATTTATCACCAAGCCTGGATTTAAATTACTAAAACCATGTTCGTTAACATTCAATTATGAATTATATGATAAATTTGGAGATGAATTAGTTGATTATTTATTCCAGAATATAGACATGATAAAAAGTGTAGAGATTCAATTATCTCATATATTTCGAGAGCCAATTGACTATAAAATTGATCTTTTGAGTTATATGGTAAAATTAAATATTTTATATCTTGGATATAATATGCTACCAACTATTCATTGTATATTCACTCATGCTCCATCGACTGATATTAATTTTGATATACCATGTGGTTTTGTATCTCCAAGTGAATATGAAGGAGTTGAAGAATTACAAAATCTTCCATTGAGAAAGAGCTTCAAAAAATCAGGAAGATCATAAATTTGATAATTTTTTTATTTAAATTTACAATATGGAGTTTTTAGCATTCCGTTGTATGTTCATATCTAACGAAGATAATATCAAGCACTATAACAGTAATAATGCATTTGAATGCTTGATTACTTATTATGAAACTTTTAAGAAATTCAATGATGAAATACCTATTTTACACAAAGTAATTGATTTAACCATCTGTGTTCAATCTAACTTTATTTTAGATGGTGATACTTTTCCTAACGTCAGACATCTCAACCTTTGTGGTCATAAATATTTGATTATTATTAAATCTCCATTTCAAAATCTTGATTTTGTATCGATCAATGTAAGCCAGGTTAGAAATGTATTTGAATTAGGTCCAATTAAAGATTTAATGCTTCATATTCAAGAATGCGATATCGATGTCGAATATTACATGGAGTATATTATGAATTCGCTACGTGGATTTAGAGGCAGATTGCTTCTTAAAATGCCCCGCGGATATGAACAGTTTATCAAAGCCGTTCCAACTCATACATTTATAGTAGACAATTCAGGAAGATATCTCCCTGTTGATTTTCCTTTAATGATTCGTGCCAAATCAGCAATGTGAATCAAGGAATAAAAAAATTAGGCGATGATGAAATTAAAATTTACCATGTGGAAATTTGTTAAGTGGGGTTCCAATTAATCTACTAATTTTGATCATGAAGAATTTTATTTTTTTCTTCTTTGATGTCTCATTCATATTTAGTAAATTTGAATAAGCTTTCCATACTTGGGCTTCAAATGCACAATCATTACAATGATCGAATCCTTCTACCAGTCCTATATAAGGATTATAGCATTTGTGAACATGTCTAAATAATCTATTATATGCAAAGCACTTATTTTCATGTTCGGCAAGTGGATATCGAATAAGAGGCATTTTAAGTTGATCAAAGGTGCACCACATTCTAGTCTCACTGGATGTATAACCTTGCCATGCTTGTAAGTACCTCGTTCCTCTAAAGAATTTAATTTCACCAGTTTCTATAAAATCTTTTTTATAATCTTCATCTACAAATTTATCAGCGATATTCCAATTAATGTCTCTTCCATAAGTTGTACGAAATTTAAATACCGCATTGAAATTGTCAATTCCTTCAATCATATATTTAATCCAGTCAATCATGCAAGCTGAATTAATCAATATATCAGTGTCAGTTGGATATTTGTCATCAACAAAATTAGTCCTGATATCTGACCAGAATATATTCACCCCTTGATAAGCCTTCATTAATTGATTCATCAACTTTGCAGTCTCGATATCGAAATATTCTTCCATTATATAGAATTGATACTCAGTGTTAATTATAAATTCTACAAAGTCATCTTCATAACCAATATATTTATCCAGATCAGCGGAATCAATCTTACCCTTATAATGATTTATAATTTTTTTATCGGCTTTATACATATTCTTGTTAGCCGGATCAACACTCATGTAAACACAGTCATGATGATTGTACTGAGTTCCGTTATCGTATTGCAAATTAAATTCATTAGGATCAATACAGATAAATTTCACATTCGGGAATAAATGACCTAGAATAGGTAAGTGATTACCTCCTGCTGCACCTGCATAAATAACTAACGCACAATCATCAAATGATTTTAAAATGCTTGATAAATGAAGTATTTCTCCAATCAATAATTTACGCTGTCCATGATGACAAAATTGTTTTAATTTTCTTTGTACAGTATTAAGCCTACATACAAAATAAGGTGTACTTAATTTAAATTCATCTAGATTTAAAATAGGCTGACATCGATATGGATAAACTTGAAGTGATTTTTTGTATTCATTTTTCAATTGACTTGGAATTAAATTCATAATTGTTGTAGAAGAATTAAACAATTTAAAACTCAAATTAATTTGAATTTATAGGTTTTTAATTCTACCCTAGATAATGTCATTAAAACCAGTAAGATTACATGATTCAGAGGAA
>Ga0209925_1001213_pt1 | contig 13034 bp, 10 predicted proteins | sample SalPonR2_A_D1_MG_FD_185702 | JGI IMG/M metagenome (GOLD analysis project Ga0209925, IMG submission 185702) | Salt pond soil microbial communities from South San Francisco under conditions of wetland restoration - Salt Pond MetaG R2_A_D1_MG... ...
TGGGGCTCTTCTACCTGGGGCTCTTCGGCGCTTAAAGGGGGAAGCGTGCCGGGGACAAGCGTGAAAAGAATACCTATCACAGCTGCACATATAAATGGTGCGGGCCGGGGCTTGCGCAAAACAGCCCGCCCCGGTGCCACAATTCTACCAAAGCGGGTTGCTTTCCTCCCAGCTTTTTTCCTCGTGCCTGAATTTCTCACGGTTGATTTCCTCGCCCCATATTTTCTCACAACAAATCTTAGTATAACGATAAAGTGGTTGTTTGTCTTATAAGGTTTCCATTTAAGCGAGGAGTTTCATTTTCTCAATACTCGGCTAAAACGGCTTTTATCGCCTCATCAATTTCCGGGTCCACCAGGTTTGCCGGCTCGCGGAGTGGTCCAACCGCCTGCCCCATCAAAACCATCGCCCGTTTCACGATCGAGTTGGGGTTGCCAAGCTTAAAGGTACTACGAAAGGGGGCAATTTTCTCCTGCCGCTGGGCGGCTGTCTCCATGTCGCCGGTCTTCCAGGCATCATAGATTCCCGCCATTAGTTCAGGGAAGGGGTTCGCACAACCGGCCACCGCGCCCTGTCCGCCGGCAACCAGGGTCTGCAGGATGAGTGAATCTGAGCCGACAAGCACTGAAAAATCATCGTCGGTTATCTCGATCAACCGTTTTATATTCTCGATTTTTCCACTGCTGTCCTTGATTCCAATAATATTCTCCATTTTTGACAGATCCTTCACCGTGTCCGCTTCGACATTATTGCCGGTGCGCATGGGGATGTTGTAAATCAACACCGGTATATCAACTGCCTCGGCCACTGCTTTGTAATGGCGATAAAGCTGGTCCTGAGAAAGGCCCACAAAATAGGGCACAATCACAGATAAAGCGTCGACTCCTAACACAGCGATCGATTTCGCCAGATTGATGGTATCGCTGGTTGTGACGCAGCCGACCCCGGCGATTATCGGAAGCCGACCGCAGTTTTGATCAACCACTACCTTTGCCACTTCTACCCTCTCATCATCATGAAGGGCATAAAATTCGGAGTTAGTTCCAAGACAGAAAAGGCCGTGGACCCCGGCATCAAACTGGCGGTCTACCTGGCGCCTCAGCTCCTCGAAATTGATTGATTCATCACTGTTCATCGGTGTAATTAGTGCGGTAAAAACGCCCTTTGGTTGAAACATTGTAAACTCCTTTAGGTTGAACTCAGGTCTGGAAAATGACATGCAACCAAGTGGCCCGTGCCTTTCTCTTCCAATTCGGGTACTTCAAGTGTGCATTTCTCCTGTGCTATCGGACAGCGGGTGTGAAACCGGCAGCCGCTAGGAGGGGCTAATGCATCCGGTACATCACCTTCAAGAATAATTCTCTTTCTACCCCGCTCTATAACGGGATCGGCTTCGGGAACCGCCGAAAGCAGGGCTTTGGTATACGGATGCATGGGCCTGTCAAATAAGTCATCCTTATCGGCTATCTCCGCCATTCGGCCCAAATACATAACCGCAATTCGGTCACTTATGTGCCTCACTACCGCAAGGTCGTGGGCAATAAACAGATAAGTTAAATTGTACTTCTCCTGCAGGTCCTGCATCAAATTGACAATTTGCGCCTGCACAGATACATCCAATGCAGAGACCGGCTCATCGCAGACCAAAAACTCCGGCTCAATGGCAAGGGCACGGGCAATGCAGATACGCTGACGCTGTCCTCCGGAAAACTCATGGGGGTACCGGTTTGCAAGTGCAGGTTTCAGACCCACATCCTTTAACAACTCAGCTATCCTGGCTTTGATCTCACTGTTGTTCATTAGTTTGTGGGCTCTTATCGGCTCACTTATGCTTTCACCTATGGTCATTCGCGGGTTTAGGGTTGAGTAGGGATCCTGAAAAATTATCTGTATTCGCTGGCGGATAGGCCTTAATTCTTTTTCATCCAATTCGGTTAGATTAATTCCATCAAACACCACCTGCCCTTTGGTAGCTTGATGCAGTTGCACAATCGTAAATCCGGTTGTCGATTTTCCGCAACCAGATTCACCTACTAAACCTAGGGTTTCTCCGCGATATATATCCATTGAGACCCCATCGATGGCATGTACAACCCCCGACCTCTCGCCAAAGGCTCCCAGCTTTACAGGAAAATGCTTTTTTAAGTCTTTTACCGAAAGAACTACCTCATTCTTCTGCTGTTTCATTTCTCTACCCCGTTTCTCGTGTCTACCCAACAAGCTGTTTTATGTCCGGATTCTTCAGACTCCCCGGCCGCTGTTAATAAAGCCGGATTTTCTTTCCAGCAGCGTTCTACGCTGAAAGAACAGCGTGGTGCAAATGGACAAAACTGCGGTTTTTCAAGCAGATCCGGAGGGGAGCCGTCGATAGAGGATAGCCGGGATACAGCCGATCCGCGTAACTTGGGAATACTTTTTAGCAGCCCCATAGTATACGGATGCCGTGGTTTCTGATACAAATCATCCACCGAAGCTTCTTCCACAATATAACCCGAATACATGACTACAATTCGATCTACCATCCCGGCAATAACTCCCAAATCATGGGTTATCAGGATGATTGAAGAGTCCAGTTTCGATCTAATATCTTTAATCAGCTCGATAATTTGCGCCTGGATAGTTACATCTAATGCGGTTGTCGGTTCATCGGCGATCAGAATTTCAGGGTCACAAGTAAGGGCCATTGCAATCATGACCCGCTGCCTCATCCCACCGGATAATTGATGAGGAAATTCGTTGAGACGTTCTGTAGGATTTGAAATACCGACCAAATCCAATAACTCTGCGCTTCTTTTTAATGCATCTTCTTTGGAAAGCTTATTATGATATCGCAACGCTTCTATCATTTGTTTGCCAATTTTCATCACCGGATTCAGGGAGGTCATGGGGTCCTGAAAAATCATTCCGATTTTTTTACCACGAAGGTGCTGAACTTCTCGCCTACTCATTTTACGGATATCTCGGCCGTCAAACAGTATTTCACCGCTTTTAATGGTAGCTGCCGGGGGAAGAAGGTTTACAATACTCAGCATGCTGACACTTTTTCCGCATCCGCTCTCTCCGACGACCCCCAGCATCTCTCCCTTACGCAATGAAAACGAAACTCCGTTGACCGCATGAATTGTTGTTTTCCGCTGTTTGAAAGTTGTCTCAAGGTTTCGTACTTCTAATATAGTTTTCAAAAGTCTCTCCTGTTATTCTCTGCTCTAATCCCATTGTCTAGGGTTAAATGCGTCATTCAGCCCATCACCCAGAAAACTAAATGCCATTGTTACTACCGCCAGAACCCCAGCAGGGGCGGCTAAAATATGGGGATGCAAGTGCCATACCCGCAAGCCGTCGCTTATCATATTCCCCCAACTGGGCATTGGAGGGCGTACCCCTACTCCTAAAAAGCTGAATGCAGATTCCAATACCATCGCCTCACCTAGTATGGCGCTGAAAAGTACTATCACCGGTCCCATTGCATTCGGAATTATGTATCTGGTGAGGATACCGAAGGTCGACACACCGGCAGCTCTGGCTGCGGTAACATAATTCTTATTTCTTATCGATAAAATCTGTCCCCTAATAATTCTGGCTGCCTTCGGCCACTTAATAAGTGCCAGCGAACCAAATACCAGAACAAAATCTACCCAGATAGTTTCACGAAATATCGTATTTTTGGTTTCCAGGTATTGCGTTTCCATCCAACGCATCAATGGCGGTTTTAACGAGGCATTGATAACAACTACCAGCAGCAGAGAGGGTATCGACATGGTAAGGTCGATTAACCACACTATAAAGGCATCGATTTTACCACCTACATACGCTCCAATAGCTCCGACAGCAGTTCCAATAATGAAACTAATTACGGTGATAGATATTGATAATATTACAGCAGTTCTGGCACCGTAGATAACCCGGCTCAACACATCCCGTCCTAAATCGTCGGTCCCAAAGGGATGCTCCCAGGATAAGCCCTGATTCCGCATTTCTAAATTTTGCGAGAGGAAATCGTGGGGTGTAATATATGGCCCAAACAGAGCTATGAATATCAACAGAGTTATAATTATCAGACCAACTACTGCTCCCTTATTGGCGATTAGACGTAAAAAAGCATCCTTTGCAAGACTTTCAGAGGGGGTCGCATCCAGCGACTTGATTACATCCTCTTCAATGTTAGTAGTCGTATTCACAGTTTTTATCTTCTCTTTCATGCTTCCTTAATCTCCTTCTTACTCAGTGCCCGCGGATCTAATAGGGGAAACACAATGTCAACTAAAAGATTGACGGTGAGCACCACTGTTGAACCGATAAAGACAAGTGCGAGTATGACTGGATAATCCGAAGAGGTAATAGCGGTTACTGCCAACTGCCCCAGTCCGGGTATTCCAAAAACTGTTTCTATTAATACCGCATTATTCAACATATTAATAACTATCAAGCCTAACTGACTAACTACAGGGGTTAGGACCGGACGCATAATATGACGAATCACAATGCTTAAACTCGGAATTCCCTTTGAACGGGCAGTCCGGATAAAATCCTCGCTCATAACTTCCAGTACTGCCGCACGAGCCTGTCGTATAATAAGTGCCATAGGGGTTATAGCTAAAACCAGCAGGGGCAGTATCACCATGGAATCGAATAATCCATGCCATCCGTAGGGGACATCCATTATATTCAAACCCTTTACAAACAACATCATGAGCAATGGACCGGAAACAAACACGGGGACTCCCCACACCCCCAAAGCAAAGGCGGAAATGACATTATCCAGCCAACGGTTATGGTGTAACGCGGCAATAACACCAAGAGCTGTTCCAAGCACAGCTAAGAGTGCTGTTGCAGCCAATCCAAGCTGCAATGTAATAGGAAATGCATTCGCGATAATACTACCGACGGAACGGCCACTGGTAAGGGAGTTACCAAAATCTCCTCGCAGTAAGTGCAGCACATAATCACCAAATTGCACTATAAACGGTCGGTTCAATCCTGCAGATTCCCGCATGGCTTCGATACGCTCCGGGTTATATGCAACATCCCCGGGGGCGCGCAGGAAAATGAGTTTAATCGGGTCTCCGGCGCCAAAGAATGCCATTGCATACACTATAAGAAGCACCGCCAGAACGGTTGGTATCCATCGCAATAATCTATTTATTATATATTTCCACATGTGTTCTCCAAATAAATAAAGAATTTTCTAGCTCAAGTGCCTGCAAAGGTACCCACTTTGGAAACAATCTCAGCTAATCTATAGGAAGGTGCAGGCTTTTACCCCCGCACCTTCCAACTTTACTCTTCTTTCTAGTCTATTATTGTTATTGAGCCATCTCAGCTTTCAGCTCTTCGTCAATGTATACCGCCCAGGGCTTAATAACCTGCCAGTCATCATTTTTCTCAAAGTTTTTGACCCAAGGCATTGCCCATTTAGACATGGTATCGTAGCGGTACGGAATGTACTGCCAGTCATCACGGAAGATCCTCTGAGCCTTTTGAGCCAGCTCGATTCTCTGTGGATCATCTACCGACTTGGTTGCCGCTTCTTCCAACAGTGCATCGATTTCGGTATTACTATATCCGCCCATCTTTCTCTCTGCATTACCTGAGGAAGAGTGAATCGAACCCATCAGATAGGAGACCATATCGGGAACTCGGGTACCAACGTCATCACGAAAAACCTGAATACTTCCCTGATCGGGACCTTCATAGCTGTCAATAGCCGGTTTCATCTCGGTACCTTCGATTCCAAGCACCTGACGCCATTGCTCAGCAATGTACTGTGCAGCTGCTTCATGGGAAGGATTACTAACTCCTACAAACATTATCTTCGGAAGGTTTGCAGCATCGCCGTAACTCGAGGCAGCCAGAGCTTCACGGGCGGCTTCAGGGTCGAAACCATAAGGCTCAAAATTGGGATCAACACCTTCCACCTTGTTGACTACCTGTGTAGCAGGCTTGTGGGGTCCATCCGGGAAGGCTACTCCAAACATCTCTTTGGTATCTACCGCTAGGATAAGTGCCTTTCGTACATCCGGATCGTCCATCGGTGCTTTGGCGGAATTCAACCAGAACTGGTGGCCCTTGGCCAGCATTGCACCATCGGCAAAATCTTTTCCTAAGTCCTGGATCATGGTAGGGGTATTGAGCTCGGTATGGGCGTCCATTTGTCCGCGCTGCAGCATCATGGTTGAGGTTTGAGCGTCCTGAACCGTATTTATAACTATTTTATCCAACTTAGGTTCGGGACCAAAAAAGTTTGGATTCTTTACCAGCACGATTTCACCGGTGTTCAGGTTCATCTCTTCGGGCATGAAGGGGCCACTTACTACAACCCCGTTTTTCGGATGCCACCATTCGGTAATCTGTTCTCCATCTGCATCCTGTGCCTGTGATATCTTGACCGGAGGAATAAGAGCGGTAGCCAGTTTCTGATAGAATATCGGGTCCGGTTGATCTAGGGTAACTTCGATAGTCCGCTCATCCTTTATTGCAAGGCCGGACATCTCCATCGCATCCCCGGTACTTACCGCATCAAAACCCTTCACCCCGGAGAGAAACAGATTGACTCTCTGGTGCTGGGTGCTGGGACGGGTAGCAAGATCCCAGGTTCCCTTTACGTCTTCAGCGGTAATTGGGCTGCCGTCTGAGAAAACTGCATCCTCTGCAATTTTAAATGTCCATACAGTACTCTCGTCATTCCCCGACCAATCGCTGAATACATAGGGCTGCAGTTTTCCATTTGCATCGAAGTACATAGGGCTCGCCCACTGCAGAGACAACCAACGCACCTCATGACCACCACCGTTCAACGGCGACCAGTTGGCACTATTTACAGGGTGAATTATTTTTAACACCTGTCCGCTTTCAGATTCTTCCTGTGCACCACCGGCATACAGCCCTGCTACAAGAAAAACACTCAGAATGATAAGTACTAACATTCTTTTCTTCATAATAGACTCCCTCCTTAATTTTTTGGTGTAATTACACCATTGTTGCCAAGATAATTTTTTAACTCTCATATAAGCGCACCGCATACTCTATTGCCTGCACCAAACTTTTATGGTTGGCAATTCCTTTACCGGCCACATCAAAAGCTGTTCCGTGGTCGACTGAGGTTCGTATGATTGGCAAGCCGAGAGTTATATTTACTCCGGACACTTCACCAAACTTTCCGGTGTCCGGATCCACCTGAAAGCCGGCCATTTTTAACGGGATGTGGCCTTGATCGTGGTACATCACTACTACTGCTGAAAACTCACCGCCCAGGGCCCTGGAAAAAACGGTATCCGGCGGAAGAGGTCCTTCGACCTTAATGCCTTCACTGCAAGCTGCTTCAACCGCGGGAATAATTTCCTCGCTCTCCTCCGTACCGAACAAACCATGCTCTCCGGCATGGGGATTAAGCCCGGCTACGGCAATAGATCCATAGGTCCCATCAATCCCTTTGACAGCTTCGGCTGCCAGACGAATCACACTCAAAACCCGTTCCTTTTTGACCCGATCGCAGGCCTCTCGCAGGGACACATGCGTAGAAACATGAACTACCCTAAGAGAATCGTGCACCAGCATCATGGCATAGTTTTTTGTGTTGGTTTTTGCGGCAAAAATCTCGGTATGACCGGCATGCTCGACACCGGCAGCATTGATAGCCTCTTTGTTAATCGGATTCGTTACCACCGCATCAATCCGTCCCTCGATGGCCAAATCAATTGCTTTTATAATGCAGCTATGTGCCGCTTCACCATACGCAGCCTTGACTACCCCGTATTGCAGCTCCTCCGCGTATAGCTGTTGCAAATCGTACACCCCAAGCTGGTGGGTAGAGAGTTTTTCTAGCTCCGCAGTTGTCACATCTGAAACAGGTACAAGCTCGAGCTGTGATTCAATGGCCCCCTTTGTCTGCTCCAAAACAGACAGATCAGCCACCGCCAAAAGATGACACTTTGCTCTCACCTTAGGCTCGGCAGCGGCTTTTAACAGTATTTCCGGTCCGATCCCGGCGGGATCTCCCATAGTTATTCCACACACCGGCAGGGGCATTACTTTTCCCCCATAAGTCGGGAGTAGATCGCGCCGATCTGAGCTTTGGTAAGATCCACAGGGTTGTTGTCCATCAATCGACGATTCTGATGAGCACTCTCTACCAACATCTCAGTATCTTCAATTTTTACCCCAAAAGCCTTTAAAGAAGTGTTGATATCAAGATCGTCCAATAGGCTGTGAAGTTCCTTTACTAAGTAGTCTGCCGGCCTCCAGTCTTTCTTTTGCGGATCGTATCCAAAGCATTTTGCTGCGTATAGAGACTTTTCCGGCATTGCAGCCAGATTTTGTTCCATTACATAGGGCAGCAGCATGGCATTCGATTGACCATGAGGAATGTGATACCTGGTTCCCAGGGGATAAGAAAGCGCATGAACCGCATTCGTACCGGAGAGTGTAATACACATTCCGGCATAATAGGCAGCCAACATCATGTCGCTGCGAGCTTCAATATCTTGCCCATCGCCAATGGTTTTTCTGATAGAACGTGCAATTCGCTTTATTGCATCTAATGCCAGCAGATCGCTCATGGCATTGGCCTTTTTCGAAAAATAACATTCCATTGCATGACAGAGGGCGTCCATGCCTGTGGTGGTAGTAATACCCTCAGGCAGACTTGTAGTCAAAGCCGGGTCGAGTAACACTAAATCCGGCAACAGCCGCTCGTGTACTACCGCACCTTTTGTATTACGTGAGGGTATAGAGATGATGGCATTTTTAGTTGCCTCCGATCCAGTCCCGGCGGTCGTTGGTATTAGCACAGTAAAGGTTGCGTGCTCGGGTATTTCCGCTCCGTCCAGCAGTTCTAGCACGCTCACATCCGATTGAACCAGAACAGAACAAAGCTTACCGATATCCAGTACTGAACCTCCACCTACAGCAATCACAGCATCAGGGTTGAATTCTTTCACCTCGCCGATAACCTTATCAACATCCGGCACTCCCGGTTCTCGGGGCAGATCGGCAATAGTTTTCGCTTGAATTCCAGCAGTCTGCAGATTGGTGGTTATCCCATCTCCAATCCCACTCTTCTTTATGCCGGCGTCCATCAATACTACAATGCGTTGTTTTCCATATTCCAAAAGCAGAGGGCTCAGTTTTTTGGACGATCCGTCGCCCATAATTGTTCGTGCTGAAGAAGAGAGGTCGAAGGCCATATTCATTGTTTTTCTCCTGCTGTGTTTATAATTGTGTTCTCACCTGCTTTAGTGATATAGTCGAGAACCCCCGCAAGGGCATCACTGTCACCATAAGAGCCGGCCTTGGTTACGAATAAAGTGGGTTTTAAAGTTTTAGGAATATCAATCTCTGCTATCGGGATACCTGGTAAGACTTCATCTTTTAGTTTAAGACTGCTGACCCGCAGCTTCTTTAGGACGTTGAGGGCTGTATCGCCACCGGTTACCACCATCACATCGATGTCAACCGTTTCGGCTACTTGTCTAACTATGCTGCCAAGGGTACTTCCCACTTTAGACGCAACTTGCGTAAGTTCGGTCTGGGTTCTATCTGTTCTTAGGAGCACAATATCAGAAGTCTTAAATGCCGTATCTATAATGCTCTTCTGCCGCTCTATTTCCGCATTACCCTTATTTAATAGGTTTTCTGTGCTCAACAGACAAATTTGGATGGCTTGTCTATCCTGTAAATAGTTTACTTGGGATAGGGTTGTTTCCATAAGACTGCCGACTACGAACAAAATTTTTGGGTTCATTTTCAATGCGAGCGCTTTTTGCTGATGTTCCACCGGAAGAGGGGTTCCCGTGGCATGAAAAAGCCCCGCGGAACCAACATACAGAACAGGCTGCTGTATATGGGTGAACAGAGTTCTTACAGTACGTAAATCTTCAACCGTCTCTGCATCTGTTACTACAATTTCAACTCCAGAGCTGATAAGTGCAGTGAGAGATTCCAATGCACAGTCAAAGGCTGACCTGATAGTTTCAAGCGAGAGTAAACCAATGCAACGAGAGGATTGTTCGGCAATAATCTTTCTTACGTCGGAAAAATTAACAGGGGTAAAAGGATCTTTTGCCATCTCTGTTTTGCTTAACCTAACTCCATTTACAAAACATACTCCATTTTTTACAGTACGTCCATTCCTTGGTGTTGCGGTTGCGACACACGCTACTTTGAAATCCACCGCATCCATCACTGCATCTATTTCCGCACCAACGTTCCCGCGTAAAGTGGAATCCACTTTTTTATAGATCTCTTTCGGTTTAAATTCGACATATTTATCAATGCCAGTCCGCACTTTCTGATAGGCCTGCTCTGGGGTGCAGAGCCTTGTATCGGTATTAATAACCGTACTAGCCGCTAATGATGAGGTGATTTCCGCTGCAGGGTCTACCACAACTACCACATCATCGTTAGTCGAAAGGAAATGCACGCCAGTATCATTTGAACCGGTAAGATCATCGGCTATCACAAATTGTTGTATCGTTTTCATTACCCTGTATAGTGCAAAGAGTGTGCCAAAAATTGATATTACAATAACTCTTTTTTATAAAATACTACAAATCAAGAAGATAGCTTGATAGATAGACTTAGTTCAGACTTCAAGCAAAGAATAAGATTTGCTTATTTTTTCACCACTTGCACAAGATTTGCTGATTATTTTTTCACCACTTTTTGTAAATCGATGTTAAAATAGCCTTATGAACATACTTTTAGTTGCCCCGTATCCAAACTTAGTTAAAACGGCACAGCGTACTTTAATGGCCTCCCCCTATTCGGTAGAAGTACTTCTTGGTGACCTACAACAGGGACTGCAAGCAGCAGAAACAAAGATTAATCGCAATGAAGCCGATATCATTGTCAGCCGAGGCGGTACTGCTTCTCTCCTGCGGCAAAATCTTTCAATCCCCGTATTTGAAATTGATGTAACCGGTTATGATCTTCTGCGTGCAATTTACCCCCACACGCAAAGGCACCGAAAGATAGCCGTTATCGGTTACGAAAATGTAATCAGCGGTGCCAGAAGCATAGCTGAAACGCTTCACATAAACTTGGGCTACTTTCAGGTGAACCCCCAGCAACACATAGAAGCGGTAATTCGCGAAGCCCGCACGTGGGGTGCGCATATCATCATTGGGGATACTATTTCAGTGCATACAGCCCGAGAACTAGGCCTGGAGAGCGAATTGGTACAATCAGGACCGGAGGCAGTGCTCAGTGCGGTGGAATCGGCTGCCAATTTTATCGGGCATATGCAGACAGAGATTGTCCGCAACAAGCGGCTCAATATGATTATGGAGCATGCCGATCGTGGCGTAATTTATATTGCTGCAGACAATTGTGTAGAGATGCTAAATACCAAGGCCGAACATATTCTACAGAGAAACAGAGAGCAACTGATCGGACGCCCCCTTACCCTTGATACGGCGCCGGCAGAATTGGTTAAGGCCGTAGCAAAACGTGTTTCCCATCAACTTATTAGTTTTGACGATAAAGACTATATGCTAGAGGTCCTGGAAATTAACACCGAGGGCCGACACGCTGCCACTCTTGTTTTCCTTCAGAGCAGCGGTCGTATCAGAGACCTTGAAGGTATGCTGCGAAGGGAAATGACCAGTCGAGGATTAATCGCCACTTACTTTTTCAGCCAATTGACTGCTGAAAACTCTATGTTCAAAAAAACTATTGACAAAGCGCGGCGCTATAGCCACACCAATTCAACAATTCTGTTGTTAGGAGAAACCGGCTCGGGGAAGGAGGTCTTTGCACAAAGCATACACAACGACTCACTTCGGAAGGACGGACCCTTTGTTGCGGTGAACTGCGCCGCTCTGCCGGACAGCCTTTTAGAGAGCGAGCTCTTCGGATACGCAGAAGGGGCTTTTACGGGAGCTAGAAAGGGTGGTAAACCGGGGCTGTTTGAAATGGCTCACAAGGGTACCATATTTCTAGATGAGGTGAATGATATGAGCAACACCGTGCAAGCCCGATTTCTGCGTGTATTGCAGGAAAAACAGGTTATGCGGGTTGGAGATAACCGACTTTACGATGTTGATGTGCGGGTCATTGCCGCTTGTAATAAGAACCTGTTTGCAGAAACTGAGGCAGGAACTTTCCGGAAAGACCTCTACTACCGACTCAGAGTACTCGACATTGAAATTCCACCGCTTCGGGAAAGAGAGGAGGATATCCTGCCCCTGTTTAACTCTTTCATCAATTATTTCAATGAAAAATACAGCTATCGTCCTGATGACCTCCCGCAGGGGCTGATCAAGGCAATTGTATCGGCGCGGTGGCCTGGAAATGTACGACAGTTACGTAATTTTGCCGAAAAGGTCAGTGTACTATTTTCGCTACACCAGGACCGGGAAGAAATTGAGGATGATCTGATTAAGGAGCTTTCCCAGGAGGTTCACCACACCCAAGACAATATCCAGACACTCCCCCAGAAAGACACACACTCGTTAAAAGCAATAAAATCTTCGATCGTTCGAGAATCCTGGTTAAAAAACGAACAAAACATCAGTGAGACAGCACGACAGCTCGGCATAGACCGTGCTACTGTACGTAAACATCTTAACAAAACAAATGCCAAGGAAGGAACAAAGAAATGATTTGTAGATATTTTGAGGATGGAGAAAAGTTGAACGTAGCCGATTTAAATGAAATCACCGTTTTAATTGACCGCTCAGAGACCGAATTTACAGAAGTGGCTCTAAATGAATGGCCGGCCTCCCTCGACGGCCCTCCGCATAGCCACGAACTGAAGGAACAGATATTTTTTATACTCTCCGGAGAAGGCACAATCGATATTGGAGAGCAGACCTATACGGTCAATGGTGGTGAGCTTCTGTATATACCCGCAGGAGAGGTGCATCGAACCAAAAGCAGTGCTGGCGAACCCTTGCGCTATATCCTTTTTAACGCTTTCTCCAATTCAGATAAGGAAGGACACGCCTCTTTTGCAGATCATATTGCCCAGGTAAAGGATACCAGAAAACAGCAAGCTCTGAGTCAGAAAAGCTCACATAATTCAGAGTCTGAGAAAG
>Ga0209925_1001216_pt1 | contig 13018 bp, 16 predicted proteins | sample SalPonR2_A_D1_MG_FD_185702 | JGI IMG/M metagenome (GOLD analysis project Ga0209925, IMG submission 185702) | Salt pond soil microbial communities from South San Francisco under conditions of wetland restoration - Salt Pond MetaG R2_A_D1_MG... ...
GCGCCCTAGCAGACGAAGGGGGTGGATTCAAACGTCTGATAGATTCCCGCAACATCTGAACATGCGTACTTTATTATTTGTTTGGTGCCATGCGGGCGTAAACACACGTCACGGAGGTCTCCCGCATTCGGTTTCATCATGACTTATGCAGGTCGTTGCTTCACGACCTTCCACCCCCCCCCTCACTCCCTCACTATCTCGACCGCCCCGCCTTTCTTGTCTTTCAGAATGAGGCCGAACCGAGACCGAAGCAGATCCCGATTTTCATCGGCCAGTGCCCACTCTCTCTTCTCCTTCGCCTCTGCCCGCCTCATCACCAATTCCTGAGCTTCCTTCGGCACGTCGGCAAGCTCCACGACAACCGGCGCCCCCTCCTCCCTCCCTCCCTCCTTCTCCCCTTCCATGAGCGGAGGCTCGTAAAATATCCCCAAGACTGCGTCCATCTGCTCCAAAGTGGCAAGCACGAGGCGAGCTCCGGACGGTCTGAGCCTGGGCGAGTCTCCTTTCAGAGCTTTCTCTGTGGCTTTCACCAGAGTGAAAAGCGCTGCCGCTGCCCGCGGCGTGTTCAAATCATCCGCCATGCCAGCCTCAAATCCAGCCACAGCCTTGTCAATCACCCCCTGCATCTCCTCGTCTATCTCCCCCCCTTCCTCCGCCCCCTTCCCTTCCCGCGCGACCCGCGTCAAAGCCGCTTTGACCTTGTCCAAACGAAGAATCGTCTTCCGCGCCCCTGCCAGCCCCTCGGTGTTAAAATTGAGAGGCATCCGGTATTGCGACGTGACGACCAGGTACCGGAAAGCCCGCACGTCCAGGCCCGTCTCCAAGCTTCCCCGCAGGGTCAAGAAGTTGCCCTTGCTCTTCGACATCTTTTCGTTCTCCACATTCACAAAGCCGTTGTGCACCCAGCACCGACAAAAGCGCTCGCCGCTCGCTCCCTCCGACTGAGCAATCTCGTTCTCGTGGTGGGGAAAGACCAAGTCAACGCCTCCGGCGTGCAAATCCACCGTGGGGCCCAGGAAGCGGCGCGCCATGGCGCTACATTCAATGTGCCACCCTGGGCGGCCTTTTCCCAAAGCCGTCTCCCAAAAGACGGGCCCGTCCTCTGCCTTGTAGGCCTTCCAGAGCGCGAAATCTTTCGCGTCCCCTTTGTCTGCCACGTACTCGTCCGCGTCGCTGATCCCTCCGCCCTTAGCGGCGCCCATCTCCATGCCGCTGAAGTCCAGCTTCGCGAGGCTTCCGTAGCTCGGAAACCGGCTGACACGGAAATAGAAGGAGCCTTGACTCTCGTACGCGTAGCCGCTGATGGTAAGAGAGAGAAAAGTCATTGAAGTTTGCTCCCGAGAGGATATGCAACACATTAAGGGTGTGTGTGCCCCTTGAAGACGCCGGCCTCCCACCAGTTCCAGACCGACCGCTTTGCACGCAGAGATCACGATGAGGCAGCTTGTCAAACAAGGCCAGCCCTCCGTCCCTACGGTCCCTCCCCACTCACCGGTCGACCAGCGCCTGCACCATGCTGACGATGTCCTGGATGTGCTCCGTGGCTCGCGGGTAGTGGCTGGCCGGTAGCACGTTTAATGCCTGCAAGTCCTCGAAGAAAACCCGCGCGAACTTATCGGTGAGTTCTGGGAGGGACAGCCCGTCGCGAGCCATGCGCTTGATGATCTTGTCATCCACGTCCGTTAGATTGCAAACGTGCTCGACGTCGTAGCCCGAATACAGGAGCCATCGTTTCAAGACGTCGTACGTCAGAAATGCCCTGAAGTTCCCGATGTGCGCGAAATCGTATATGGTAGGCCCACAGCTGTAAAATGAAACCTTGCCCGGTTGTCCTGCACAGATGTAGGTGTGTGGGGTGCTTGTTAATGGGGTGTCAGGGAACATGTGCGTGATGAGGAATCTATACGACGTACCGGTCTTGAAGGGCTCTTTTTTCCGAGAAGCCGTGTTATAAAGCTGAAAAGGAATATCATTTGTCAAAAAATTTCTTGATCTTGCGGTAGATCCGGATGCAGAAATGGAGCTCATGCTGAAGACTGTACGCAATCGAGCCTGCCTGAGGATATATAGTCCATATACGGGCAAGCATCAAGATCGAGTCAAGCCGAGCCGCCCCCAGCTACAATTATCTTCTGATATCTACGACAGAAACATCACAGAATTCGTACCTACGGCAGCGTCCTATTTGAGTCGATGATGGCCGTTTTGAAGGAGGTACAAATCCATGAACAATTTTCATAAGGGCGACCAAGCAGATGATAATCGAGATAGACCAAGGCATCAGGCGGCGGGGAGGCTCATGGCGACTCAGCCCCACCACAAGACTTGGTCCGCATGGCATTTTCGTTCAATGCGCGGGAAACTCGTGCGCTGGAGTAGCAACAGTCCTCTAATCTCCTTTCCTGTGTGTAGGTGCCGTAGAAGCTGTGAGCTATCGTAATGATCGTCTAAGGTCTTGGAACTTTTCCCCTACCTCGATGCGCATTGCTTGTTGAAGTGCGCGACGTCGATTGAGCGGAGGGGGAGGCGATTCCTGCCTCTTAGGGGCATTTTATAGCCTTAAAGCGCATCAACTTACGTGTACACCATCATTTACCAATGTAGATCAACAAGAGCATGATGGCGCTGGTACAGAAGGTTTGCATCGTTTTGTTGGCAGTTCACACCGCTCACGCTTTTCTGCTTCCGAGAGCTTCCTTGCCACCTTCCACGACTGCACTTGAACAGCAAGTACTGCGTGCTACTGGGACCTCGTCAACACCACAATTCAATCTGCGCTATGGAGAGCCACCTCCACAAGAAGGCGAAGCTGAGCGTTTGAATCGACAAAAGCGCTGGGAAGCGGAGTATCTAGCCTACGTCAAGGTAAGGCAAATCTGGGGGAGATACGAGAGTGCTCAAGGGGCGGAAGGTGGATAAAAAGAGTCGCTCAATGACAAGCCGTGGCGTTGTAAAGTTCTGCTCAAAAATCACGGAGTACATCGGACACAAATTTCTCTACAAATCACAGCGAAACGGTGCCCATTTGTGTGCAATGAGCTGGCGGGGTTATCAGGCAGAAGGTCGAGGAGCGATTCTGGCCAAGTACGAAGACAAGGATATGGACCAGGAGGGAAGGACGCTCAGCGAGATTGATCGCGTGAGTGGTGTGCCGAGTATGTACGTGAGCCTTGCTCGATGGATGGAGAGTGGGGAGGCAGCAAAGGACGGACCTGCCCAGGCAGAGCGGCAGGACTTGCAACAAATCCTCGACCGTGTCATCTCATACGAGCCAGAGCGGGCTTTCGTCGTGGTTTTCCAAGCGCATGGCCTCATGGGGGCTGACATTGTCACACCCAATGTCTCCCCCCCAGACATGGCGGAGAAACTGATGGCGAAGGAAAGCGACCTGGCCCCGCAGACCATTGACGTAGACGGACACGAGGTCCTGGTCGACCAAGGAAACTGATTTCTGACGCGCGATACTCTGCCGAGACCGCAGTTGTCTGGGGGTGTCAGAAGGTCAGGCCCCTGACAGGGAATTGTAAACCGAGAACTTGAACGCTATCACGGTCGTTGCAAATCAAGAAAAAGAATCGAAGCAAATGTGAACGCCCAGATGACTTCTTCTCTTGACTCGTTCATGCCTCTATGAAAGGCACTTCTGACTGTCATCCTCTCTCACTTAATGGTCGCGCCGCTGAAATCCATTTCAGGATGCTGCTTCATGAACTTCTCGAGCATCTCCCTTTTCTTCTGCTCATCTGACGTCGGCAGGCCCATCTGCTTCTGACGCTGATCAAACATCATTTTTTCCACTGTCTGGCGCGTCTCTGCATCTAAATCGCTCAGCTTCGAGTTCTCAGGCGAAACCTTGCTCGTATCAATTTCCGGGTCGCCTGCGATCGCGCATTTCCACCACTCCATCCCATTCTCTTTTTGCAAGCTAATCACCACTTCACGCCCATCTTCTAGCGTCCAAAATGAATCATCTACCTTAATTGGCTTGTAGAGTTCTCCTTCGACCAGCGTTGGCCCCCCTTTGAGGGCGACTCGCAATCGTTTCTTCCCTATGTCAACGCTCAGGTCGCGCGAGCGCGTCCCCACGGGTACCGGAACGTTGATCGCCACTTCAGCCAGTTGCTGTGTCCAAATGTACCGATCCGTGGCACCACCGTTCCCAGGAGGAGCTTCTTCCTTTTCCTCCTCGCCATCTGCGTCAAGTTTGGGCTTCTCCTCCTTCGGTTCCTTAGTCGCCGCGGTTGATGCGACGTCGAAACTACCATCAGCACCTAGCTCAACAACGTTCGTTTGTGAAGTGTGCGACGACGTAGCTGCGTCCATTGTCACTGCATTCGAATCTTTTGCTTTCTGGTTCGCCTTTCCTTTCAATTTCGCCATTCGCATTCGTTCCTCACGTCGCGCCTCCTCTGCCTCACGAGTACGAAGTTCTTCCTGCTGTGTACGTTCTGCCATTCCCATTTGCTTTCGCACGGCAGCTAAAATTGTTTCTTCAACTTTACTGGCCGTGGCACCCGTGTAGAAATCTGTCTTGCGACGCAAAAAGGAGAGGAAGACCTCTAGAAGGCCATCGATGCCTTGGCACTGCTGCGCAATGTTTAAAAGTAATGGATCAAAACGGCCATCTTCCGTCCCCATAGTTTTCTTTTCCACGTATGTGTGTCTGTGCATGGGTGGAATGTACGCGACCGAGAAGTGAAAGACTTGAGATGAGGAAGCAAAAAAGGCGTATCCCGAGCCTCGCCATTTGTTCCATGCACGCGATGCAGTGAGGGGTGGCTCAACACACTTTCACTCCATTTCTTGCAGCTGCCGCCCACAAAAAGCACACTATCTGATACTTCACGTCTTGCCTTCTCGACCTAGAATTGACGTTCCGCACGAAATCAATAGAAATGACTCTATGTGCAAGACTTTTAAAGGGGGTGAAATATGGCTGCTGTTGCCCTCTCGATCTACAAGAAACACAACAATCTGAACAGAGTATGATTCTGCCCTCTAACTAGCAGATGCATGTATCATCTCTGCACGAGTGCACCAGCACTAACTTATCGATGTGCATCCATCCCTGATTTTCTTGTTATTGACCTTGCACAGGAGAGATCATGGCGACCGAGAGCGGGGGCCTAGTGAAGAGGACTCCGCAACAGGTCCAGGCGGCTAACCTCTTGATTCTTCAAAGAAGCGACGATGCCGTGTCCGAGATACTTGCAACAGCGACACATGTTGTCATTTATGTCTTTGCACCCGCGACCAAGCAGTGGGAGCGTAAAGAGGTGAGTTTCAAGCGAACACCATGTGAATGCATGGTCACGGAAGAGACGGCTCTCTTTCATATTGCACAGGCCACACACACCTCGATTAAGTGAATGTAAATCTACACATGCATGATTGTCGTGTTGAGTTCTTCATCAAATATCGGAGATAGAGCGCGGTTGCGGCTATGATAGCGAAATTGACGCCGCGCACATCAACGTATGACTTATGTGGTGCATTGAACAATTTCTAGATCGAAGGCTCACTTTTCGTAGTGAAGCGCAATTACGGAGTACGTTTTCGATTGGTGGTGCTTAATCGCGTTAAACGCGGGGATCTTGAAGAAGACTTGGACTCGAGTTTCACCTTCGAGGACATGAGTCCCTACCTCCTCTACCGCAGACACACGGACTCAGACAAAGACGCGGAGACCCTGGCCATCTGGTTTCACAGTGAGAAGGACAGAGTGCACATTGCGGGATGCTTGCGGAAAGTTCTTCGCTTGCATTCTTCCGTCGATCCGAAACAGCAAGATCAGCGGCAGGCACAGGAGCGAGAAAGCTTACTTGGATCCGCCTTGCCGCCGGCCCCAACCCTCACTGATCTGTCGCGCGTGGATAATACGGAAGCAATGAAGAGCAGGACGACCAGTACGAGCGCCGAGACAACCAAGGAAAAAAAGCCCACAGCAATCGAGGACTTGCTGCTAAAAGCCGCTAGCCTGGGTGGTGGAAGCGCCATCACGCGCCCCGAGCTCGACAGGAAAGCAGACACTCTAACGACCAGCCCCGCCAGGCGTGCTGCGGCAGCCTCACCGCCGGCTATTACGAATATGCTTTTGAGACCGAAGGTGGCAACGGCCCATGCCGCGCCCGCTGCAGAGACTGGACGTCCCACGTGTACCAATGGGTCAGGTCGTGGTCCAGGGCAGGGTTCTATTGTTTCGACCTTACTGAACCCGCTAGGAATGGTGAGGCCGATCAGTAATTCCACATGCAGTGATAGCGGTAATGGAGGGACCATATCACCAGCAAGGAGTCTCGATAAGCAGCAGTTAAAGGAAGCTTTGTTGGCACTACTTGAAGAGGATGCTTTTCTTGAGACCCTGCATCGAGCTTACTTGAGACGACGGACTGAATAGATTGCTAGCCTCACAAACTTAACAGAAAAAAACGTAGGATATGTATAATGTAATACACGCGCTTCATTAAATCTTTATAGAAAATTTCCTTCTTTATTTTTTTAATTTTTTTCAAATAACGTCGGATGCAAATCCCGGTATGTGCACTGGGGCCAAAATCTCATTATAAATCCCAACATGCGCTGCCACATGGCTTGTTACACATGTATACAAGATATTTAAACTTTCACAATGAAGTCCGAGACTCGTAAACGCAAAATGCAAGGACCATAATTAACGAACCGCTACCCGAGGGTAGTATTTAACCTCCCACCTCACCAAGCAAGCTTCCCGTCAACCCTCTCATTCCTGAGGGAATATTATTCAGCCTATCCACAACTTCTTCATATGCCACAGTTTCACGGATGAATCGACTGCCTATACGTGGTTCAGGTTCCAGCGAGGACGAACGTCCTTCTAAGGAGACGCTTAAGAAAGCTGCTCGGGTTCGCATCGATGTTTTGGCGGGGAGTCTCCGGGGTCTGGGATATGGTCTGTTGTTAGGAGCAGGAGGATTTCCTTTGCTGAAGCGTTTTTTGCCAATTACATGGCAAGGCTCTAAGCATCATGTATTTATTGCTCTTGCGACGAGCGCATTGGGCAGCTTTGTCGGGTCTGCAACGGCGACCCGCAATTCGCTGGAGCACGTTGTATCTGGCTTGCAGCGGGTAGTGCCCCCAGAGGTGCAAGCGGCAGAAGACGCGTTTCGACGGCGACGGAAAGCCCTTGCAACCAAAGAAAACACAAACATCAGCCAAAATGAACGGGAGGGGGGCTTCTGGGGGCTGCCTCCTGAGCCCGGCAATGGGTTGGGTGACACGCGATACCGTCAGAGTGGACCGGCCGAGAATCTGCGACACGGGAAGCCACCTACCACATCTTCAGAGGGCGCACCGGTAAATCACTCTGAACCACGCTCCTTTTGAACCGTAAAACAAAATGGTTCTAGAACTCATGCTGCCTTTTGCATGACCTGTCCCTGTTTGCTGATTCTTCCGGTCTTTCTTTTCTATGTAGCTCGTTGTCAAAAAGTTAAACCGACATTCCTGTTGCCGTTCAATACCTCTTTTACCAAAGTAGCCGTGCTATTTGGCAATCTCGCTTCCAATGCACCCTTCTTCCCATCAGGGTCACCGGAAAAGAGCCCGCTGACCATACTCTCCCTCTTCCTCCTTATATTTCTCCTCTCTTCAAACATTCCAGACTGATTAAAAAATCTCTTTAGTACTGCACGCGCAGATGTCCCTGTCTGTTTTTGTTCTTGTCCGTGGTGCTGATCAGACGATCGGGATCACTCTTGTCGAACATGGTCAATACTGCCTCCAAGTCCCCAATTTTGGTGAATTCCACCTGCCGAGCCTCCTGCTCCGGCTCTAGGTAGTCGTATGATGGCATCACAACCCACATGGAATCCATTCCCGCCGCCGCTGCCCCTACCACGTCGTGGTCAAAGTTTCGCCCCAGGTGCATCACCTTTTTAGGGTCCTTCACCCCTGCTTTCTCCATCGCCAGCAAGAACGGACGAGGATCAGGCTTACCGGCACCCGACTCACGCGAGGAGACGACAACATCGAAGTAATGCAATATGTCCAAATTTTCCAAAATTGTGATGAGGCGCTCGTCGTAATCACATATCACGCCCAGCTTGGGCCCGCCCTGCATCCGCCACTCCTGCAGCTTGTCCATCATCGGCAAGACGTCGTCCACGGTCTCCCAGGCCCATTCACTCGTCAGAGACTCATAGTATAACTCTTCAAACACGCCCACGAATACCTCGTCCAGGTCCTCCTTGGGGAAGCCCACATCCAGGAAGGTCTTGTAGAAGATCGGGGCCCACCATTCCTCCGCACTCATGCCCGCTTTCGCGCCGAAGTTTGGGTACTCCGACCGACGAGCATCGTACGCTTTGTCAAATGCGACAGTGAAGCGCTCGGGACGTGGCAGACGTACCTTGTAGTCATAGTGCTTCATAAAGACCTCACGGAAAAAAAGACCCACCTCGTCCGTCGGCTCGATCAGGAGGCCGAAGGCATTCATGGTTATAAGCTCAGGGACAGGCCGGACAGGAGGAGCCTCCACAGCTTCTCCAGCCAAGGTGCTCTCTTCTGCTTCCTCCTCCAGCTTCTGGTCTCTGGAACCCCGTGGTCTAATGGGGGGCATGCCTAAATTCTCGAAGGCTGAGGCCTGAAGAGAGGTCGGGGACGTGGAGGGGTTAGGAACAACGCATCTTCTCCTATTGCTCCATCTAGTAGTAGTGGTACTGCTGCCGGAGAATTTCGCCGGGGAAAGGATGAAGGCCGAGCTGATGCCCTGTGAAAGAAGAGTTGGAAGGAGATTATGAAGCGGAGATGGGCGTAAGCGGTTAATCATACAACACCATGATCTGAATTGTTTCAGCATCCTTAACAAGACAGTTTTTAATATTGCTACTACAATTTTCAAAGATATTTTTGTCCATGTTTGTCACAACTGGTGCTCTCCCTCTGTCTTGCCTTCAAATGGATAGTAATTACCCTTGCATCTCTTTCCCTACTCTAGACCATCTAAAATCGAGCTAACTTGAATCCATTTCGAAAAAGATACAAACGTGACACAACGTATGGCATGCACGTGAGTTTCTGAGCAAACTATCTTCCGCATCACATCCTTTAAAGCTGAACACTTTCTTACTGGGGCGCACCCCAAGTATATGGGCAGCTTTAATAGCACTTCCAAAAAATATCGTCTTTCCGTTTCATATCCAAACCATGCTTCATAAGAGTATCGTAACTTACCACCATATATGCAAGAAGTACGGCACCACTTCCTGCGACTCGTCTTCTCATTCTTCGACCATCCCTTTCAGTGCACGCCATAGGTGATGAGGGGTGGAGGAGCAGCAACCGTTGATATGATACCGGCCGCGCCAGAAATGAAGGCTCCGCTCCAGGCCCACCTACAACAGATGAGTGGCAGTAGAGTCAGTCTCACGAAAAATTCAGCAAAAGATTGTTAGGATTTTCGCAGTGCGAAAGTAAAACAGAGGATGTGCGAGTGCAAACGTTTACCTTTCGGGCTCCAAATCCTGCCTCGCTTTCCTCTCCCACTCGCGCAATCCCTTCCACTTGATCCGTTCCACGCAAACGAAATATCCCCAAATGTCAGCCTACAGGCGACTCGCGAACAGGCGTCGGAAAGTAAAGAGACTTTCTGACATGGCCCTCCTGCGATGCTCACGTTTTTGTTTCTCGGTACAGCATGGTTTGGGACCAAGGAGAGAGATATTGTTGGCTAGCTCGTGAATATCACCGGCAATCTTTTGCTTGCTTTACAATGAAGTCTCCAAGCTAGGGAGGTTGTTTGGTATGTCCTTTCTGGCTCACCCGCCATCTTCACGTATGTCGCTCTTTCTCTTCGTGATCTATCTGACCTGGTACGACATTGTCAAGGTAGTAATCCTCACATAGCTGAAATTCATGCTTGCACTCATTTCGCATCATATTCTGCTCACTACAGAGACGTGGTAGCATAGCTTTACGCCTATTTTGAAGAATGACGCTTTCCAAAGTCGCCGTTATGGTAGTAGCTGCAGCTTTTGTCGGCTTGACCTCTGCTTTCGTCACGCCGAGTCTCAGCACCGCGTCCAGGGCCACTACCGGCGTGGTGTCAAGATCTCACAGGTACGTGGGTGAAGTTCACGCAAAAGATCCCACTTATTACATTATCGTCCGACCAAAGTGGCAAGTCACATTCTTACATGCGCTCATTTTAAATGTGGGGTCCAGTACTCCATCAAGGACGACCATGATGGCGGGCGGCATGAGCGAATTCAACAAGAATCGAGCGGCTCGTAAACCGGGCCCCCTAGACCTAGTGGTTGAGCTCCAGAAGCCGCTGGGCATTGTGCTGGAAGAGGACGAGAAAGGCAACGTGTATGTGAAGGAGCTGTCCCCCGCGGGAAACGCAATGCGGGTACGTAGGACGCCTGAGAAGTGTGAAAGAAATGGGATCAACAATTATTTGGTCTTTTGGCTCAAATCATTGAATAAGCGGCAAGCGGAATAGGTGGTTACCGCTTTTATTCAACACTTCGAACACCGCACTCACCCGCTCAAAACCCCTCACCGTCCTCTCAGTCGGGCAAAGTGGAGAAAGGTGACCTGGTGACTATGATCAGTGCCACGTTTGGGGACGAATGCTGGAGCGCGCGGGGAGCGGGACTGGGCATGATCATGCAGGCCATCAAAGTCCGTCAGGGGAACACGGTCAAGATTGTCTTGGAGCGGTCCAAGGCGGCACCGAAGAAGAGCGTGTTCAAGGCCCCCGCCCCCAAGGCGAAGCCCGCGCCCAAGAAGCCCGACGAGGCCACGCTCCTCAGGCAACTGGAGGACGAGGAGAAGGGAAAGAAGAAATTCTTCGGCTTGTTTTAATCCGGTGTGGAAGCACGGCGACTGGAAGTGCCGAGGAAGGCTCAAGGCATTCGGGCGTGGAGTAGTACTTAGAGCAGCCAGCGTCAAGAGTAAGTTCTGACTTGTCTATGGACTGAAGTGCGAGAGTCTAGGATGCTCGAATGCTTTTACTATTGACCCCATTGACTGGCAGGTCTTGTCCTCGTTATTACTCTGTTTCCGAGATTGGAGCAGCTCATTGCGGGAAACCAGTATATAAAAGTATCGTGACTGCGCCCGTGAGGTGCTTGATGGCTGGGGTTGGAGACTAGGGCGCTCGTCCAGTGCAACTTGAAAATGGTGCACACCTAGATAGGCAGAGCGAAAGAAATAAACACGACGGAATCTCATATCCGCGACAGTCACACACACCCGCCATTGCTATGTTGGCAGTTCAGAAATGCCGAACGACGACAGGGTTTGGTGCCCGTGCTCTCAAACTACCAAAAATAATCAAGCCGCATCCGTGCCATTTTGTAAGCCTTTCACCCATCCCAAACGGATCATGATACAGTTCTTTCATGCTTTTGTACGCTTATGTTATCCTCGCTTTTGAGCATTCTCCCGCCGGGCCTCCTCAGCCTCCGACCTCGCCTTCCCAGCTTTCGCTTTTTCCGCTTTGATAGCACGTTCCAGACACTCCTTCGCCCGGTAGACCTTCGATTGTAGATAGAAAGAACCTCCTTTGCCGGGTTCGTTCTGTGAAAAATATTTGTCAAACTGCTCAATGATGCGGGCGGAGGACTTCAAGTCTGTCTTCTGAAGATTTAAGACCTTCAGGGCCTCGTCAGGGGCCATTCCGCCGTACGTGCGAGAGGCTGCTTTGGCAGCCGTGCCGCCACCCTGTTTAGCGTTTTGCAGCGCTTGATGATAGGCTGCAACGAAAGCACGCGAGAAGACAGATGCTGACATGACGGCAATATTGACGAGCATGCGGACGAAAGGGCCGCTCATCGTTCCTGGGAGGAAAGGATATCAAAGGCCTACGGGGTGCGGGCCTAACCGCGAGGTGAGGGTGGGAACCGCAAGGCGGTATGCTTATTGTAAATGTAGCCCACCTGTACGGTATCGATGGGAACATTATGAGTTTCCTACACCATCAGAAATGAGTGATTCAACGCGGCAAACATCAGCCACCTTCTCAGTCCTAGCAGATCGTAAACCGTGCTTCAAACTTCGAAAGTCTAAAGGACGTGTACACCATTAAACCGCGCGTAAAAAATCCCAGCATGATGCACTGGCGTCCATCATCCCTCTTCCGTGGAGTTTCAGATCCTTGCTTTCGAGTGCACAGCGAGCTGCGCATGGTGTTGAGGGGCGGGCGGCCTAGCTGGTAGTGACGACACAAGCTCTCGGTTCCCGCAAGACTCACCAAAAACATTTCCGTTTCGCAAAATGTGCCGGTCGATTCGTGAAAACCCGCATCACACACCCGTGGGCACCCACAGACAAATGCGCCATCGGAAATTTGCCACCTGTATGGACTCAGAGGCGGTCTCGACGGGAAACCATTCCACCTTCGCGCTTCCGCCTCCGATTTGTGTTCCTGAGCGTGAAGTGATGCGTGCCTCCCCATGGAGGCCACGCGCCGCGTGACAAACAGTCTGCTCCAAGACATTCATTTCATTTTTAGTTTTCGAACATTCACAGCTTTTGTTCGATATACAGCACATACAGACTCTTCACACCATGACACGGCCGCAATTTTCACACCACCGCCCCCGCGAAAGCAAATCGTTCTCGTCTGGAACATTGCTTCTCCTCACGTTTATTTTACTTCTTCCCGGGCCCGCGTCCGCGTTTTGCCGCGTACACTCCTCGAAAGCTCCCTCTATGTCACTCCAACCTGACTCCTCACCTCTCTCCATTCCGCGTTGATCTGCTTAAGGGAATGGGCATAGCTGGCCTTGGAGTTGCAGGTGTCAGCGGCATCGGGGCCGTTAAGGCAGCACAGGCAGAGGCAAACGTGATTGTGCGCCGCCCTTTTCTATCCGAACGCATCTTCGACACCAGAAGGCGGTCTTTTCTGCCCGCCGAGGTGAACCGTTTGATGCATAACAAGGCGCTCGACCAGCGCGTCGTGTGCATCGGTGAAGTCCACAACGATGACGCCCAGCACTACGCGGAGTACTCAATCCTGCAAGCCGTGCACAAA
>Ga0209925_1001220_pt1 | contig 12985 bp, 6 predicted proteins | sample SalPonR2_A_D1_MG_FD_185702 | JGI IMG/M metagenome (GOLD analysis project Ga0209925, IMG submission 185702) | Salt pond soil microbial communities from South San Francisco under conditions of wetland restoration - Salt Pond MetaG R2_A_D1_MG... ...
CGGGTCCGCTCGGTGATGATGGTCGGCGTCGCCCCCGAATCGATCAAGAACTCAAATTTCTCATTCTTGATCCACAGGTCCACACACACGTAGCTTTTCGGCCCCGGCCCTGCTTGTCCCCCCCCCGGTAAGGTGGAAGGCGGCGTTTTCTGCCGAAATTTAACCCGGGCCGTGTACAGTGGTGGCGCTTCTCGGCCTCCCTGGCCCTCTGTCCGCTTCTCTGACGTGCCTTCTCTCCGTTCCGGCGAATGGGTCCGGTGGTGGAGAAGAAGGGCAACGAGCTCCTCCTTGTCCACGATGCCGGCCGTGCTGACACCTAGGCTCCCGAGCTCCGCCTTGATCACGGAGGCTCGGAGCTTTCGGATTTCCTCGAGGGAAGAAGAGGAGGAGGATGGGGAGGTGGAGGACGGGGAGGAGGAACGGCAGAGGGCGGTGAAGGGGAAGGGAGGAGGACAAAGAGACTGGGAGCGGGTTTGGGGGTTGAAGGCAGGGAAGGGAGTGCAGGACAGGGAGGAGGAGGAAGGGGCCGGGGGAAGGAAGGCGTGGGCGACGGTCGAGAGGAGGGAGAGAAGGAGGAGGTTCCCGAAGAGGCGGAAGGCAGGTGAGGGCTCGAGCGATGCCATGATCCGGAGGCCGGGAGAGGAAGGAGTGCCGGTCGATGGGCAAGGAGGGAGGGGCGGGGAGGGGGTATGTGGACCCGCACATGACGGCGTGGGGTGGACGGCCATGCTCCTTCTGGCCGGACCGGGGCTGACCCTGTGATCGAGCGGGGGGGATTTTGGAACGTGAGCCCAAGAGCGGCGTCGATTTCCCGGAGAGCGTTTCCAGGCCAATCAACGAACAGGCATTACATCCCTTACTGCGGACACTTGGTTGGACGCTCGGACAAGCATGAGCGTGCCAAAAGCAGGGAGGGGCTCCCGGGACGCCGTCGTTCCCATTCACATCAATCATTGCCCTCCCTGAGGAAGGAAGGGAGTATGGGGCAGAGGGAAGAAAGACAGGAGGGACGCTCTATCCCCACCCTGTCCTAGGCGGGGGGAGACAGAGGTCTACTTTTCCATTCCCTTTGCTTCCCCTCCTGCCCCCGCGTCTGGCCTAGATCTGTTCCCTTGCAACACCTTCCGTCCAGTACCCTCCTTCCTGCCTCCCTTCCCCTTGTCATCCTCGGCCATGAGTCGCCAGCATCACCATGCCAAGCGGCCCGACTTGACAATCACCGTCCGGCCACGACACTGCTTCCTCTTTCCAAACAGTGACGCCCCGTGGCCCCCACTTCAAAGGCTATCTTTGCTCTTTGGCCGCGTGCACGGTGCGGTTCGTTCTGCTTCCTGGGCCTACTCCTCTGGCACAATTTCTATCTCTTTACCCTTTCTTTTCCCCGCTACCGGGTCCCCCATCCCCGCCTGACTTGAGTTTGAAAACTTCGTCCATCCCCCTCAGTTGCTTGTCGATTGATCGACCGCTGCTCTTCTCTGCTCACAATGCGTTCAATGATCTCGCCAGTCCCTCTCACCAAGCGGACTCGGCCAGTGTCCTCGTCGTACACCTCCCGGACAAGGGCCTGTTGCTCTTGGTAGGCTTGAAAAGACATAGGTGCCATGGCTTCACGGCGAGGAGCTGAAGAAGTAGGAATTGTGGAAGTCGTTGAGGGTGAAGGTGGTGGAAGGGAGGTGCTGGCCATCGTGCGTTGAGCGGGCTGGGATACGTCCTCCTTGTCATGTGTTTGTGGTTTTTGGGGCTCCTTAGACTTGCGCTTGCCTTTCATCGCTTTTTTCTGCTTCTTCTTGTGCGTATGTTTCTTTTTTTCGTGCTTTTGTTTCCTTTTACGGTGATTTTTTTCATCTTCCTCCCCCCCTGAGGAAGACGAGGAGGAGGAAGAGGAGGAGGAGGAGGAAGAGTAATCACGGCGTCGTTTTTTGTCTCTCTTCCCCATTTGCAATTGAAGCTTTAGACGAAAACGTGCCGATTTCCTGTGTATGTTCAGGCGGATATTGAACGCGTATGCCATGGGCAATCAGTTCGATGCACAGGAGGTTGTCAATAGCTCAATGGGGGGTCTCCCAGTACATTACCGACTGATTACCAATTCACACTTGGTGATCTCTATCATGAAAAACACGTCTCCGATAAGGACCAGGAGTAGCATGCACCATGGTGCTTATGGAGGGAGAGTATTGTGAACGCCTTGGTCACGCTCGTCACGTCATTTCCACCAAGCGCTGGCTGAGCTGGGGATGGACTGTGACGTCACGATCCATGTAATGACCATCATGGCAAACAAGAAAATTAAGAAAGGCACTTCAAATGAATAGAAATGCCACAGCATGACGCGCATTTAGATAAAGCTGAAAAAGGCTGGCGAAAAATTGAAATTATCTCGCTGATTATATATATTCTTTCCCGGATGTCCAATTCTTGTCATCACCTCAAGACACCTTTCCACCCAAATCCCCCCCAAATCCTTCATTTGACGTTTCATTTTTTCTAATGAATCTCTCAGTTATCCCCTATCCTTCTCATCACCAATTTCAGTCAAAATTTAAAGCTCGAGTGCGGAGGAAAATGGACATTTAGGGGAAGAAAAGCTATGAAATGGCGGGCGAGGGCGCTTATGGAGGACTGGATAAGGAAGAGGAAGGCATGCCCGCCGCGCAAAATTTGTTTTTAAAGTTGCTTTTTGTCACAGCATCAGTCAACGTTGATCCTTCGGTATAATTTGCACACGGTGCCGTGGAGGTCCGACCAGAGTCGAGTGTTTAAATCGAGGATGAGATCTATGTGCGCATGGATGCCTGTCGCCACCATGGATGCAGGAGGACTTCCTCTTACAGACAGCGGAAGACCCAGTGGAGCCCTCTCCTCAAACGTATTCAGCGTATTTCGTCCCTTGGGATTGCGTTATCAGGATTATCCTCATGAAACGGTTGAAGGAGACCATGTGCCCCTTCCAAGGCACCGCATATTTCGCTTGTTTCCCACAAATTCCCTCATAACATCGTACTCGACGACTCTCGACAAGAGAATGTATTTCATTTTCTCTTAAACCTGTTACTGTGCACATGCATGTTTGGTCGTGACTGGCTTCTGTCACATGACATCTTTCCCTTCATTATTGCTATGTTCCATCAGTCCTTCGTGCTGTATCCTGTATCAGTGCGTCAACGCAAGCCTCTCTCATGATAAAGCCGCACATTGTCTCCCAATCCAGCATGTATCCTTCTCCTGTGCAACATGACGTCGTTTGGTGGTCCTCGGCCTTGTGCACAAGGTTTCCATGTATATAGCCATGGCAGGCAGAACAGGCAGTGCCAGATTTTCCAACCCTCCCCAAAGCCTCCTCTTCCCCCCCTTCCCGAAATTCTTTACATTTCCGCCGCACGACACACGCCTCGTGCTTTCCGTCTACATCCAGCCCCCACAGTCTTAATATTCAGCCTTGGTCGGAGCCGGGCAGGTTTTGGGTGAACCGTGAGCGATTTTTGCCGCGTACTTTAAGGCACGCTTTAGTCGCTGCAGGGCCGTCGCCAAGTTGTCATGCTGTCAAATCACTCGCTTTCGCCCGCCTTTCCATTTTTAACCCCCATTCCATAACCCCCAACCCTTACATGTAGACACTCTTACGGTCGCCATCAGAAAAGGACATTAGCTGGGCTGACAGCTTTTTCAAGCGACCAATCATGAGTCACGGCGGCAGAAGGCATGTGGATGAGGACTTCAGCATTGCTCTACCACCTCCTGAGGAGCCTCACGAGACGAGCGTACACAGCGCGAACCCGCCTTCATTTAGCTCGCCTGCCATAGATAGTGTAGCTCTCCATTTTCGAGATTATATTGGAGCAACCGCAGCGCGACTGTTGTTCGAGCTTCCTGAACCCGAGCCCACCATGATGAAGGTGCTGGACGGTCCCGAAGCGAAAGACACGATTTCTAAATTTGTAGGAGACGCACGGGTGCCTGCACTTTACTTCATGGTGCGCCCGAGACTGGATTCGAAGCAGAGGCGACGATATGCTTTGTCGCTGGATTTTGACGTCGGGAATGAGAGTGCTTTGCCAGAGACATGCTCCGCTTCCCCTCCTTCGTCCCCTTCCTCCCCCTCATCTCCCAGTCCCTCTCCCCTGGTTGGGGGCATGGTCTTGGCCTTCATCAAGCGGAACGCAGGGGCTTTGCAAGACAACGTCCCGCTTAGCACACAGCTTCAAATCATCACTTTGAACGGTGGGGGGCCGGCACCGAATCGTACAAGTCGCGGGGGAGGGGAAGGCGGTGAGAGGGCGAGTCTCTCCTCGGACTCCACCGCGCATGCCACCTTTGCACTCTTGCAGCAGTACACCCGCTATTCCTTTACGCCTTTAGTCAAGTCTTTGGCGGTCGAGGCCAGAATCCAGCAGGAGCGGGAGCAACAGCGATTAGTGGAGGGGAAGGAGGGTGCAGCAGGGCAAGGGCCTCCCCAGAGAGGCCACGGTTCGCTGAACAGGATAGTACAGGCCCGACCGGCCCAGACAGACGAAGGGGGCATGGAGCATGCGGAGAAGGTGACGAGTAAAAGCCTCCGGAGCTTGCAGAGGAAACTAGTGGAGCTGGACCTGGCCTTGGGGCAATGCCAGACGGCCACGGAGATCCCGGGCGCCGATTTGATACCCCACCCCGCCATCCAGCGGGCGCTGCAGGAAGCGAACACACTGGGGCCCGGGGGGAAATGCGACGGGGAGCTGGACGTCTCTCGCCTGGACCTGGAGGAGGTGGGATTGCCCGAGTACCTCCTCCGCGACGACACTTTTTTGAACCAGCTTCAAAGCACGGTGAATGCCTGGGTGGTGGACATTCAGCACGTGACACGCTTGGCCTCCCAGACCGCATTTCCGGGGTCGGCGGCGGCGGAGATGGGCTTTTGGGCTTCGATGGAGGAGGCTCTGCGCCGGATCCAGGAGCAGCTGGTGTGTCCAGGCGTGCAACTGACGGTCTTGGTCTTGAAACAAGCCCGGCGCATGATCCCAATAGCGTCCTTGGAAAACAACACGGGCATGGCTTCCGCCCAGAAGGTGGTGGAGGACGTGATGGGCTTCATGCGAGACCTTCCCTTGCAGGGACTGGTGGCTGCGGCCTCCTACGCGCAGCTCGGGGCGGCCCTTGAGGGCCTTTTCCATCACATGGGCAAGCTAAAGACCTGCCGGTACTACGACGTGGAACGGGCCGGTAAGTTGTACGAGGCTATCTCCGAGGTATTTGCGGCGCAGTTGTCGTCCGTCGTGGCGGCGCAGCAGGGGGCGGCGAAATTGTTGGGAGCCCCCGGGAGCGAGGAGGAGCACAAGAGGGTGGAGCACGTCCTTGCATGCTGGAAGAGAGGGGCTCGCAAATTCGAAGAAATGTACCTGGAGCTCCTGAAGAAGAGAGTTCGGGGAGGAGCCTCGGGAAAGGCGGGCAGCGGGATGGGAGGGCGCGTGCAGGGGTTGCAAGAAAGTGAGGACCTGGTCAAGCTGCAAGAGCGCTTGGGCGAGGTGGCCAAATTCCGGGGGGACCACGCCCGGTTTTCACGGGTCCTAGACCAGGTCTTGGGGGGAGAAGATGCAATGCAAGCAGGAAAATTAGACGACAGGGAGGAAGAGGTAGGCCTGGAGACGCGACGCGACGTGGCCGCCGCGTACGCGCGGGTATTGAGCTTGGGGGTTGGGGTCCTGGACTTGACTGTGGAGGGCTTGCATGCCTGGCGGTCGGCGCTGGAGGCGTACAACCACCAGATCGGGAACCTCGAAAGCCGTATTTTGCGCCTCTTGTGCACGCGCTTGGAAACAAGCGCCTCGGCCGAGGACATGTTCCGCGTTTTTGCCCGCTTCCACCCCCTGGTGAATCGACCCCGGATCCGGGCTGCGATTGCTCAGTACCAAGCCATGTTGATCGCCCACGTCCGAGATGCAGTGCAGAAGCTCCAGGAGACCTTCACGGCGCGTTATGAAGGCTCAGAGGCCCAAGTGTTGGCCACGTTGCGGGACGTGCCGCCCGTTGCGGGCAAGATCCTGTGGGCGCGTCTGTTAGAACGACAGCTGCTTGTGCTGATGGCCAGGTTGGAAGAGGTCCTGGGAGAGGGGTGGGAGAAACACGTGGATGGGAAGCAATTGAAGGAGGTTTGTGAGGAGCTGATACGAAAGCTGAATGCCGAGCCACTGTTCGCGGCTTGGGTGCGAGAGACGCATGATGACGTCATCGCGCGTGGTACCAAACAGCGACACGTGCAGCAGCACCAGGAGGAGGAACAGCAAGTACTTGTCGTACACAGGAACAGGGACGGAGTGCCATTTTTGCGGGTCAATTATGACGAGCAAACGGTGGTCCTTTTTAAGGAAGTTCGACATATGCAGTGGCTAGGCTTCCGCATCCCCGCGGCCATCCGCATCATCGCAGAGAAAGCGGCGGAACGTTACCCGTACGCTATGGCCCTGCAAGCGAGCCTTCAAGCATTCGAACAGACGTTGAAGCGTCTATCTTACCAATCGAAAGGGAAAAGAGGGACTGTAAGGGAGGGAAACGGCAAGGAGAAAGGCGGGTTTGAGCACCTCCCCGGGGTGGAACTGGAGGCACTCTTGGACGGACACCTGAAGGCAGTACGAGAGACATTGAATGAGACTTTCCCCCCTGAGAAAGGCAAGGAGAAAGCTGATAGAACATCGTCTTCTATTTGGCCAGCCGCGATTCGTTGGGATACGATCCCTCCGGCTTTATCCGCCCATTTGCTCTCCGTTCCATCCTCGCACGAGGATACCCCCTATCCGCAGGGCGCCGCACCCCATGCCTTTGGAAAATGGGTGACTGGACTCTCCGAACGCGTCTTTTTATTGCAGGAGAAAACGGAGGACCTTCTCGCCTTTCTTCAGGCCTTAGACAGCGATCTACATGAGCTTCAGGCCTGCCCCTACGCCTTTGCATCCTTCCGTCGGCTACTCAATCATGTCCAGCACATCATAGACAACATGAATATGGCAGGGTACGCCCACATGGAGGATTTCGTCCAACGGGTCGAGAGGGTGGTGATTGGCATTTTGACTCTCCGGTTGCAGCACGCGCTTGAGGCATGGGTGGCTACATTCCAGGACAACAGCGAGGAAAGTAGGAAAAGAGGTGTCAGACAAGAGCAGCTCCAGCAAGCTGGTGAGACATGCAACTTTTCTTGTTCCATGGCCCTTCAACCGTCCTTCACAGGCGTCCTGAAAGATCACCAACACCAACGAGCGCCGTGCCGACCGGTAAAACAGATCGAAAAGGAACAAGTTCGCGTGCATCACCGTGACACATCAAGCCAAATCTCCGAATCAACCTCTCCTATTCGTATTCAACCCCAGCTTCATCCTGATGGCAAAAATGCAAGCAGCAGACATGCTTCACAATCTCGTGTCCCGTTCTTTCCTGTCCATCCTCCTCTAATCCACAAGATCTCGCTGCAAAACCAAACACTCTACCTGTCTCCCCCTCTTCAACTAGCAACGACGACTTACATCAACCACCTCCATCAGCTTATCGGTGTGGTTGGTCGACTTTCTCGGCTGGAGCCTTCTCGCTTTGACTTCCTGGAAGGCGGACAGGGAGGAGTGATGTCACCTAGCAGAGGCCGAGGAGAGAGAGGAGGCCGGGCAAGGAGGGATAATGTCGGTGCGGAGAGCAAAACGTTCGCAACCATTCCGCGCCTGGTACCTCCCATGCTCTTGAAAAAGGCATATGAATGTGTGCAGACACTAGTCAGACAAGCGGAGGAGTATGTTGAGGAATGGCTTCGATACCAAGCCTTGTGGGACATGACGCCGGAGCGTGTGTACAGCTTTCTGGAGGGACGGAAGAAAGCGGAGGTGGGAAAAGGGGGTCACGCACACCCCACCACTGCGGAAGACCTGCACGCCTGGATTCGTCTGCTCGCGGAGATGAAAAATGCAAGGGCCAGCATCGCCATGTCCCCAATATCCCGCCGGTGCTTCGGGCCGTCTCTGGTCATCGACTACGGACTGGTACAAGGCCAGGTCAACCTCAAGTACGACGCATGGCAGAAACACTTCCAGGCACGTTTTGGCCTCCTCCTTGCCGAGGCTTGTCGAGCCACCCATGCCCAAATAAAGGAGGATAAATCCCGATTGGAGGCTGTGGCCTTAATGAGGGGTCGGGAAGGGCTGAAGAGCGCGCAAGAAACCAGGACCGGGGGGGATGGAAGCGAGAAACTGTTGGCAGATGTTGTCTTCGTGGCGAACGGGCAATCGACCGGGCCTAGATTTGCTCGGATGGTAACTGCTTTGGAGGCAGGCGAACGTACCCTCCGCCGACAACGTTATACATTCCCATCCGATTGGCTCCAGGTGTCAGTGCTTCTGGGAACGTTGGGTGATTTCAACCAGATTTTGGATCGACGGAGACACGCCCTGGAAGCCCATCTTCCTGCCCTTCAGCATAAAGTCAGACTAGAATCTGAGACGCTGTCCGCGCGGATCGAAGCGCTCATGGAGGAGTGGGAACGCGAGAAACCTGCCGCGGAAATGACGTCCCCCGAGATGGCGATCACGGTGTTGAAGAAATTCGAAAACGCGTTGGCCAACGCCCGTTTGGAGCACGTGCGACTCGATGCCGCCAAGGAAGCGCTAGGATTGGATAAGGAAGGTGTTGTGAAGGAGGGCTTCGGCGATGGGGAACTTGGCAACATCAGTGCCCCCACCACCAACATCCGTGGCGGCGTTCACCGGCGGGGTATGGACCCCCTTGTATCACTCGAGAAGGAAATTTATGACCTGCACGATGTGTGGGAAAGTCTGCAACCCATTTACGCGACCATCCAAGCTCACATCGATACGCCCTGGTCCGCAGTCCAGCCTCGCCATTTGCGGAATTCCTTGGACACCATTCAGGAAAGTCTCCGGGCGCTGCCCAACAGGGTACGCCAGTACGAGGCGTGTACGCATCTTCAGGGGAGAGTCAAAAAATACAAGTCCCTCTTCCCCCTTGTTTCCGACCTGAAAACGGAAGCGCTCAAAGAACGACACTGGCGGAAGCTGCTTAAGAAGTTGGAAGACCCTTCGCTGTCCTCCTCCGGCCTTTCCCCCGCAATGTCCTTGCCAGCTTTTTCGGGGGGTCCCTTCGAGCACCTCACCCTTGGCTACCTGTGGTCCGTTCTGGACCCCGCCCTCCACCGGCATTTGGTCACGGAAGCTCTTTCCTCTGCACAAGGAGAAATGGCGCTGGAAATTTTCCTGAAGCAGGTGCGTGAAACTTGGGAATCATGGGAAGTGGAGCTGTCGAACAACTTGTACAGAGGCCGGATCCGTCTAATTCGTGGGTGGGACGCTGTCTTCGCGCGCTTGGAAGACCATTTGGGTGCCTTGGCTGCGATCAAATCGTCCCCTTACTACGAAGCCGTCCCGGAATTCCAACAAGCGGCAAGTGCCTGGGAAGAGAAGCTCTGTCGACTCAAGTCCTTGTTCGACGTCTGGATCGCCGTCCAGAAGAAGTGGGTGTACTTGGAGGGTATCTTCCTGGGTGGGGCCTCTGCGGACATTAAAAATCAATTACCCAGTGAGCACGCCCGCTTCAAGGCATTGGACATGGATTTCGTCGGTCTCCTGCGACGGGTGGCGGCCGCGCCGCAGCTTTTGGGCATATTGAAGATCGAACAGATCCAACCCCAGCTGGAACGCCACGAATCGACCCTCGCCAAGATCCAGAAAGCCCTGGGGAGCTACCTGAAACGTGAACGCGCTGCGTTTCCTCGTTTTTGTTTCGTGGGCGACGACGACTTATTGGAGATCGTTGGCAATGCATCCGACCCTCACCGAGTGACGCAACATTTGTCCAAGATGTTCGCGTCCATAGCGCAAGTTCGCTTGGAAGAAGTGGAAAAAGGCGAAGACCAACAAGAGCGAAGGAATGACTCACAGGTCATGATCACGACCATGATTAGCAAGGAAGGTGAAGAGGTAGGCCTCCGCGAACCAGTAGTCTTTGCTCCCGCAAAGACCGCGGTCCGCGACTGGCTGCAAGCCCTCGAAAGCGAGATGCGCGAGACGCTTTCGCACCTACTCGCCGACGCGATCAAAGACGTCGATGGCAAAGACGAACAAGAGGAGGGATTTGTCTCATGGGTAGAGTCTTACCCGACGCAGGTGGTATTGCTTGCTGTACAGGTTACCTGGACCAGATCGGTCGAGGCAGCGCTCATGAAAGGGAAAGTTTCCTCTGCCTCTTCTGCCCTTGAAGCTGCCACAGCTTTAAAAGACGGTCCTTTAGCCAGCCTTTCGACACGCCTTCTGGCCAGTGTACAGTATGTTCTGGCGGCGAACGTGCACCCACAGAAGCGGAAGAAATTCGAACATCTCATCACGGAGCTGGTCCACCAACGTGATGTCATCCGCAGACTCGTCTCTTCCTCTACTGCCTCACCCGAGGCTTACGCATGGTTGCAGTATCTCCGATATTATTGGGATCCTCCAAAGAGACTTGTACAAAACGGCGGTGACCATAAAGCTGCGAGCGCACAAGGAAAGGGAAATTTGCACGTCCAGATAGCCAACGCCGATTTCGAATACGGCTTCGAGTACCTGGGGATGGCAGAGCGCTTAGTCGAGACTCCCCTTACCCACAAGTGTTACTTGACACTCTCTCAAGCTCTTCTTCACAAGATGGGTGGCAATCCCTTTGGACCTGCGGGCACGGGGAAAACAGAAAGCGTCAAAGCTTTGGGCGCCGCTATCGGTAGATTTGTCCTGGTCTTCAATTGCGATGAGCGCTTTGATTTCTCAGCGATGGGTCGTTTGCTTGCCGGCTTGTGCCAAGTCGGAGCCTGGGGCTGTTTCGATGAGTTCAATCGATTGGAAGAACGGATCTTATCCGCCGTTTCCCAGCAAATTATGACCATCCAGCGAGCATTGGCATCGGGAACATCTTCTATCGACCTTTTAAAAGGAGGGGAAGGTGGTGGAGGGGACGCGATTTCCCTCCATCAGAATGTTGGGGTCTTCATTACCATGAACCCTGGCTACGCGGGCCGCTCGCATTTGCCCGATAATTTGAAAGCGCTTTTCAGGTCCATCGCCATGACTGCCCCCGACAATGGGATGATTGCTGAGGTCATGCTCTTCGCACAGGGACTGGAAACCGCGGAAAAGCTTGCCAAAAAAGTAGTCATGCTATTTCAATTATGTGGCGAGCAGTTTTCCAAACAAGTTCATTATGACTTCGGATTGAGGGCCTTGAAGACCGTCTTGGTCGGGGCCGGGGGCTTGAAAAGGAAGATGTTGGGAAGCGCAGGGATATTTCAAGAGAGAGGCATGCAGGACATTGAAGCCAGGGTGCTCATTGAGAGTGCATGTACTACGGTCTTACCGAAATTGGTCGGTGAGGATGTAGCGATGTTTAAGGACTTGTTGCGATGCGTCTTTCCCACAGGTGAAAAGCCGGGAGGACAAGGAGGCTGGATAGGAAATATTGACCCAGATAGTGGGGTCTTCCGGAAGGCGGTCGTGCACGTTTGCAAAGGAAGGGGGCTCATTCCGGGACAGGGCTTCATGGAGAAAGTGTTGCAACTTCGAGGTGTCTTGGCGCTGCGACACGGAGTTATGTTGGTCGGCTCCACGGGTTCGGGCAAGACAAGTGCCTGGCAAGTCCTTCTGGAAGCGGAGGCTCTCGTGGGGGAGGGACACGGAGCAGCAAAGGGGAGAAAAGGGGAGGCGTATGTGATCGAGCCGAAAGCACTGAGTAAGGAAGAACTGTTTGGGGTGCTGGACAAGACCACTCTGGAATGGAAGGACGGCGTCTTCACCTCCCTCATCCGTCAAATCCTTGAAAACGCTCGGGGCGAGCAGGAGAAGTCACATTGGGTAGTTTTCGACGGGGATGTGGACCCCGAGTGGGCCGAAAACTTGAATTCTGTTTTAGATGATAACAGGCTTTTGACCTTGCCCAACGGGGAGCGCTTGGAGCTTCCTCCTCACGTACGGATATTGCTGGAAGTAGATTCGTTGGGTTATGCCACACCGGCGACGGTTTCACGGTGCGGCATGGTGTGGTTTGCGGAGGGGAACGTCACAGAAACAATGCTGATCAAAGCACACATGGAGCGACTGAAAAGAAACAGCTGTAACAGTCCATCTGGAGAGCCACTCTCGATGATCGCGCCCTTACTACCGACCTGGACAGCGAAAGAAGGGATGGACGTCGAGGAACGGGATCAAGCAGTAGATGTCCTGAGCTCTCGGGTTTCGCCCGTCCAATCCCTTTTCGTGCAGACCATCGAACCATGGGTACTGGGAAAGACGCAGGAAGAAGGACAGAAAATGGTAGACGCAGGGGAGGGGCTAGTCTACGCTGCATTGCATTTTTCGCTAGAAGAGGCTGCAGCTGGGAACCACGTGATGGTCACGGAACGAGGACGACTACTGGAGACATTCTTTTCTTTGCTAAAGCGTGGGATAGCGCTGGCTGTCGAATACGATGAGGAGGCTCATCCAGAGGCCACAAGGGAAAGTAGCACCAAGAAAGGAATAGGAATCATGCTTGAAGAGCACATAGAGGCATTCGCGCTTAGATACCTGTTATTTGCAGCGCTCTGGGGCTTGGGAAGTTCATTGGGGGAAGACAAACGCGAAGCGTTATCAGCCCTGCTTCTACGATACAGTCCGTGGCCCTTACCAGCAGGGTGCTCTTCGTTGCTGGCCTTACAGGTGCGGGTTCAGGACGGGGAGTGGATAGAGTGGGCTGCCTCTGTCCCTCGCTTAGTTTTGGATGCCCGTAGTGTCCTGCGTTCAGACCTGGTCATTCCCACGACTGATACTCTCCGGCACACGGACATTATACGGGCGTGGCTGTCTTCTCGGCAACCGCTGCTCTTGTGTGGACCGCCCGGGTCAGGGAAAAGCATTACTCTCATGTCCACACTGCAATCGATGCCGAATGTAACCTTAGCTGCCTTGAATTTCTCTTCTGGAACCGGACCGGAGCTGTTGATGAAAACTTTTGCCCA
>Ga0209925_1001221_pt1 | contig 12981 bp, 13 predicted proteins | sample SalPonR2_A_D1_MG_FD_185702 | JGI IMG/M metagenome (GOLD analysis project Ga0209925, IMG submission 185702) | Salt pond soil microbial communities from South San Francisco under conditions of wetland restoration - Salt Pond MetaG R2_A_D1_MG... ...
CCTTCTGCCGCGCCCCATACTCACCGCCGCCTTCATATGGAGCTGGTCGCGATGGCGACGCGAGCATCAAGTCGCCGCCGCCATCGCGCATCGAAAAACACGCCAAAATACGCAACTGTAGTACTAGTATTTTTTCTTTAGGCCTGATGCCGCCACAACGAAGACACAGGCGGCATGGTTTCAGCTCGTGCCCCAGCGGACGCTCTTAGCGGTGGGCCATAATGGACACCCGGGATCATTGTTGGCCGCCTGCTTCGTGTTACAGCCATGCTGGTTTCATGGCAGCCGACGCCTGACGCATCAAGAATTTATCAGAGTCAGGGGACCACTTATCAGAGTCAGGGGACCACAATGAAAAGACCTCTTAATTTCGGCGCCGCGATGCTCTGTGCGCCGTTCACCATCACGTTTCTTGCCACAAACCCAGCCTTCTCCGGTGAAATCAGCCAGCTATCCGGCACGTTCGGAGACGGCTTTGTCCTGATCGACGAGGATGAGAATGTCGTAGAACCCGGTATCAAGCCGGTGACGGTCGCTCCGAACAACGATGACCGGACATCGGCCAACGGTTTTTCACCGTCAAGCGGCCCGAGCGTGACCGTGCTCGATTACAACTGCGTCATGGCCAGCAACGATAACCTGTGCGACGCTGAGCCAGGCACAGGCAAACGCTACAAAACCAACCTGACAGGGCGAAATCCCTTCGATCTCGGGTTCGAGGTGACACCCAGTGCCGGTGTGACCGAGTATTTCAACTTCGGCAAAACCACCAACCAGACCGACGCGCGCGTGCTTGGCTTCGACATGCAACTCGGCACCGGCACCGGCGATGGCTTCGAGGTGATGGATGCAACCCTCGCCCCCGAGGCGGCGGTTTTCTTCGATCAGCTTGTACCGCTCTCGGCGCGCGCCTCGGAATGGCCCGGCCTTGACGGTGCGACCGACGGACAGAACCCGCTGCAACGGGTCTTCTTCCCCGGTGGCCTCTTCGGCAGCGGCGGCCAGGAAGGCGATGTCGGCTTCTTCACAGCTGTGCCCACAGGGCTGACCAGTGCCGAACTCGATACGTTCCTTACGGCGGCCAGCAGTGGTTTCGTGGCGGCTCCATCCGCTGATCTCACCACCATTGAGGCCACTATGCTGTTCGGTGACGAACATCTCGCACTCTTCGGCGACGGGTTATTGCCGCGCTCTGCCATTCCGACTGGCCTGTTTTGGGACGATAACGCCGATCCCACCGACGAAAGCGCGCTGGTGGCATGGTTCAGTCCGGCGGATGATGCATGGCTCTATGGCAATGTTGGCCTCGACGATCCCGACACAGTCGTGAACGAGCTGGATGAACGGCTGGTCGAACTCGCCGGCGCAGCGGGCGTGGCGGTCGCGGACCTGCAATACGTACCCGGCGACCCCATCCCGGCCGAGATCGTCGCCGTGCTCGAAAGCGGCGCCATCTTCGAGACCGCAGCCATCGAGGACCTCTCCAACCTCAACCTGAACTTCTCGTTCGACGTGGGCGACATCGCGGGCGGGGCCTTCACCCTGCGCATCGCACCGCAATTTGCCGAACTGGTCGAGGAAACGGAAACCGCAAGCCAGTTCCGCACCGCGGCTGCACTGGACCTCGCGAATGTGCCGTTCATCGCCCCGGAGGCGGACCGCCAACCCTACCTCGACCTGATCGACGACCTGCTCGCGGCAGGCGCCGGGGGTGACACCACGGCCCAGAACCAGGCCCTCGAAAGCATGGGCTTCAGCTTCCTGGAAACCTTCACCGGGCTGTCCTTCGGCCTGGCGCAGGATCAGGTCTTCGCCATGAGCACGCCGGTCGATTCCGGACGTCCGGGCGGCGCGACCATTTCAACCCAGGGTGACGGCTGGCAGGCGCTTGGCGGCAATCTCGATGCCTTCCTGTCGATCTCCGGCGGGTCGGGCGACGTCGATCCCACGGGCGGCAACGCGGGCTATGACTTCGACAGCGTCAGCACCACGCTCGGCCTGGCCACGCGCCTCAGCGACACGCTGTCAGGTGGCGTGATGCTTGGCTATGGCGATTCCGATGCGGATATCGACAACGGTCTCGGCGAGGTCGAGGTGGATGGCGTGTCAGTCGCGGGCTTCCTCCAGGGAAAATTCGCGAATGGCGCGTCCGTGCGCGGCTTCATCGGCCATCAGGATCTCAACTTCGACAGCCAGCGCAATATCTTCCTGCCGGGGGGAACCCAGACGGCTAACGGCAGCACCGATGGCTCGGTCTTTTTCGCGGGCCTGACCGGCGACCTCCCGCTGCTCAAGCAAGACAGCTACGAGATCGGTCTCATGGGCGCGTTGGAGTTCTACAATACCGATGTCGACGCATTCACAGAAACCGGAGCGGGCATCCTCAACCTGGCGGTCGGCTCGCAGGACAACGACGTGACCGTTGCACGTATCGGGGTGCGCGCCCAAGGGCATTACGGCAATATCCAGCCCTATGGCCACATCGCCTATGCCACGCGCGACGGGGATGATCTGAACGTCTCCACCTCGCTCGGGGGCCTCCTGCCGGGCACGACACCAGTGACCGGAGGGGATCAGGACTATATCGACCTCGGTCTTGGGGTTGCCATCGACATGGGGCCCAGCGGCCGTTTCCTCGCCGAATATCGCGGGGCGCTCTCGGACGATTACACGCGCAACACAGCGCGTCTCGCCTACGAGGTCCGTTTCTGAACCTCGCGATCATACCAACGTGCAGGGGCCGCTCGCATCGAGCGGCCCTTTCTTTTGCGATCGGCGATGCATCAGCCGCAGACGCGCTCCGCCTGTTCGGCATAGGCAGTATAGACACGCCAGAACCGTTCGTCGCCGGGACGATCCGATTGCCGGATTTCCTGGGCGGCATGCAGGTCACGATAAAACCCGACGGCGCGGCGCTGATCGCGCCCGCTCAGCGTGTCGTTGGCGACCGCCTGGATACAGCCGCACAGCGCGCGGGAGCGTGCCTTGCGATCCGATTGCATGCAGGCATCCGAAATCGGCCCCGAGGCCATGGGCCGCGTCGCACGGACATCCCCGCCAAAACGGTTCGCGCCACCACAGCCCGTCAGGCCGAGGATCATGAGTAGAATAACGACCTGTTTCATTACCCGCGCCTCTTGGTCTTGTTTTACGCGTCTCTTTCCGAGACATTGAACCACCTGCCATCATTGTAGCATTACGCCCGGTTTTTCAATTCACATAGCGCCCCGTGATTGCAACAGATGTGCCAAAATGGACGCAACACCTATCAAGACACGAGACAAGTGTATGGAATTCAATCTTTCTACCCTGATCTTCCTGGCCTTTCTGGTGATGGTGCTGCAACCGGTCCTGACCGGCCGAATGTTCGCCCTGCGCCGCACCCAGGCCATTCGCAGCATCGAGAAGCGCCGGGGCAGCCGGGTCATCACCATGATCCACCGGCAGGAAAAGCGCAGCCTGTTCGGCTTCAACATGTCCAGCATGATCGGGCTGGAGGATGCCCAATCCATTATTTCCGCGATCAAGGCGACACCGCGCGACATGCCCATCGACCTTGTGCTGCACACGCCGGGCGGCCTCGTGCTCGCCGCCATGCAGATCGCCCGCGCGGTCGAGGCGCATCCCGCCAAGGTCACGGTTTTCGTACCGATCTACGCGATGTCGGGCGGCACCCTGATCGCACTCGCCGCCGACGAGATCGTGATGGGCGAGTTTTCCATGCTCGGCCCCATCGACCCGCAGATCATGGGCGTTTCCGCAGCCTCGATCCTCGCCGCACGCGATGCCAAGCCAGTTGAACATGTCTCGGATCTGGCGCTCGTTCTTGCGGATGTCAGCGAAAAAGCGACCGCGCAGGTCAAGCGTGGCGCCGTCGAGATCATGACGCCCCGCATGGACCGCGCCGAGGCGGAGGCGCTGGCCGACAAACTCGCCTCGGGGACATGGACGCATGACTACGCCCTCACCCCGGAAGAGGCCACGTCGCTCGGCCTCGCGATCACCATCGGCCTGCCGCAAGAGGTGCTCGACCTGATGAAACTCTACCCCGCTCCGATCAAGCAGTCGGCGGTCGAATTCCTGCCCTTCGACCCGCCGGGGCGGCGCATGAACTGAACAGGCGGAAAAGGGCGAGTGTTCGATCACCCCAAACCGTCTTGACACACGTCTCAAGACATGAACATGAATTCATCTTCATAAATAAACGTGACGCCATGCTTACCCCCCACAGCTACCCGCAGACCCTTGCCACCGAGGCCATCCATCTCCCCAAGGGCCAACGCACTGCGCAGGCCATCCGCATAGCGGCCTGCCACCTGCTAGAACATTGCGCACCGCAGGATCTGACCATCGCCGCTATCTGCCGCCAGGCAGGTGTGGCCAACGGCACGTTCTACCTCTACTTCACCGATCAGGCGAAGCTGCTCGATGATCTGCTGCACGGCTTTGCGAATTTCCTGCAGGCCCAAATGATCGACGCGGGCCGCACCCAACCCGATGCGGCCGTGCGCGCCGCAACACAAGCCTACGTGACCCTCTTCGAAGCAAATCGCGGGCTGATGAAATGCCTTGTCCACCATCTTGACGCTTTCCCGGCGGCACGCACAGCGTTTCACCGGCTCAATCAAGACTGGATCGCCACCGTGGTCAGGGCCACCCGCCGCCGCCACGCCCGCGACGGGCGCGATACCCTGCCCGAGGACGAACTTGCCCGCCGCGCCTATGCACTTGGCGGCATGACCGACCACTACCTCTCCAGCCTGCATCTCTCGGCCGAGCCGGGGCTGGTTGCAGTTTCCTCCAACCGCGCGGCGGTCATCACCACGCTCACCACCCTCTGGGAAAGAGGATTGCAGCCATGAGCCTGCTCGACCAAGCCGAATTCGCCAGCCCTGACCGCCTGAGCGCCCATCAGGCCGCCGCTTGGGCCATTCAGCGCGATTACGTCGCCCGCCATTCGGCGTTTTACCGGGATCTGTGGCAGGGCGCGGCTCCGCCCGCTGATCTGCGCGACCTGCCAGCCCTGCCTCTCTCGGACAAGGCGCAACTGCGCTTGGCACAGGGTGAACACCCGCCCTTCGGGAATTACATGGCCGCGCCCCGGCGTGACGCGGTGCGCCTGCACCGCACCTCGGGCACGACCGGGCAGGCGATGAACCTTGCCCTCTCGGCACGGGACTGCGCGGTGACCGAGGCCGTGGGCGGGCGCTGCCAATCCGCCGCCGGTCTGACCGCCGACCACACGGTGGTGCATTGCCTCAACTACCAGATGTGGATGGGGGGCCTCACCGATCACATGACGCTTCAGGCCACCGGCGCGCTGGTGGTGCCCTTCGGCACCGGCTCGACCGAGTTGCTGGTGCGGACCATCCGCGAGGTGGGGATCACTGCGATCTCCTGCACACCGTCCTACCCGGCAGTGCTGGAGCGTGTCATCGCCGAGCGTTTCCCCGATCTCACCCCCCGCGACCTCGGGTTGAAGCTGGGACTGTTCGGCGGCGAGGCGGGGCTGGACGATCCGGCCTTCCGCGCCCGCCTGAGGGACGTCTGGGGGATGGAGCCGCGCAACGCCAATTACGGCGTCTCGGACGTGTTCTGCAATTTCGCGGCGCAATGCGAACATGACACGCGCCTGCATTTCATGGCAGCCGACGTGCTCTGGCCCGAACTGATCGAGCCCGAGAGCGGTGCGCCCCTGCCCCTCGCAGCAGGCCAAACCGGCGAACTGGTGCTGACCCATCTCGTGCGCGACTGCCAGCCGCTGGTGCGGTTTCGCAGCGGCGATATCATCACCGTGGACGAAACCGCCCCCTGCGCCTGCGGGCGCACGGGGTTTCGGTTTCGCGTGGTGGGGCGCTCGGATGACATGGTGGTGGTGCGCAGCCTCAACCTCTTTCCCACCATGGTCGCCGCCGTCCTCAACCGGTTCGCCGCGCTCTCCGGCGATTACCGCATCCTGCTCGACACGCCGCCGCCCCATGACAGCCTGCCGATCACGGCCGAACTGGCCAAGGGGCGCACCGCCACGCCCGCGCTCGCTGAGGACGTGGCACAGACAATCAAGCGCGACCTCGGTGCAACCGCCCGGGTGACGCTGGTGCCGCATGGCACCTTCCCGCTGACCGAGGGCAAGACACGCCGCGTGCAAAGGACATATCCATGACCGATTTCACCTATGACACCGTGCTGAGCACCCTGCACGACGGTGCCGTGCGCCGCATCACCCTAAACCGCCCGCACCGGCTCAACGCGATGAACCGGGCGCTGATCGACGACGTGGCCCGCGCCGTCGATGACGCCAATGCCGACCCCGAGACCCGCGCCATCGTGCTGACCGGCGCGGGCAAGGCGTTTTGCGCGGGCGACGACCGGCAGGACCATGTCCACCCCGCCTCGGAGGCAGAGGCGCGCGATCTGGTCCTGGCGATCCAGCGGGCGACGCTTGCGATCGCATTCGGGCCGAAACCCGTGGTCGGCGCGATCAACGGCTGGGCGGTGGGCGGCGGGTTTGAATGGGCGATCAACTGCGATTTCCCGATCTGGGCCGACAGCGCGCGCGGCTTTTTCCCCGAGGTGTCGCTCAACCTCTTCGTGACCGGCGGGGTGACGGCGCTCTTGCCCGCGCTCGTCGGTCTGGCTCGGGCGCGAGAAATGCTGACCTTCGGCGACCGCTACGACGCCGCCACCCTGCACGAAATGGGGCTGGCGTGGAAGACCGCGCCCGACAACGATCTGCTGGAGACGGCCCACACCGTCGCCCGCCGCCTGGCCCAACTCCCGCCGCTTTCGGTACGAGCCATGAAACGCGTGCTCAACGCCACCGCGACACCCGACCTGCGCCGCGCCATGGACCTTGAGACCGAGGCCACCATCGCGGGCTTCATGGACCCCGAAACCACGCGCCGCCTCAGCGATTTTTAGATGCCGACTGCGCTTTCCCTTGTCAACGCGACCGGCTAGAACCGTACCATGAGATGGACGTTGCCGAATATCCTGACCATGCTGCGCCTGCTTGCGGCCCCCGCCGTGGCGGTCATGTTCCTCTATTTCACGCGGCCCTATGCCGACTGGTTCGCGCTCGTTCTGTTCGTCAGCGCGGCGATCACCGACTGGTTCGACGGCTATCTTGCGCGCAGCTGGAAACAGGTGACCAAGATCGGCACCATGCTCGACCCGATCGCCGACAAGGCGATGGTGGTAATCGCGCTGATGGTGATCGTCGGCTATTCCTCGATGTCGCCCTGGCTGGTACTGCCCGCCACGGTAATTTTGTTCCGCGAGGTTTTCGTCTCGGGCCTGCGTGAATATCTGGGGGATACGGCGGGCACGCTCAAGGTCACGCAACTGGCCAAGTGGAAGACAACGGCGCAGATGGTCGCCATCGCGGTGCTCTTTGCCCAAGGCGTGTTCGAGCACTATTTCGGAATGTCGGTCTTTGGCATGGATAACGAAATCGTGGCGGATATTCTCGCGGGACGCACCGAAGACCTGCACGGTCTCTGGTGGAAATATCAGGGCATGGTCTGGGCCGGGCATCTGGGCATCTGGCTACTGTGGCTGGCCGCCGCACTGACACTGATCACGGGTGCGGATTACCTGCGAAAATCCGTACCACATCTGAAGGATGAACACTGATGGATGTGCTTTATTTCGCATGGGTGCGCGAACGCATCGGCCACCCCAAGGACCGGGTGGACAGCGCGCCGGCAACGGTGATGGACCTTGTCGAGGAGTTGCGCGAGCGCGAGGATCGGTATGCGGTGGCCTTCTCCGACCTCACGGCGCTGCGCGTTGCGGTCGATCAGGAGTTGCGGGATTTCGACGCACCCCTCACCGGTGCGCGCGAGGTGGCGTTCTTTCCGCCAATGACCGGAGGCTGAGGTGATGGATATCCGCGTGCAGGAGGCGCCGTTCGATCTCGGGGCCGAGGCCAATGCCTTTGCCGCGCGCCAGACCGGCATGGGCGCGGTCGTGACCTTCACCGGCATCGTGCGCGACCTTGGCGGCGATCTTGCCGCGATGGAGATCGAGCATTACCCCGGCATGACCGAAAAGGCCCTGCGCGCCATCGCCGAAGAGGCGACAAGCCGCTGGCAGATCGGCGATGCGCTGATCCTGCACCGCTACGGCCGCCTCTCCCCCGACGAGATGATCATGATGGTCGCCACCGCCTCGCGCCATCGCGCCGACGCCTTTCAGGCCGCCGAATTTTTGATGGACTTTCTCAAATCCCGCGCCCCCTTCTGGAAGAAGGAGGTGACAGATACGGGCGCCGATTGGGTCGCAGCACGGGATGAGGACGAGGACGCGCTCAGCCGCTGGTAGGCGGCGCGCCCCTTCACCAGACCTTGCACCGCGATCGCTCAGGCCCCGCGCACCGTGTCGATCATCAGCTGCACGTTGTCCGGGTCGGCGTCCGGCGTGATCCCGTGCCCGAGGTTGAAAATGTGCGGCCCGTTCTTCAGAGCGTCGACGATGGTCCGGGTCTCGCGCACCAGATCCTCGCCCCCCGTCACCATATGCGAGGATTTGAGATTACCCTGCACGCAGCCATCGGGCTGTACATGCTGCGCCACCCAATCGGCCGTCACGGAATCGTCCACCGCCACGCAATCCGCCCCGGATTTCTCGTGGAACCCGATATACTTGTCACCCGCCTGACGCGGAAAGGCGATGACCGGAATGCCCGGGTGCCGCGCCTTCAACTCCGCGATGATGCGCTTGGCGGGGGCCAGCGCGTAGCGGTCGAAATCCTCGCCCTTGAGCGAGCCCGCCCAACTGTCGAAGATTTTAACCACCTCCGCCCCGGCCTCGATCTGGCTAGAGAGATACTCGATGGTGCCTTCGGTCAGCCGGTCGATGATCGCCTCGAAAACCTCGATGTTTTCCATCTTGAGCGCATGCGCAGGCCCTTGATCCGGCGTGCCCTTGCCCGCGATCATGTAGGTCGCCACCGTCCAGGGTGCGCCTGCAAAGCCGATCAGCGTCACGTCCTTGGGCAACTCGCCCGCCAGATTGCGCACCGTCTGGTAGATCGGGTTCAGCGTCTCGTGGATGTCCTCGACCGGTTTCAGCTTGTCGAACCCGGCCTGATCCGTGATCGTCGAGAGCCGAGGCCCCTCGCCGGTGACAAACCACAGATCCGCGCCAAGCGCCTGTGGCAAAAGCAGGATATCGGCAAACAGGATCGCCGCGTCAAAACCATAGCGCCGGATCGGTTGCAGCGTCACCTCGGTCGCAAGATCGCTGTTGTAACACAGTGAAAGGAAATCCCCGGCCTGCGCCCGCGTCGCACGATACTCGGGCAGGTAGCGACCCGCCTGCCGCATCATCCAGATCGGCGGGGTGGGCAATGTCTCGCCGGCAAGGGCGCGCAGAATGGTCTTTTGAGCGGGCATGAAATCCTCCGTTTTAAGTCTCGTCGCCGCCCCCGCCCCCGATGTCAAGCATCTCGCCGCTTGTCACCTTCCTTTGTCGCGTCTAAACCTGCGTCATGACACGTGAATTGCCCACCCCGACCAAACCGCTCAAGATCGGCACACGCGGCTCGCCGCTCGCGCTCGCGCAGGCGCATGAGACCCGCGCGCGGCTTCAGGCCGCCTTTGACCTGCCCGAGGAGGCCTTTGAAATCTCGGTCATCAAGACGACCGGCGACCGGATCATCGACCGCCCGCTGAAAGAGATCGGCGGCAAGGGGCTGTTCACCCGCGAGATCGAAGAGGCGCTCCTTTCGGGCGAGATCGACATCGCCGTGCACTCGATGAAGGACATGCCCGTCCTGCAGCCCCAGGGGCTGTCGCTCGACACCTACCTGCCGCGCGAGGATGTAAGGGACGCCTTCGTGTCGCCGAACGCGCCCGCGCTCGCCGATCTGCCAGCGGGCGCCAAAGTCGGCACCTCGTCGCTGCGGCGCCGGGCACAAGTTCTGGTCGCCTATCCTCATCTGGAGGTGGTCGAATTTCGCGGCAACGTGCAGACGCGTTTGAGGAAACTCGACGACGGCGTCGCCGCCTGCACGTTCCTCGCCATGGCCGGTCTGAACCGTCTGCACCGCGCCGATGTGGCGACCGCGGCGATTGCCCCCGAGGTGATGCTGCCCGCCGTGGCGCAAGGGGCCATCGGGATTGAGCGGCGCGCCGACGACCACCGCGCCGCCGAGATGCTGAGCGCGCTGCACGACACGCAAACCGGTCAGCGCCTCGCTGCCGAACGCGCCTTTCTTGCGGCCCTCGACGGGTCTTGTGAGACGCCGATCGCGGGGCTTGCGGAACTGTCCGGCGGCACGTTGCGCCTGCGCGGCGAAATCCTGCGCCCCGATGGCAGTGAATGCCTGAGCGACGACCAGAGCGCGTCGATCGAGGATGGCGCGGAACTGGGCCGCGCGATGGCCGCCAAGCTGCTGTCGCAGGCCGGCGAAGGATTCTTTGACTGGCGCGAGTGAGGGCCGAGGCGGATCACGGGTCGGGCAAAACCTTGCCGGGATTTAGAATGCCGTTGGGATCGAGCGCCGCCTTGATCGCGCGCATCGTGGCCAGCGCGACCGGGTCCTTGTGCGTCGCCATCGCCGCGCGCTTTGACAGCCCGATTCCATGCTCGGCCGAAAAGCTGCCGCCAAGCGCGATGACCTCTTCCTCGACCGCCTCCTGAATGGCACGGCAAAGTGCCGCATCGTCCCGCGATGGCCAGCCCACATAGTGCAGGTTGCCATCGCCCAGATGCGCGACACCGGTATTCTCGATGCCGGGGTCGATCGCATGGCTCACCTCCTCAATCCTCTCCAACAGAGCTTCCATCCGGTCCGTAGCCACGGCAATGTCGTTCTCCACCACCGGGCTACGCATCCGCAGGATCTGCGCCGAGGACTCGCGCCGCAACCAGATTTCGGCCCGCTGTGCCGCGTTCTGCGCCACGGTCGCGTCAAGCACCTCACCCGCCTCATACCCAGCCGCCAGCACCGCCTCCAACTGCGTCACGACGGGCAGTTCCCCATCCGCGCCCGGTGTCACGTCACGCGGCGCGCGCGCACCCAGTTCCACCAGCACGTTCACCGCATGCCGCTCCGCAAAGGGCGGGCGCATCTCGGGAAACCGCTGCAACAGCGCGTCGAGAAAGCTGCGCGGCATGTACTCAAACGCCTCCACCGCGCCGCCGGTGTCGTCCTGCAACCGGTTGAGCAGCCGCAGTGCCACGTTGACCGAGGGCACCGCCACCATCGCCGTGGCATGGGCGCGCACCCGCGGGAAAAGCTTGAACACGGCGGCGGTGATGATACCGAGCGTGCCCTCGGCACCGATCATCAGGTGGCGCAGGTCATAGCCCGCGTTGTTCTTGTGCAGCGCGCTCATCAGGTTCATTATCTCACCCGTCGGCGTGACCACCTCCAGCCCCAGGCACAGATCGCGGGTGTTGCCATAGCGCAGCACGTTCGCGCCGCCCGCATTGGTCGAGAGCACGCCCCCCACCATAGCCGATCCACGCGCCCCGAAGCTGAGCGGAAAGAGCAGGTCATACGCCTCTGCAGACTGTTGCAGGGTCTCGACCACGACACCCGCCTCGACCACCGCGATGCGCGCCTCAGGGCGGATTTCGCGGATCGCGTTCAGCCGCGACAGCGACAGCATCAGCGCACCATCGGCACGCGTGCCCTTGACGAGGTTGGTATTGCCCGAAACCGGCACAACCGGAAGACCGCGCAGATTGGCGAGCCGCAGGATGCCCGCCACTTCCCGCGCATCAGCAGGCTGCAGCACCGCGCGGGGCACCCAGGCGGCCTGCCCCGCCCAGTCGCCCGACCACGGTGCCATGTCCACACCGACCTTGACATGACGGGCCCCGATGAGGCCGCGCAATTCGTCGAGGGCGGGATCGCTAGAATTTGTCATGCGCCGATACTGAGGCAAAGCCAGGGCGGCCACAAGTTCGGCGAGCCGGGGCATTTTCCACCTTGACGCCCCCGCCCGCCTATCCTAACTACCGCCTCGGTTTGGCGGAGTAGCTCAGGTGGTTAGAGCAGCGGAATCATAATCCGCGTGTCGGGGGTTCAAGTCCCTCCTCCGCTACCATCTCACCCCACACTGCCCTGACGCCTTGCGGGAAGGCCTCCGGGCCGAGAAGGTGGTTGAGGCGTCCGGCGATTTCGACCTCGACGCCGCCCTTTCGATTTGGATCGCGAGAGACGGTGACCGTGTCGACCAGCTCGTGCATGGCCCGAGCGGCCTCAGTGTCGCCACACCGGATGCCCTTGGCGAGTGCGACCTGAAGATCAGCAAGCTGACCCTCGTAGCGTTTGAGAGTCGCCGGGTGCAGTGAGATGACTTCGAGAGGCACTGAACCGCTCTGAAGGTCGGTTGAATAGCGCGCGTAGACCGCTGCCCGCTTCGGGGCATTCGTTTCAGTCTCAGAGTTCGCGTTCATGATTTTCCCTCGCCGCCTGCCGGGCCAGTGCTCGAGCCAGTCTTAGAATCGCCGGATCTGGGCGCTTGCGCAAGGTTGCTGATGTCGATCGGCGGCTTGCCGCGCCTTTTTCAGAACCCATCCTCTCCACCGAGGAAAGGCGTTCGATTTCTCGTGAATGCGGTGGCCGCTTTGTCATGGCGTCAGCATGCCGACCAATCGCGGACGCTATAAGAGTGTTCCGGCGGTCGTCGCGCGCGAGCGCTGTAAGACAGGTGATTTGCGGCCCCGCGAACTTCGCGGTCCGCGCGTGCTGATCGATGGCACCTAACTTTCAGATTTTGCTTTGAAATTGACGCTGCAGACAGTGCACACTCGGAATGTGCCGCCGATTTAGTCCTGCAATCTCAGTGGGTTCGTCGCATCTCTGCGGCACAGCGCGCGGTGGTGCGGCTGAATAAAGCCCGTCACAACAACCAGTTGCGTGCCGAATGCGGCCCCCCCCTTTTATCTCGCGGTCCGTTGATGCGCCGTCTCAGGGGCTGTGTCTCGTCAAAATCACTAAGTGAAAGCTTGCCTGGAAACTGG
>Ga0209925_1001225_pt1 | contig 12972 bp, 12 predicted proteins | sample SalPonR2_A_D1_MG_FD_185702 | JGI IMG/M metagenome (GOLD analysis project Ga0209925, IMG submission 185702) | Salt pond soil microbial communities from South San Francisco under conditions of wetland restoration - Salt Pond MetaG R2_A_D1_MG... ...
CATCATACTATTTGGTGGAATCAATTCAAAGATGGTTTAGATTACACCGTTTATATTACAACTGCTGTTGAATATGATGGCAGTCTCAGCGGCGCTCAAACAAGAGAAGCAATATCTTGGGGAAAAATCAAAGAACACTCAGATAACATCACCGTTGAAGGCGATGCAACCGTGCTTATGCCGTTGATGATCGGAGCGTTACTTGAACGATTACAACCAGAACAATAATTTCATTTGTCGTTTAAGATGTTTTGGTAATTCAGGTAATGGTTTCTTTTGTATCATTCGTTCAGCAGCATCAACATAGGTTTCAACGGTTAGATCAAAAAACCATTTTCCATACGATTCATCTGCTTTTGAAGGCGATCCAACATATCCTTGCGTGATTCCAAGTTGTTTAAATGATTTGAATGCTGAAATCGGGGAAAAAATCTTTTCTGAAAAAACCAGTGGTAAATCTTTGTATGTGCTATCTACTAAACCGGGATGAGTATATTTCATTAATGATGTTTCCCTGAAACCAGCATGAACCTCTTTTTTAGTATCAAATCCTACCTTTGGTTCTTTTTTTGTTATTTGATCACTATAAAACATTGCACTCCAAGGTTCACAGATCACCATGTCATATTTCCGGTGTAATTTTTGTTTTGCAGCATGAATACCTTTAAGGTGAGCTAAAGCCATATGATACGTGCAAATCAAAAGATGTGTAAATCCTTGAGATGCTAACATTTTTCCATACGCATAAATCACTTTTTTTATAACTTTTGAAGAAACGGAGACGGTACCAGGAAAATCCGTGTTAAATCCAGTAAAACCTAACGGAATAAACGGAAGGAGAATAAACGTGAATGATAAATGTTTTTTTTGCAAAGCAATAATTGCTTGTTGAGCAGTATCCTGAGCAGTTAATAAATCAGTTCCAACAGGAAGGTGCGGACCATGTTCTTCTAATGGACTGATTGGTAATAAAAAGATTGTTTTCGATCGATCTAACGTATCAATCTGTTTCCAAGATAGCTCTTCGAACCGAATGATTTTTTCAAATGAATGTCGAATATCATTGTTCATGTTTTCCATAGGTTGTCACCTGACAGCCATCCTCAGTTATAATCATCGTATGTTCTTTTTGGGAGACCATCCCTTTATTTTGTTCGATTAATTGCGGGAAATGATGAACCATTCCTTTTTGTTCCAACAGTAATAATGAGCGATCAGCATTTGGAATGATGCCTTCACACCAGCGGGAGGCAAAAGGAAGGGAATGAAAATGATGTTGTAATTTCTTTATTACCAATCGACTCCGCCGATCACGAACTCGGCGGAAATTCATTTTATTTTTCAACAAATAAATATGACTACCTGATCCTGAAATTACACGACCTGAACCCGTGGTTGCAAATGGTTCAACGGCGATAGCATCATCTTTACGAGGTTTTCGCTGAAATGACGTCGAAGCAATACTAGGAACTGACATTCCTGAATGAAGATTATACCTGTTCAAACTATGACCGGTTAAGTTTTCAATTGGTTTAAAACCATGTCCCTTAATGGTTTCCTCAACTTTTTTTCCAATTTGTGAAAGGTTAACCCCTGGCTTCATTAATTGAATAGCTTCATCTAGTGCATCTGCTGATGCTTGTCGTAATGGATCAAACTTATTTGTTTCAACCTCAATAGTGACCGCGGTGTCAGCAATATAGCCATCAACATGAGCACCAACATCAACTTTAACAATATCTCCCTTATGAAACACATGAGTGTCTTTTGTTGGAGGTGTAAAATGGGCAGCGATATGATTTATTGAAATGTTTGTTGGAAACGCAATTCCTGCCCCATTATCCTTAATAATTGATTCGATTTCATCAACGATTTCAAAAAAAGAAACACCAGGTTTAATATGATCTGCACCAGTATCTCGAGCAGTTGCAGCAATCCGTCCAGCTTTCATATACTTATCAAAGACATCCTCATTCATTCGCCATCACTCAATTTCAAAATCACATCAGATGAAACAATACCCTCTCTTAGAATTTTTGGGTGGGAACCAGTCACATCTACGATAGTGGTTGGTTTTCCAGATCTTGGCCCATCATCCACGAATACGTTAATCATTTCTGGTTCAAACACTTTACGAATTTCAGAAACGTTCTCAGGTGTTGTTTGTCCATGAATATTAGCGCTAGTCACCACTAAGGGACCAGTCTTTTTAATAATCTTTAACGCAACAGGATCTTGAGGTATCCTCACTGCCACGGTGTTCTTCCCCCCAGTGACTTCTGAAGGTATGCTCTCTTTCTTTTTACAAACAAGGGTAACTTTACCCGGTAAAAAATGGGCGAGTAAGCGTTTTGCTAAGGATGATAAAAAAACATAATCTGAAACCATGTTTTCATCAGAAAATGCAACAGGTAATGGTAAAGATAATGGTCTGTTCTTTATTGAGAAAATGTGTAAAACTGCTCTTTTTTCTACGATTTTTGCACCCAATGCATACAATGTATCCGTTGGATACACAATGATATGGCCATGGTCTAATGCATTAATCGCGCGATTAAGAACCGTTTCATCCATATTCGTTACTCTTCTTGTCTTATGAAATCACCAAGGGTAAGACCTTGACTCGGTTTTTGAGAAACCGGCGCGTGTACTTCTTTAACCTCTTCAAATAATGTTATGGATAATTCCTTCTCCAGTTTTTTAGCAACATCATCAGATGGTCTTAGTTCCCCATTCTCAATCTTTGAAATAGTAACTGTTCGTTCACCAATGTTAAAACCAAGTTTTTCACGAGTTAATCCTTTTTCCTTCCGAGCTGCTTTAATGGTTGAACCCCAATCTGAGATAATCTCACGGTCCATTTTTTGATACACATCTTTTTCACGATGTCGACGTTGTCTTTTCAAAAGAGAACGTTGTACCCGTTCAGGTGTTCCTCTGATTTCTTTGACACCTTTACCATGTTTCATACAACCGGGACACAGCACCATTTTCACACCATCAACCATCGCTGGTTTACAGTGTCCTCCACAATCTTTTCCGCATAATTCACATTGCATATAAATCTCCCACTCCACAAATCAAAATTTATAGCTTTTTAACCTATTAAATGTATTTCTTTTACGTAATGTTAATTGGGTTTGGTTTTTCGGAACGGTCATTTACTTAAATCAAACCAGCTTTTTGAAGTGTCATCAAGTCTTCAGTACTTAATTTCTCTCCTTTTTTGAATCGTTCGAAGATGTCATTAGCTTCCTTATGCATTGATGTTTTTTCTGCCTTCTTCTTCTTTTTGTATGTGGATTCTTTTAAAGAGGTTAATTCTCGTTCGATTTCATGAATTCGGTCAACATGAGCAATGAAATTTTTATGAACATCATCGGCTTTGATTTTGGTGTTTACAATACTTTCTTGTATCTTGTTGACTTTTTTAATATGATTGTCTAGTTTATTAACCAGTTTAATCATTTCTTCATGTTCTTGTTGTGCTCTTGAAGCAAGTTCTTCAACAGTCTCATGATGTTTTTCTGCTTTTTGCTTGAAAACTTCTTTTTCTTCAAAAGCCTTTTTTAATTTCGGATCTTTACTAATCTCTTCTTCTTGTTTCTTAATTTTCGTATTAATCTCAGAAATATTCTCGATAAGTTTTTTTTCTTTTTGAGGAGACATAGCCTGAGTCATTTGTTCAGTTTCTAAAGCGCGAAGTTGTTTTCGAAGTTTGACAAGATCCTCTCCGCTTCCTGATGTGCGTTTTCGTTCTAGGGAGCGGATTTCTTTTTTCATATCCTTACTTTTTTCATTAAGTTGATTTCGTTGACCTTTTGCATGTTTGACCCGTTCGTTTAGATCATCTCTTTTCTTTTTGTGATCGTGAATTTGATTTCGTATTGATCGGATAGTTGCATTGATCTTATCTCTTTCTTCAGCAAGTTGTTTGGATTCTTTATGAAGTCCATCTCGTTTTTGCTTGAGGTCATTTGCAATGGTTTGCAAATCATCTCTTTTCGCTCTTAATTGTTCGATCGTTTCAGCCATGACAATCCTCTATTTTCTGTGTTTTAACTTTAGGGTAAAATAAGAAGTGTTTCTTAAGTATTTCGAGTGATTTAGCATTTAATCACATATAAACATTTTGATATTGAGAATCAAGCCAATATTATCAAAGTTTACCTATATATATCTTTGGTAGTAACGGTGATCGATTTCTGACATCTCAAATTTTTATGATGCTTCATGATAAAAATATTTTTAAATAGAAAACAGTGAATAACAGTTAAACAATAACTTAGTAATGGTGAAGGAAAGTTAATGATTAACACGATTGAACAGTTTGGAAGAAACGCTGGCTTTGTCTGGAATGTACTATCAAAGGAAGGTCCTTTACCCATCGATAGAATACTGGATAAAACACATCTCCGGTTGTATGAAGTAGAAATTGCAATAGGTTGGTTAGCACGAGAGGATAAAATCTCTTACCATCAAGGCCATTACTCGATTTCCTCTACGAACTTAACTACAAGCATTGGATCAAATGCGGGAATACTCTGGCATGTACTTGATGAATGTGGAAAATCTACTATTCAGGATATGTTGAAACAATCACATCTTCCCACCCAGGAAATTTATAAGGCCATCGGTTGGCTAGCTCGAGAAGAGAAACTCGCCATAAATTTAGGGTAAAAAGTAGTTCTCAGACCATTCATTTTTCATCTCGATATTATTTGATCTTTACCCATCGATTATCGGGAGGGACAACTATTAAAGAGAGAACAATAATTACCCTGAACCATTCCATCAAAAAACCACTTAATTGAATGGTGATATCAATGAATGAATTCCTCAAAGAACAACTGGATTTACAGTATTTCCATGATCATGGATACACTCGAAAAAAATGTTCTAACTGTGGTGCTTATTTTTGGACCTTAAACCCAAAAATGGATCGATGTGGAGATCAACCCTGTGTACCATTCCATTTCATAAATAATCCTCTTGGAAAAAAACAATTAACACTTTCCGAAGTAAGAGAATCATTTCTTTCCTATTTCCAACAACATAATCATACCCGTTTACATTATCCGAAAACAGGGGAACGATATCCTGTCGTTGCCCGATGGAGATCTGATATTTATCTTACCATTGCATCCATTGCAGATTTTCAACCACATGTTACTTCAGGGGAAGTTCCACCACCAGCTAATCCATTGGCTATTTCACAACCATGTATTCGATTAAATGATTTAGATGAAGTTGGTAAAAGCGGCCGGCATCTTACAACCTTTGAAATGATGGGACATCATGCATTTAATAAAAACATTGATGAAATATACTGGAAAGAACAAACAGTATCATATTGTGATGATTTCTTTGTAAACACCATCGGCATTCCAAGGGAAGCAATTACCTATAAAGAACAACTCTGGCATGGTGGGGGAAATGCCGGACCTTGTCTGGAAGTGCTTGCTGGTGGACTAGAGATTGCAACACTTGTTTTTATGAACATGAAAGAAGCAGACAATGGGGAATACGCTATTGGCAACGAAACCTATGAACAAAACCCACTTAACATCGTTGATACGGGTTATGGACTTGAGCGAATCTCATGGATTACTCAAGGAACAAAAACCGTGTATGAAACCGTATTCCCAGAAATTATAGAATGGATTCGAAATCATACCAGTGAAAAAGATGATGAACAATTAATCATGTCACTAGCAGATCATACAAAAAGTTTAGCATTCATGCTTGGTGATGGCATTGTTCCATCAAACGTAAAATCAGGATATCTTGCACGACTCTTGATCAGACGCTGCCTTCGTTTCATCGAACAATTAAACATTTCTGAAGCACTTGAAGAAATCATTGGTTTACATCTTAATCAATTAAAAAATGATTTTCCATCTCTTGCTCATCAGCAAAAACAAATCTATGATATGATTCAAACTGAAACGAAACGATATCATGAAACCTTACAAAAAGGAAAAAACATGGTACATCGATTATTAAAAGAAAACAAAAAAATCGATGATACAACATTAATCACCCTTTATGATACGCACGGAATGCCACCGGATATCGTTCAATCAATTGCAGAGAAACAAAATGTAACCGTAAACATCCCAGATAATTTTGAATCAATGGTTGCTGAATTACATTCAAAAGAAGAAAAACAAATACAGCAACAAAAACAACAACGGGACCTGCCACAAACAATCCCATTGTATTATGATAATCATTATCAAAAAGAGTTTGATGCTGAAATCCGTTGGACAGAACAAAAAGAAAAGAGTAAAACTATTGCTATCTTTGATCAAACCGCGTTTTATCCAGATGGTGGTGGACAACCAGGAGATCAGGGTAAAATAACCACGTCTTCCGGGAAAACACTTCAAGTAGAAACTGTAACGAAAGAGGGAAACGCAATCCTTCATCATATTAATGGTACTGTTTCAGTTGGAGATAAAATTCATGGGGAGATTGATTGGAATCGACGATATCAACTCATGAAACATCACACTGGAACACATGTAGTAAATGGTGCATTACAAAAAGTTCTTGGGGATCATATCTGGCAGGCGGGATCACAACTATCTGTTGAAAACGCTCGTTTTGATTTCGCTCATTTCAAAAGTTTATCTGAAAATGAAATCAAAGAAGTTGAAAAACAATCTAATAAGTTTATCAATGAAGAAATACAAGTTGAAAAACATGTTTTTGATAGAAATACTGCTGAGAAAAAATATGGATTCAGATTATACCAGGGAGGCGTTCCTCCCGGGAATAGTATTCGGGTTTTAAATATTCCTGATGTGGATGTTGAAGCTTGTGGTGGAACACATCTTAATAATATTGGGGAAATTGAAAAAATTCGGATTTTAAAATCTGAACGAATCCAGGATGGAGTAAACCGGGTGTTTTTTGCTGCTGGAGATATGGTTGATGCCTATCAAAAAGAAGAACAACAGATGTATGAAACACTTGTTTCTATTCTTCATCCCGTGTATATCATTAATCAACATGAAACGGTTTCTAAACAACTATCAGATATTTCAAATCAGTTTTCTGTTCCAGTCGATCAAATTCCAAAAACATTAAAACGGTTTTTAAAAGAAGCAAAAAAATCTCTTCCAAAAAACAAAGAAGTCGCTACCTTAACTGAAGCAGGAACTCATTTGTTCAAAGTTTGGAAAAAATCAAAGAAAAAGAAAAAATCAATTTCAGAGGAAGAGATTAGTTCGTTACTTCATCAAGCAGAATCAATTCCGGGAACAGAAATAAAGGTTCTTACCGCAAAAACAGAGACTGAATCAAATGCTACTGCTGGAGCGCTCATTGCTCAAGGTGGCATAGTTGTTCATATTTATGATGGAAAAAAGATTACTTCAGCTGCTTCAGATGATGTGGAGATAGATTTACGAAAAGAAATAGCCCCAACTGTTGGAACTATGATTGGTGGAAGTGGTGGTGGTCGACCAAAAATGACGCAAAGTGGTGGACCAAAAAAAGAAAATGTTGACGACGCATTGGAAAAAGCAAAAGCATTAACCATACAATCATTGAAACAAGATTAAACCTAAATCAATCGAAACACAAAAAAACAAGTATTTTGACTTAAAAAAGAAGAAAAGAAGGTAGTTAAAAAAAGAATAGTTAAAGTTCAATGGTTAAATGAGCAACAGTGATAATAATCATTACTGCAACACTCAGTGCCACAACGAACCATGGTGGAATTTTAATTGAAGATTTTTCTTCAGCATCGAAATATCGAATAAGCCCTGCAGATGAATGAAAGCCTTCACCTTTATCTTTCTTAGCCATATGTATTCATCGACCTCTTGTAAACACTAATATCGGTAACATAGACAACATCTATTTATGTTTTTCTCTTCACTTGCTTGTTTTGAGCAAAAATCTAAATAGCGTTTTTCTATACATACTTCAAAAGGGTGAGATAATTATGAAGGAAATTGACACGCTGATAAAAAAGGCCTTAAAACTTAAGGAAAGTGGGCTTACTGATCATGAAATTGCTGATGACCTTAATGTTTCAAAGGAAACAGCTGTTTGGCTTCTCAACAAAGGAAAAGATAAAAAACCAGAAGGAGACGTAAAAATAGGATGGACAAGCATTGGTGTCTATCCCTCAAGAATGGGATTTATTTCTGATGCACTTTGCGATGTGCTCTTAGAAGAAATGGAAAAAAATGATTTGCAAATAGACACGGTTGTCGGCATTGCATTAAATGGAATTCCCTATGCTACGTTTGTTGCTGAGAAACTTGGTTTGGAACTTGCTGTTTTCCGACCTCATTATGAAAAACCAGGATTGTTCTCCTCGAATTTTGCAACGATAAAAGACAAAAATGTTGTAATTGTAGATGATATGGTTGGTACTGGTGAAACATTCCGTAAAGCAATTAGTTCCACTAAAGAAGAAAAAGGGAAACCTCAGTTGTGCCTTGCGATTTTAAACAAGCGGGCGCAAGATAATATTAGTAAGGTTCCATTAAGAGCACTGATTCGAGCACGAGTTATCTAAACAGTGCTTTGCTTTTTTTCTTTCTTTTTTTTAATCGTATTCACGGGTAAAACATATAAAACAATGTAGTATGGTGCGTAAGTATGCATTGGGCTGACGTTTTAGCAAAAAAACTTGCTCCGAAAGCAGATCATCATGTGCTTGCCACAGGAATTACTCCCTCAGGACCAATTCATATTGGTAATATGAGAGAGGTGTTGACCACTGATGCAGTGTATAGATCATTGATCAAACAAGGAGCAGATGCAGAGTTTATTTACATCGCGGATGATTATGATCATTTGCGAAAAGTGTATCCTTATCTTCCCAACTCGTATGAACAATACGTAGGGCAACCTATTTCTGAAATTCCTTGTCCTTGTGGAGATCATGATAGTTACGCAGATCATTATTTGTTTGCATTTCTTGATTCCTTGGAAGAAATAGGTGTTGAACCAAGAGTGTATCGAGCTAGTGAGATGTATAAAACCGGTGTGTACCGGCTAGCAATTGAAACGGCATTGGAACACACTGAAGACATCAAAGAAATTATTGAACGGGTTTCAAAACGATTACTTCCAAAACACTGGCTTCCCTTTAACGTGAAGTGTGAGCAGTGTAATCGATTAACCACTACTAAACCTGAACTCTATGAATATCCATTTATTGAATATTCCTGTGAATGTGGGTATTCTGGTAAAAGTGATATTCGAAAAGATGGTGTGGGAAAACTTCCATGGCGGGTGGATTGGCCGGCACGATGGAAAAATTTAAAAGTTACGTTTGAACCTTTTGGAAAAGATCTAGGGACAACTGGTGGTGCTCGAGAGACGGGCGAGGAAATCGTTGAAAAAATCTATGATTACCCTGCACCAGAGTATACCATGTATGAATTTATTTTACTGAAAGGAAAAGGCGCAATGCACAGTTCAAAGGGAACTGCGTTAAGTGCTAATGACATGTTACAGATGACTCCTCCTGAAGTATTACGTTTTTTGATGATGAAAAATCAACCTGCGAAACATATCACTTTTGATCCCGGGTTTGGCTTGTTGAATCTCGTTGATGAATATGATCAAGCTGAACGAATGTATTTTGGTGAGGAAGAACGGATTAAAGGCTGGAAGGATTTAGATGCAATTTATGAATTATCTCAACCCGGAAGTATTCCAACTTCATTGCCGTATCAAATCCCATTCAGGCATCTAGTTACCGTTGTGCAAATCGGTGAATCTTGGGAGGATATTAAAACCATCTTGTATCGGACGGGTCAACTTCCAGATACGATTAGTAATGAGGATGAAAAACATTTACGAAAGCGAAAAGATCATGCTGAATATTGGTTGAATCATTTTGCTCCTAAAGCAGTTCGATTCACGGTTCAAAAAAATCTGCCGAAAATTGATTTTTCAGATGAAGACAAAAAAGTATTACAAGAAATTGCATCTAGTGCAGATACTATTTCATGGACTGCTGAAAACATTCATAATCTGATTTATTCCATCGCTGAAAATCAAAGTCTTTCACCAAAAAAAGCATTCACCGCCGTGTATAAAGCAATTCTTGGGGAAAAACGAGGGCCAAGAGCAGGGTTTTTCTTATCAAATCTAGATCAATCATTTGTCATCAAAAGATTCTCTGAAGCAAGCAGTTAAATACACATTCTTTTCTTTCATTTTTTTATTGATATGAAGTTTTACGTTGAAGTCTATGGATGCACCGCGAATAAAAGTGATGCAAATCTCATCAAAGGCTTAATTTCTAACCATCCACAACATCAGCTGATCACTTCTCCTAATCAAGCTGATGTTCTTATCATCCTTACTTGCACAGTTATTGATACCACCGAACAACGCATGCTTCATCGAATCAAAGAACTAATGAATACTGAAAGAAAAGTGGTGATTGCTGGGTGTATGGCTTCAGTTCAACAGGAATTAATTAGAGAAAAGTTCCCAACTGCGCTTTTACTTTCTCCAAGAAAAATTCATTATCTTTTTGAAATATTATCAAATAAAAAAAGAGAGGAATCCATTAAACAAAAAGCATTTGCTCCGAAACAATACACGGGTCTCATTGCTCCTATTGCAATCGCTGAAGGATGTCTTTTTTCCTGTTCGTATTGCATCACTCATCTAGCACGAGGTAAGCTTCACAGTTATCCAGAAAAAGCAATCATATCATCCGTCAAAGATGCGATTAATCAAGGCTGTAAAGAAATCCAGATTACTGCTCAAGATACAGCTTCATATGGCATAAATCAACAATCTTCATTACCGCTTCTTCTCAAAAAAATCGTAAACAGCACAGAAGATGGATTGATTCGTGTGGGCATGATGAATCCACGAACAACAAAAATGATACTACCAGATTTACTTCTCCAATATAATCATCATCAAATATATTCTTTTTTACATCTTCCCATTCAATCAGGCGATAATCATATTTTAGAAAAAATGAATCGAGGATACAAAATACAAGACGCTGAACAAATTATAACTAAATTTAGAACAAAATATCCCGATATCACCATTGCAACAGATGCAATCGTTGGATTTCCAACCGAGACAAACGAACAATTTCAACAAACAAAAGAACTGTTACAACGAATAAAACCAGATGTGGTAAACATCACTCGTTTTTCAGCTCGACCATTCACCAAAGCAAAAAAAATGAACGGAAGAATTCCCACTGAAATCGTAAAAGAACGATCAAGAGAACTTACCTCATTTTGTAAAAAACTAACAACCCAACGAAACAACCGATACATTGGAAAAACCATAAACGTGCTCACCTTGAAAAAAGGAACACAGAACACAATTATCGCAAGATCTATGAATTATAAACCAGTGACCATAAAAAAACAAATACCACTCGGAGAAAAAAGAACTGTTGATATCATCGATGCAACTGAAACTCATCTCGTCGGAATGCTTAAATAGAAATAATGATATTAGTTTGTGAGTGGACGGGATGATACGAGTTGCAATTAATGGATTCGGAAGAATAGGACGAAATGTTCTTCGTGCTGCAGTAGCACATGAACAATATGGAAAAACATTTGAGATCGTTGCCATCAACGATTTAGGTAACGTTGATATTCTCGCACATCTACTCAAATATGATTCAGTATACGGTCGGTTTAATGGAACTGTTGAAAAACAAGAAGATGGTATTCAAGTTAACAATAAATTCATCAAATTTTTCTCACAAGTAAACCCTGAAAAACTCCCATGGAAAGACTATGATATCGATGTTGCTGTTGAAGCAACAGGGCTTTTCAGAAAAAGAGAAGGGGCAATGAAACATTTACATGCAGGTGCAGATAAAGTCTTGATTTCAGCGCCAGCAACAAATCCAGATTTCACGGTTGTTCTTGGCGTCAATGAACATGAATACAATCAAGAGAAACATCGCATCATTTCTAATGCATCCTGTACAACAAACAGTCTTGCACCACCAATCAAAGTATTACATGACATGTTTGGTATTGAAGAGGGATTAATGACCACCATTCATTCATACACTGGAGATCAACGAATCCTTGATTTCCCGCATAAAGATTTTAGAAGAGCGAGAGCAGCAGCAACTAGCATTATTCCAACTACTACTGGAGCTGCAAAAGCAGTCACTATGGTTCTCCCGTCACTAAAAGGAAAACTAGATGGGATGGCCGTACGAGTACCAACCCCAGATGGATCACTGACTGATTTCACTTGTCGATTATCAAAAGATGTCACCCGGGACGAAGTCAATCATGCATTAAAACAAGCATCTGAAACAAATATGCAAGGCATTATGGAATATACCGAAGAACCAATTGTAAGCGTTGATATTATTGGTAATCCTCATTCCGCAATCATTGATGGATTAAGTACCAAAATGATAGGAGATCATGGAAGTTTCGTTAAAGTGCTCTCATGGTATGATAATGAATGGGGTTATTCAAATCGATTAGTCGATCTTATTCAATATTTGTATAATACTGAAGCGCAACAAAAACAGGTTAATATTGCTCAGCAAAGCATGTAACCATCTTTTTTTCATCTTTTTTGTTTTCACATATACTTTTAAATAACGCTTCATTGATTACCCTAGGCTGTTGGAAGCGCTGAGGAAATATGATGGAAGTTAATTCACTTGATGATATTTCAGTAACCAAAAAAACTGTTTTTTTACGCGTAGATTTTAATATGCCACTTGATAAAAAAACGTTAGAAATCCTTGATACCACCCGAATGAAACGAGTTCTACCAACAATAAAGGAATTAGTTTCTAAACAAGCAAAAACCGTAATCATCGCCCATCAAGGAAGAAAAGGAAGTTGGGATTTCACTTCATTAAAGCAACATGCTAAGGTTTTTGAAAAAATCCTTGGTTCAAAAGTTAGTTTTGTTGAAGATATTTATGGCAAACAAGCACAACAAGCAATTAAAGAACTTAAATTTGGAGAA
>Ga0209925_1001230_pt1 | contig 12956 bp, 6 predicted proteins | sample SalPonR2_A_D1_MG_FD_185702 | JGI IMG/M metagenome (GOLD analysis project Ga0209925, IMG submission 185702) | Salt pond soil microbial communities from South San Francisco under conditions of wetland restoration - Salt Pond MetaG R2_A_D1_MG... ...
CTTGAGTGTTAAAACACTATATTTCATTGCACTTCAAATGGTTTATCCCTAAAATGATAAAAAAGATTTTTCAAGGTGGCCCTATGGCTAAAAAGATTCTCCTTGTAGAAGATGAAGCCCCCATTGCCATGAATGAAGCGCAAATGCTTAAAAAGCATGGATATGAGGTAGTTACTGCCTATAAAGGCGAAAAAGCGGTTAAAATGATAGAGGAAGACCCAGAAATATCACTTATTTTAATGGATATCGATCTGGGAAAGGGTATAGATGGAACAGAGGCTGCCGAGGAGATACTTAAAAAAAAGGATATCCCCATTGTTTTTTTATCCTCCCATATAGAACCGGAGGTGGTGGAAAAGACTGAGGGAATCACTTCTTACGGATATATAGTGAAAAACAGTGGCGATACGGTACTGCTTACCTCTATTAGGATGACATTCCGTCTCTGGGAAAGTCAGGAAAAGTATCATTCGGTATTCAACACCACCATGAATGCAATACTTCTTGTTGACAAAGAAACGGGGTGCATTATCGATGCCAATCCCGCCGCTGAAAAGATGTATGGATATACCAGGGACGAGTTGTTACATCTCAAGCCGTGGGATATGTCGGCTGAGCCTGAAGATACCCAATTTATGATACAAGAGTACGAAGGAGATGATTTTACTGTCAATGAACGATTACACAAACGGAGAGATGGAACTCCTTTTAATGTAGAAATCTGTGCAAGTCAATTTATGATGGGACAGAAACAAATAAGACTCGGTACACTACACGACATATCTGAACGCAAGAGAATAGAAGCGGTGTTGCGGCAAAGTGAAGAACGTGCAAGAGCGGTAATAGAAACTGCGGAGGACTCAATTTTTATAAAAGACATGAGCGGAGTATATACCACGGTTAACCCCGCTATGGAAAAACTCTTCGGATGTGAATCTCAAGATATAATCGGGAAGACCGACTATGACCTTTTTGGAGAAGAAGCCGGTAAAGCTGTGAATGAGGCTGATAAGGCTGTTTACGAGGGAGAGACCGTTGAAGAGTTTCCCTCTAAACCCATTAACGGTACCCTTCATACATTTCACACCATCAAGGTCCCGCTGCATGAATCTGAAGGTACCATTACGGGTCTCTGTGGAATCGCCCGCGACATCACTGAACAAACGCAGGCCAAAGAGCTATTAAAAAAAAGTAATGCTACGCTCCAAAAAATAAACCAATATTCAATAGAACTCAGCTATATAAAGTACGATGAGTTGTACCCCTATATTGTAAAAAAACTCAAGGATATTTTCAAAATCAGCACATCATGGGTGACCGAGTACGATGAAAACACTTCGCATATGGTAGTAAAATCCACTTCGTTGTCGGATAAAGTCAACTCATGGGTCATAAAAAAGCTCGGGGAAAAGGTAATCGGTCACAGATCACAGGTCAATGAAGAACACTACAAGATGATGAGAAAAGTACAGGTTGGTAATCTGCAAAATCTTCATGAGGTCTCTTTTGGTACAATACCGGAAAACATCGCGAAATTAATCGAAAAAGGATTACACCTAGAGTGGTTTATGCCGGTAGTCTTTATTAACAAAGATAAAATAACAGGGGCAGCAGTCATTGCAGGCAAGCCCGGTGAGGAAGCTCCCGACAGAGAAGAAATTCTGGCATTTGCGGGTATTACCGGCGAAGTAATTAGACGTAAGAAGGTCGAAGAGGAGTTAAAAGAAAAGAAAAAACTCCTGCAAAACATCACTGAAAATATGTTTGACTTGGTTGCTTTAACAGATAAAAATGGTGCTTTTAAATTCGTGAGCAACTCTTACAACTTTTTAGGATATGATACCAATTATTTATTAAATAAAAGTGTACTCAGATTTGTTCATCCCGAAGATTTTACTCGGATAGAAGCTTCTTTATCAGAATGGATAAATAGTAATGAAACTTCGCATAAGGAAGAATTACAGTATCGCTGTGCCGACGGCAGTTATATATGGATAGAGGCTTTAGGAAAAAAACTCCTCGGAGAAGACGGAGAGATAAAAGAACTACTCTTTAGCTCCAGAGATATCACCGAAAGGAAAAATTTTGAGTTGTTGAATGAAGAGAGAAAACATTATGTAGAATCGGTCCTCCATTCCACTCCCAGTGCAATAATTACCCTAGATAATAATAACAACATAGAAGAATGGAATAAAAGTGCGGAAAGTCTTTTTGGATATGCAAAAGAAGATGTGGTTGGGTGTAAACTTGATGAATTAATTACCGCTAATGACATTTCAACCCAACAACAAACAGGAAATTTTATCTCTGCGAGCGAAACCATTCGATACACAAAGGAGGGTACTCCCAAAAACGTAATAGTATCCGGAACACCCATAATCGTCAATTCTGAGAATAAAGGGAGTATTAGAACATTTACTGATATTAGTGCCCTGAAGCAGAAAGAAAATGAAGTTGAAAAGTTACTTCAGGAAAAAGAACAATTACTTAGAGAGGTTCATCACCGTATAAAAAATCACATGAACACTATCTACGCAATTATATCATTGCGCAGCAGGGATAGTGATAATCAGAGAGTGAAAGAAATCCTTGAAGAGATACAAAATAAAATTCGACTCATGCAAAATATTTATCAAACACTTTATACCGGTGAATATGTTGGTACTATTCATATTGCTCCTTTCTTAAAACACCTCATCAGCGACATACAAAATGCCTATGCTTATAGGCAATCAATTATATTTGATACCTCCATTGAAGATATAGAAGTTTCCTCTACACAGTCTCTTCCCATCGGTATTATAATAACCGAACTCATCACCAATTCAATCAAATACGGTTTCGAACAGAAAGACAAGGGCTCCATAAACGTATCAATTCACAAGACTGAGATGAACCAACTTTATATAGAGGTATCCGACGATGGAAATGGCTTTCCGGATGAGATTGTGGAGAACAAATCCTATGGGTTCGGCCTTACTCTTGTAGACGGATACGTCCGCCAATTTGATGGAGAAATGAGCATAGATACTGCCAATGGAACTACTATATCAGTTTATATAGTTTTGGAGGAATAATCCTTTACGTAAGCACCTACTCGCTTTTATATGAGCGAAGATCAACCTCTAGAGCAAACAACTCCGACATGTACATTCCAAGATACTCCAGGTAACTCTCGGTAAAGGATTCCTCGACAAGGTCTCCTAGGTTTGAGAGTTCCTCGGGAGTCAGGCTGACCCAATCTTCGGCATCGAAACTGTACTTCTGATACGAAAATGAATCTATTACAACATCCGAACGAGTACTGTTGTCTTCATAAATACTGGAAAAATCGTTTTGTATCAATTCCTGATGGGTATTATGCTCCGTATCCATGAGCAAAGAGGCTTCTTCCGCTGCGGTTTGAATAAAGGAGATATCCTCAAGATACCGATTAGCTTTTGAGGTGTTCGTTTCTTTCAGATCCTCTCCGGCATACAGTATGTTGTTAAGAATAAATCTCGTCATCATCACCTTGTACAAGTATTCCAGGTTGCCATAGCTTATTTCAAGAGATTTCCTCGGGTTGGTGTAATCAAAATAATAGTACTCGTCAAAATCTTCGGTGGCATGATCAGCTGTATCATAATAAGTACCGGCAACTTTGGCTCGATAAAAGGTTACGAAAGAACCCGATCCGTTTTGCTGAATATCGGAGAATATGGTATCTGCATATATATCGTTTTCCAAAGCGTAAGTCTGCATATCCTGAGCAGAAAGGAGAAAATTCAAAATGAGCGTTTCATAATAGGTAATGTAGTCAGAAGCGAGGGCTTTAGCCTGTTCCCAGGTAACGCTGTCGTCGTAGTCCCTGAGGAAACCGTTTACTGAGTTCATGGTTGTCTGCAGATTGTTGGATAGAAGATAGTTTGAAATCCAGTCCAGGCTTGATTCGAGGTCCGCATGCATGAGGCTGATATCACGCCCCACGTAATACAGCCCTTCGATGACCGTATCTATCCTCTCATTTACATTGGACAGTTCTTGCCGCATTTCGTTCCTGAAAGAATCAATATTTAGATTTAACGAATTTAGTCGAAGGGAGAGGTTTTCTTCAAGTGCATAAATTTGCTCGGACAATTCCGCCTGACCGGATTGCACATCTGCGAGAATTGAATTCACCCCCTGGAATTCTTCCATTATTGCTCGATTCTGGGTGTGCATCATGGCGGACATGTTTCTCAGTTGATGACTGTTCGCACGTAGGATCCGATTCCGTTCCTCATCCAGTTCAAGTTCCCGATGCTTCTGGTATGTATCGATCGCCGTATCGGCTACGGAAATGGCAGTGCCCACGATAAAACTTGTCAGAGCCAGGGCTGCTACCCTTTCATTGGATTCTAAGTTTTGTATCCCTCCCCTGCCGGATGTGCTGTCATCCATCTGATAATAGAGCTGTACTACATTATCTTCCGCCCAGTATACCTCTTCCATACGATCGTAAAACGTCTTTTCACCGTCCCACCCGTCTGGAAACATATTGTAATCTGAAATATAGACGAAGGCGCCGTAGATTCCCGTATCCTCCATACCCGAGTAGGTTTCAAGCGTATCCATCATAATTGACTCACCGTCTTCAATCATGGTATTGATATTGTCGCTCATCAAATCTCTGGGGAGAACAACCAATTCGGTTTCTTCCTCCCTTTGGTCCGGATCGTCGCTTTCCTTGTCCCCGGTATCATTCAAAAACAAATCGCATGAAAACAGCAGAAATACCGTTACCAGTGGAATGACGAAATATGTGTGGACTTTCATGTTACCTCCAGTCACGTCAATACTATTCGCAGGTTAGCGTAAGGAGCGTCCGATACGCCGGTTCACGTCCTGTTATGGCGATAGAATCTCCATTCACCGCCAAACTGTGGAAATAGGTATAGGAAGCACTATCAATAGCAAGACTTTGATACAATTTCCATTCGCTTTCGGGCTGTTTGAAAAAAACGTGTATATACACAGGATCGGTGGAATCAAAGGCATTCAGGGGTGAAACAACCAGGTATCTACCCCAGGAATCCATTCCATACCCAAAACGGGCATATTTACGATAGTCACCTATTTTTTCTATGATCTGTACATCATCCCACACATTCGTCTCTATCTCCCGGTATACAATTACCGAGCCTACCTGATTATTGCCTTCGATATTTCTCATACTGTCGGCAATTATCAAATCACCGTTAAAATATTCCATTTGCGGCGGAAACGCTAAAACGCTATCTGATATCTTGATTTTCTGTACAAAGTACCAATCTCCTGTTCCCGTCTCCCGAAACAGTGAAACCGCCACATCCCCGCTTCCGGGAGTATTAAAAGAGGAGACAAAGAGCCAGTCCCCGGCAAGAAGTACCGATGATCCGAAATTGGATTCCCCTCCACTTGTATCCTCCGGCTCTATGACCGCCGAGACCTCCCATTCGGAGGCTTCATTTTTTTCAAACAGATATACTATGCCGGAGCTGTCATATTCGTAATCAAACAGTCCGGTACCGTTGTATCCGCCGGCGGCAATCCTGTCTCCTTCCAGGTCAACGGAGCTAATATTGAACAGCTTTCTTTCGGTACCGGGAATCGTCACGGTAACAGAATTGGTCCACTCGTTCTCACTCGCCTTTTCATAAAGGTAAAGCCTCCCGTTCGATGCTTCGCTGTTTTTCAACCTGGACCCTAAAATGAGAGTTGTTCCGTCTATATCATTACTCTGACCGAAATATTCAACCCCGCTTTCCGGCGGAGTTAGGGTCTGGGACAGTTGCCAGTTATTTTCGACATCCTGGGTATAAATATATGCCTTGCCGTCACCCGACCTGTTTGCCGTGGCAAGCAGCACCCCCTCTCCACCGGATAGTTTCGTTCCAAAATGATTTTGTGATCCCTCTAGGTCAACTGGTCTATGTTCGGAAAATGTCTCGGAGAAATCTACCGGAACCTGTACATGAACAGGCTCGGCAAGAGAACCGAATCCCAAGCCAGTGTCGGTCCGAACACTAAAATAGTAGTCAATATTCTTATTCAATCCCGCCCAAACGATCGATGTTGCGGAAAGAGTTCGCTTCTCAGTATAGTTTTCAGTTGAAATGTTACTACCGGTATGCATATACGCTTGATACATGTCTGCCTCCGGAACCTCATCATATGTAACGGTAACCTCTGCATTTTCTACCGTTGCCTGTAAATTTTCAGGGGGTGGCGTTGAAGAAGATTCCGTGCTCGGACGACAGCTTCGTACCGAGGAAAGTTCGCTCTCTCCCTCAGGGTAGACGACACTGGCGGCAAAATAATAGATAACGCCGTTTTCAAGATCACCTATCCGGAGGGGACTGGAATCAGCATCCACTTTTTTTAGATGATTTTCTTTGGTAACCTGTATAGAGGAGTGAACATATACCACTACTGATTCGGCTGTATCCGGTAAGGTAAACTCTATGATCGCAGCCCCATCATCGGCAGCCACACTGATCTCCAGGGATTCAAGCTCAAGTGTATTTTCTGTATCACCCTGATCTTCATCCGCAGGTTCCTCGGAGGTGTCATCAGCCTTTTTGCCGGGGTCCAACAAGCCTGAACAGGAAACAGAAACCAGTAGCGCCACAGAGATTCCAAGAAGCACTAGTATCAGTTTTTTCATAATATGTTTTGACATCGGTTATTATTTTAGCAAGTTTCCCTGAAAAATATATTGTACCTTTGTACAGTTTTTTATCGAACTACCGATATAGAGCACATTTTTCTATATAGTTGGAAATGGGGACAGGAATTTATAGGCTATTTGCCGTTACAGCTTATTTTTACTATGTTGTACACAGACGAGATTCTAGGAGGTTGTAATGGAACTTAGTTCAAAGAAGATAGTTGCCCTGGTACATGATCAGTTTGAAGATCTTGAATTATGGTATCCGGTTCTCCGGCTTCGAGAAGCGGGAGCGGAAGTAGTTTTGGCAGGAGAAGAGGCAGGCAAAGAATATGCCGGAAAACACGGTGTGCCGGCAACCGCCGATACAGCCTACTCTTCGGTAGAAGCGGCGGATTTTGACGGAGTTCTTATTCCAGGCGGATGGGCCCCGGATAAACTGAGGCGATACCCAGAGATAATCGAGCTCATCCGTGCATTTGACAAAGAGGAAAAACTCATCGGGGAAATATGTCATGCCGGTTGGGTGCTCATTTCAGCGGACATCCTCAAGGGACGCCAGGTCACCAGCACCCCTGCGATAAAGGATGATATGATCAATGCTGGAGCAATATGGAAAAACACTGCGGTGGTCCGCGACGGCCACATCATCTCCAGCCGCCGGCCCCCCGATTTGCCGGCCTATCTTCGTGAGGTAATTTCTTTTCTGAAGTAATCGTTACTACGCCACAAAAATCTTTGGCCCTACTCTATCCCGGCCTTAGTAAAAGGGTCGAGATTTCATTGAGAATCTCAATCCTTATGTGTATACTGTAAATAATGAAGAGAAAAATCCTTCTTGTCGAAGACGAAGCAATTATCGCCATGTCTACGGCTAAAATCATAGAAAAATACGGTTTTGTGGTGGTAATAGCGCATACAGGCGAAAAAGCCGCCGAAATGGTAGAAGAAGAACCTGATATATCCCTTATATTGATGGACATAGACCTCGGGAGGGGAATAGACGGAACCGAAGCTGCGCAAAGAATTCTCGAAAAGCACGACCTTCCCATCATTTTTCATACCAGTCATGCGGAAAAGGAGTATGTAGATAGGGTAAAAAAGATCACAGGATACGGGTATGTGCTGAAAAACTCAGGAGAGTTCGTACTCCTAGAGTCAATCAACATGGCATACACCCTTTTTGAGGCTAAAAAAGAGGCCCAGCTCAATCAAAAAGAGAGTGAAATCGCCTACCAGGAGATGGAAGCGAGGGAGTATCGTCTCCAGCATGTAAATCGGGTGCTGCTTTCAATAAGAAATATCAATCAAATTATCACAAAAGAGACCGATGTGACGTCCCTCCTTGATGAAGCCTGTCGAGTGTTGATAGAAACGAGCGGATATCACCAGGTATGGATCGTACTCATGGATAAAGGTGTCCCTCAGGAGCCGTTTTACCATTCCGGTTTCAAAGAAAATTTCTCTCCAATGGTAAGATTATTAAAAACCGGAGAGGTACCGGAATGTGCTAAAAAAGCTATTGAAACAGAGGATATACACATCGTTACCGAGCCGTCAATTGAATGTCCATTATGTCCTTTTAAAGATGAACATTCGGAGGAAAGTTGCGACTACGGCGATAAAGTTACAATGACCTTGCCCCTTATCATAAATGAGACCATATACGGCTGGATTAGTGTGATACTCTCTTCATTTTATAGTGATAATTCGGACGAGCATAAGCTCTTTCGAGAGATTGCCCGCGATTTGTCATATGCACTTCACAACATAAAGATTGAAGAGTCAAAACGCCTTCTCGCACGGGACCTCAATCTCTCACAAGCTACTTTAATGACCGCCTTGGACCACAGTCAAGCGGGGATAGCTATTGCTGATGCACCCGCCGGAAAGCTCCGCTATGTAAATGATGCCGCCCTCCGTATACGCGGGGGGAATCGAAAAGAGATAGTCCAAGGGGTCGGAATTGATCACTACGTGGCCTCTTGGAATATTTTGGATTTTGATGGTCGTCCCCTCGATCCTGACGAGGTTCCCCTCGCTCGTGCACTTAAGTACGGAGAGATAAACAGCAGACAGTTTATTGTAAAGAGGGATACTCTTGAGGAGAGGATTGTAATGACCAATGCCGCTCCGATATATGACAAAGAGGGCAAGATACATTCTGCAATGGTCATTTTTATGGATGTAACTGAACACAAGGAAGCGGAAAGAAAACTAATAGAGAGTGAAGAAAAATACAAAGCTTTATATGAGAATGCACCACTGCCTTATCAATCTTTGGATAAGCACGGCAATTTCATCGATGTAAATCCTGCATGGCTTACCACCCTCGGTTACACAAGGGAAGAGGTCCTAGGAAAAAAGTTTTCGGACTTTCTTCATCCATCATGGAAACCTCATTTTGAAAAGAATTTCCCCGCTTTCAAGAAGCGAGGGTATGTACATGATGTGCAATTTAAAATCCGCCATAAGAGAGGGGAATATCGAGATATTACTTTCGAAGGCTGTATTGGTTATAAGCCGGACGGTAGTGTTCGTCAAACCTATTGTGTCTTCAAGGACATTACCGAACAAAAACGAGCGGAAATAAAACTACAGGAGAGCAAAGAAAATTTACGTATTACCCTTAATTCAATAGGTGACGCTGTCATTTCAACTGATAAGAACGGTAATGTGATTCATATGAATCCAATTGCCGAGCAGCTTACCGGATGGGATATAGACGCTGCAAAGGGTAAAATGCTGAAAGACGTTTTTCATATTATTAATGCGGACACTCGAAAAATCGTTAATAACCCCGCGGAAAAGGTCATAAAATCTGGTGATATTGTGGGCTTAGGCAATCACACAGTACTTATTTCAAAGAATGAACAGGAGTATCAGATTGCAGATAGTGCAGCACCTATTAAGGATGATAAAGGAAATATCAATGGTGTTGTACTGGTATTTAGGGATATCACCGAGGAATACGAGATAGAACGGCAACTTAAAGAAAGTGAGAAGAAGTACCGAGGACTGTTCAACAGTATTAGAGATGCAATTCTTGTTACCGACACCGACAGAAATATTCTTGACTGTAATCCTGCATTTACAGATTTGTTTGGGTATAGCCTTGAAGATATTCGAAATAAAAAAACAGAGAGCGTGTATCAGAATGAAGAAGAATATGTACAAATGGGAAAAGCATTGCGAGAGCATAAGGGTGACCTCTCACACTTTCTTTCCACCGTTCATTATAAAAGAAAAGATGGAAGAACCTTTTCCGGGGAGACAAACGTTTTCTATCTTAAGGACTCTTACGAGAAAGTTACTGGTTTTATAGGTATTATAAGGGATATTTCTGAAAGGCTACAGGCAGAGCACATGAGAAAAGAGAGGGAGTATCGCCTACAACGAACACAGGAGATTGCCCATATTGGGAATTGGGATTTAGATCTTAAAGATACTACATTACACTGGTCGGATGAAATATATCGGATCTTTGGAATGGAGCCGCAGCAATTTAAATCCACCTATCATGCCTTTTTGGAACGGGTCCATCCGGAGGACCGTGAAAAGGTCGATGCTGCATACTGGAACTCCATTCGGGATAGAAAAGATGTGTATGAAATTGAGCACCGGATTGTTCGTAAAGATGATGGAACTATTCGCTATGTATACGAAAAATGCGAACACGTAAAAAATGATTCTGGGGAAATACTACATTCCCTCGGTATGGTCCAAGACATTACTGAAAGTAAAAAAGTCGAAGACGAGCTAAAAAAGAGCAAGGATAGGTACAAGAGATTAGTACACAATTCTCCCAATTTGATAATGGAGACAGATATAGATACCCTTGAAATTATAAACTGCAATCCGGCAATGGCAAATAACTTGGGCTATGCAATTCAGGAGATTCTGGGTAAGCGGATTGACGAGTTTATTCCCTCCGATATATTAAAAGGGCGTATTGAAGCAAGTCAAAGGGCCATTGAAACCGAAGAATCTCAAATTCTAGAGGACGAGCGAAGGGGCAAGTTTTTTCACACCACCTACATTCCTCTAGTAGGTGAAGATCGCCGAAGTATTCAAACTATTACTATTGACATTACTAATAGTAAGCACAATGAAGAAAATCTTCGGAAGGCGGTAGAAGATAAAATTTTCCTTCTCAGAGAACTCAACCATCGCGTAAAAAACAACCTCACTATGATATCCTCGCTTATAAGCTTGAAAGACTCGGAGACCGATGAAGATCTATCCGACTTAAAACATAGAATAGATGTAATTAAGTTAGTCCATGAAAAACTTCATCAGCAGAATGATGTAGAGAAGATTGAAGTAAAGGAATACTTTCAAGAACTATTAGTGTCGATTTTCTCTTCAATCTATGAATATGAAGTAGATTTAGTTAATAATATTCAAGAGTTGAGTATACCTACAAAGACAGCCATACCATTAGGTTTAATAGTAAACGAAATATCTACCAATGCAATAAAATATGGTTTTACCTCTAAGAAAGAAGCTCGTTTCACTATTGAAATGAAAAGGGACTCTCATACTAACCGTTATGTCCTTTTACTTTCAAATACCGGCAACCCTTTCCCGGAAGAGATTGGATTAGAACGCACGGAAACAATGGGCCTGCAGTTGGTTTCTACCCTTGTAGCACAATTAGACGGCACAATTGAATTACAGAAAAAACCACACACAAAATTTACTATCAGATTCCCAATAGGAGAGGAATAAATGGCGGACAGAATAGGAGATAATCTAGTAAAAATTGGTGCAATGACACAAGAACAGGTTGAAGATGTTCTTCAACGACAGAAAAATGGAGATACCCGTTTGTTCGGAGAGATTGCAATAGAGCTAGAGTATATAGATGACGAGGTGATCGCTGAATATTTGGAACGAAAAACTAAGGAAAATTGATCTACCGATAACTATATCTACTCCCCCTCACTGAACATCATGACTTTCATAACCCCACCGTCGGAAAAAGCGGCATAGAGTTTTGCCGGCATTCCCTCCTCCCAGGCCACCGCCAGGTCCGGTTTGCCGGTATTCGCCTCCTCATCAACCGTGACGACGAAGTCTTCCTCCGGTCCCAGGTAATACCATGCTCCGGCACCCGTGTCGTACGCGGCCACCCGAACACCGTGAATATGTTCGGTTTCATCAACAATTTTGACATAGCTTATCACCGGGGTGGTTCCGATTAGTTTGATATCCGTTCCGGTCATATCGTCGACGTAACCGTAAAAATACCACGGATGTGTTGATGTGTCGGAGACGGGTTCGGCAACGGAGGTCCAGGTCTGTGCCGGTCCCAGGTAATACACGTGGATTTCCCCCGTTGCTTCATCTATGACGAGGATCCACGGGCGTCCTTCCTCGTCGATGTCCATGGAGATATAGCCGGGGCTGGTGCAGGCGGTAAAAGCGTCGGAGTTTCCGAAATCTTCCCATGAGGCGCTTTCATCCCTCGCCTTGAGACGGATCACCTTGAGCTCTTCCCGGGCAGGTTCCTCGCCGTCGGCGGGAATAAGCTCCACGAAGGCGGCATAGGTATAGACCGAGGCGATGGCCATGGCGAAGGTTCCCCTCATGTTGGGTCCGTCCTGTATTATTTGACTGTGCTTCAGTTCGTAGTCGGAGGTGTAGGTCCTGTGGTCGCCCCAGGTCCCGCTCAGGACCATGCTATTGACCGACCAACCATCTTCGGGGTTGTCGCCGATGGTGGTATATACCGCCACGGGGTTCGCCGTGGAGTTGATTCCGATATCCCAGAGCCAGGTGTCGTAGTTGGTGTCGATGCACTCATAACTGGTGCAATCCCCATTCTCCGGACAATTGTAGACCATCCCAGTGAAATCCTGGGCGAGGGAGGAAATAGTCCAGATGCTGCCGGTATTGCCCACCGCCATCCTGAAGTCGCCGATGAGGTCCTCCGGGCTTGTACTGGTCTCCCACTCACCGGAAGTTTTGTCCCACCGGTAGGCGTGCGGCCGCATCCCGGTAATCTCACCTGAGGAACCGGTCATTGCATATGCCGCTAGGGGAGAGCCGTCGGGAGCGGGTTCAACATTGCAGGAGGAGAGGAAGCTTATGCCCATTCCGCCGGCTCCACCTCCCTCTATCGGGGCGCCCCTGAATATCACTTCATCAGGATCGATGACTAAGCCCAGATCGGTCCAGCTCCCGTCGGAGAGGAGAGAGTCATAATCGTTTTCTTCAATGGGGGTACTTTCATCATCGCTTTCATCATCGCTTTCATCATCGCTTTCATCATCGCTTTCAT
>Ga0209925_1001232_pt1 | contig 12946 bp, 12 predicted proteins | sample SalPonR2_A_D1_MG_FD_185702 | JGI IMG/M metagenome (GOLD analysis project Ga0209925, IMG submission 185702) | Salt pond soil microbial communities from South San Francisco under conditions of wetland restoration - Salt Pond MetaG R2_A_D1_MG... ...
ACCTACAACTAAAACTAATAATAAAATAGCATGATCTGAAATCCATGATATTAAAGACTGAACCAATTTAGCAAAATCATTTTCTTTTAACTTGTGTCTCTCTTCTGATTTCATATTCCCTCCTTTAAATTATTATACGCCCGGGGGGATTCGAACCTCCGGCCCCTGGTTTAGGAAACCAGTGCTCTATCCAACTGAGCTACGAGCGCCTGTTTATTGACATAAAAATTATAATTATAACAGTTAATATGTCAAATATTTTATTTTTTGACAATTTTAAATTTTATTCTATTTTAATAAAAAAATTAAAAAATTTTTTTAATTTTATCCAGAACATTTTCAAAAAATGACTTATTACTGCCGTAGATTTTTTCTAACTTTTCAATCTCTTTTAAATATTCTACATATATTTTCTGAGCTTCAGAAATTGGTATTTGATTAAATCTTACTTTCCCTCCCGGTTTCATTTGAGCTAATTTATCAAGATCCTTTTTTATAACATAACCAATTTTTGTATATCCGCCTGTTGTTTGTGAATCAGACATCATTATAATTGGCTGTCCTGTACCTGGAATTTGAACTGCTCCTTTTCCCAATCCATCAGATATGATATCAGCTCTTTTTTTATGTTCAATTTTTTCCCCCTTCAGTCTATATCCCATCCTATCAGAATTATTTGTAATCTCATAGCTGTTATTAAAAAAATTTTCTATTCCTTTGCCGGTAAAATAATCATTCTGAGGACCTAAAACCACTCTTAAATTTGTTCTGTCAGTAATTTCTGAAATATAAGATTCATCAATTTTATTATTTAGATAATTTTTTTTACTTCCATTAATTTCAATAATTTTACCATTCACTATCTCTGTTCCAATGCCGGCTCTCGAATAAAAAGATTTACTTTGCATAACTTTTTTTACATTCAGCCCTCCAGAAAAAGCAATATAAGATCTCATTCCATTTTTCATACCTTTAAAAGATAGAATATCTCCATCTGATACCTTTTTTGATTTCCACATTTCAATATGTTCATTATTTATTAATGGTTGTAAATTTCCTCCGGTTATTGAAATAATTTCATTACTTAAAAATTGAATCTTAGGTCCGAGCATATTTACTTCAATTGTTGCCTCTGATATATCATTGTCCACTAATATATTAGCAATTTTATGGGAATATTCATCCATAACACCGGAAACCGGCACACCAAATTTTTGATATCCATATCTTCCTAAATCTTCAACTAAGGTAAGTAATCCTTTATTTATAATTTTTATTTTTCCCATTATTCAAAATCCCTGTAATATTTCTTAATTTCATAATTATTATTTTTAATTTTTTCTTCTATCTTTTCATACTCTTTTTTATTAATTGAAATAAATTTTAAGTAGTTTCCAGATTCCAGCAAAAATGGGTTCTCTCTTCCTGTATCAAACAACTTTAAAGGTGTTTTTCCGATTATTCTCCATCCACCGGGAGTATCAACTGGATAGATTCCGGTTTGTAATCCGGCGATTCCAACAGAACCTCCCTGAATTTTTGAACGGGGATTTTCCAGCCTCGGGGTTGATATTTTTTCACTCATACCCCCCAAATAGGGGAAACCAGGAGTAAAACCGAGCATATAAATGAGATATTCTTTTGAAGAATGAATGTATATAACTTCATCAATTGTTATGTTATTATATTCTGCAACAAATTCTAAATCTATCCCATTATAAAGAGTGGGTATTTCAATAACAAAAGGTTTATCTATATCCATATTGGAAATATTATTTTTTATTTCTTTTATTTTATCTATCAGCTTTTTATAACTAATTTTCATTGGATTGTAGTCTATTTTAAGTGAACAGTATGTGGAAATCATATCTGTTATTCCGGGAATATTTGATTTCTTTAATGCTATTTCTAATTTTCTAACCTGCTGATTGACCTTTTCTGAAATTTTTTTTTCAAATTGAATAAGTAATCCATCTTCTCCTGAAGGTAGATATTTTAATTCCACGAATTTCCCCTTTTTATCTATAAATCAAACTATATTTCCCATTTTTGAAATTGATATATTATTTTTATTTAATCTACTTTTTAGTTCTCTTACAAATTTCACGGCTTCTTTTGTATCCCCATGTACACAAATGGATTCACCCTTCATCTCAATCCACTTACCATTTATTGATTTTACCCTATTATTCTTTATTATCTCCAAAACCCTCTCAACCACAATTTTTACATCATGAAGTACAGCACCTTTTTTTGATCTTGAAACAAGAGTTCCATCATCATTGTAAGCTCTATCAGCAAAAACTTCATTGGCTACTCTAAGACCTTTTTCCTTTCCTGCTTTTATCAATTTACTATTTGCCAGACCCAGCAAAATAATATCTCTATCTACTTCTGATATTCCCTCAGCAATGGCATCTGCAATATTTTTGTTTTTAGAAGCCATGTTATACATGGCACCATGAGGTTTAACATGCTGAAGTTTAATATTAGCAGCTTTACAAAATGACATCAAAGCACCAATTTGGTATTTTATATATGATTTTAAATCATTAGGGTTAACAGCAATATTTCTTCTTCCAAATGACATTTTATCCAGAAATCCGGGATGTGCACCAACTCCAACATTATTCTTTATTGCTAACTCAACAGTTTTATCCATTACAACAGGATCCCCAGCATGCCAGCCACAAGCTATGTTAGCTGAAGATATATATTTTAAAACTTCTTTATCGTGTCCCAACTTATAATTTCCAAAACTCTCACCCAGGTCACTATTTAAATCAATTTCATACATATTACCACTTCCATTTATATAATTTTATTATTTAAATCTGTTTTAGTTTACCATTAAATGTAAATTTTGTTTAGGATTATTTCAATAGTTAAAATAAGTAAAATAATCGCTTTAAACTCAAGATATATCTTTTATAATGTATATTGATTAAAAAGGGAGGTTTATATGATGAAAATAAATGAATATATCTCTGATTATTTTGAAAATATAGTTTATGATAAAACTCAAAATGAAGATAGTTTTTTTTCTTTAACTGTTAATAAAATTTATTCTTTTGAATCAAAGGGAGAACTTGATTTTGGAGGTAGTGAATTTAAAAAATCCAAATTAAAAAAAATAAACCCGGTTAAAAAAAATGAAGATAATAAATATGGCTGGTGGTTCCTGGAAGAAGGTACCTATAAAGTCCGGTTAAATGAAAAAGTAAAAAAAATTAATGAATCAATAACTCTTATGGTAGAACCTCATGAAAGATTACGTAATTGTGGGGTTACACATAATACTGAAATAATCAATAATAAGGGCCCACTCGAAGTAATTCTTAAGGTTGGAAAAAATGGAGTAAATATTAAAGAAAATGCAAGAATAAGTACAGTTAAAGTTTTTAAATAAATTTACAGGATACTGTTTGCTGAATTCTGACAAAAAAAATTGAAACCACGAATAGACACAAATTTCACAAAAGATAAAAATAATAAATAATTGAAGGATTTATGTATCCAGAAAACTTCTTTGAGTTTAGTTACAAATATTTTACTTAAACTCAAGCTTGAGCTTAAATTAAAAATTGTTTCTGCAATTTTTTCTCGTACTAACACTATAATTTTATCCAGACTACAGAATACAGAAAACATTTTTAAATTCATTACTTGGATATGGTTCAGAGGTTCAGCTTCCGTCATTTGAAAATTGCATAGAAATTTTTTCTCTCACACTAACACTAAAATTTATGTAATAAATTTTACAAAGAACACATAATTCAGATTAAAGAATACAAAAAAAGTCATTACGATAAGTGGAAAGAGAAAGCAATCTCATAAACTTCTTTGGTAGAATTTGCATACTCCGGGTTTATCCCGGAATCTTCTAAGTTACATACTATTTTTCTTTATAAGTAATTATTTTTTCGCCTTTTTCTTTGCTTTGTGCTATTTGCTTTATTATTTTAGTTTTTCCCTCACACTCACACTCAAAAATAAGCAAAATTTATTTTGTCTTTTTAATTCTAAAATCCCTGGTTTTGAAAAAAATTACTATTTGTAATTAAGAATATTAAGATTATTTTTTGTTGTTGAATTACTTATTTTTTGTATATATACTAATTATGTATTGTTAAATAAAATTAAATATAAAAAGGAGATTTTATGAAAAAATTGCCTAAAGAAGTATCAAAAGCATGGAAAAATAAAGAAGGTCCTATTGTTTTTACTACAGTAAATAAAAATAATGTCCCAAATGCCATTTATGCAACATGTGTAAGCAATTATAATGATAATAAAATAATAATAGCTGATAATTATTTTGATAAAACCAGAAAAAATATATTATCTGGAAGTAAGGGATCTGTTTTATTTATTACTTCTGATTACAATGCCTATCAGATAAAAGGATCTATTGAATATCATAAAGAAGGAAAATATTATGAAAATATGAAAAAATGGAATCCAGAAAAACATCCCGGACATGCTGCAGCAGTTGTAACTATAGAAGAGATTTATTCAGGATCAAAAAAATTATTATAAATAATTAATTAAACTGTTTGACATTATAGAAAAACTAAATTTAGTGATTTTATTAATATTATATTTTTATTAAATTTGGGAATGTTTTTGGTGATATAATGGAAAAAATTTTAAAAAAATTGGAATATTTATTTTTAATAAGCATATTTAGTATCATTATACTCTATTATTTTTTTGTTTATAAACCCTTAAAAAATGAATTAAAAACAAGTTTAATAGCAAATTTTAAACATATAGTTGCAATATCTGAAATAAATTTAGAAAACTATTTTCAAAAATGTATAGAGGGAACAAATAGTTTATCAAGCAGGACGATGATTAGAAAAAAACTTTACGATTATTATAATAACAAAATTAACCTGAAATATTTAAAAGATTATACCCAGCCAAAATATATCGATGGTGCCAAAGCTCTTAAAAATATTGTTGGAGCTCTACGAATTAGTAAAAATAATAACCTTATTGCAAAATATGGAAAGATCAAAAAATACAATATAGAAAATTTTAATAATAAAACTACTGATATCAGATTATTAAATAATAATAAAATAGTTGTTAGTTCTCCTATTTATGAGAATAAAACTTTACTTGGATATGATATCGCTTCTTTTTCTTTATATGAATTTGTAAAAAAAATATCAAAACCAAATATAAATTTAAAACTCATTCCAAATCCGTCACATAAAAAAACACTAATAGTTACAAATTCTGAAATAATAATGTACAAACAAATTCTTGAAACAGATATCTGGCTTAAAACTACAGCTTCTAAAAATATTTATTATGATACTCTAAATAAGATTTCAATTCATATCACAGTGTTAACATTGCTCACATTAATAGCAATTATTTTTGTTTTTAAATTTGTTATTGAGAATACAACAAAAAAGGTTATAAATAATCTTGAAAACAAAAATAAAAAAATTGAATATTTATCATTTCATGATAAATTAACAGGCTTATATAACAGAAGATATTTTGAAGATGAAATGAATAGATTGAATAATTCAAGAAAATTACCCATTAGTATTATAATAGCTGATATTGATGATTTTAAATTAATCAACGATCGATACGGTCATAAAACTGGAGATAATTATTTAAAAAAAGCAGCAAATATATTCAAAGAAGCCACCAGATCCGATGATATAATTGCCAGAATTGGGGGAGACGAGTTTGCTATAATACTACCAAATACTAATAAAAATAATTCTCAAAAAATTTCTGAAAGAATATTAGAATATTTAGAACATTTTAATAAAAAAGAGAAAACAAAAACTCCTTTAAATATATCAACGGGCTGCGCAACAATGAAAAAAGAAAACCAAAATTTAGAATATATTATGGGTAAAGCTGATAAGAAAATGTATGAGAATAAAACGAAAAAAAATCAATAATATTTTATTAAGTTTTAAATTATTAAAAAAAACTGGTATTAAAAATCATCTTTTCTGGGACCATTTTCGAATTAACTCTCTTTTACTATGATTTAGATATTCAATTTTGTAACGATGTTCTATTTCATCTAGACAGAAAGCTCCGTATAATAAGGCTGAAATTCCATCAATTGAAATAACTAAATCTTCTTTCTGTTCAGTTTCTTCAACCTTCAATGAATCATTTTTATTTTCTAATTTAAAAGTTTTATTATTCCAGTCACAGAATTTATCTTCTACACTTATAATAAGCGAACCCTTTTTATTAATTTCAATATTATTCAAAGCTTTTTTTAAATCAATTATTCTTGCCATCCATGGAAATTGATGTATATCCACTATTATTTCACTGTTATTTTTAAACCAGGAATAAAAATTTACACCATAAGGAATATACATTTTTATTTTTTCAATTTGATCAAGATGTTTAGTAAAATATTTAAAAAGCATATTTCTTGCAGTAATATCTTTCCACATTATCTGATTTATATCAATAATTCCGGTTTCAAAAACATCCTGGAAACCCTTTTTTGAATATTTTGCAGTTGCTACTATTTCATTACCTCTTTTAATGAAAACTATGAGATTATTTTTTGAGTAAAGATTCCATATTCCCTTACTTTTTCTATCTACCAGAACATATCCATGATATTTTTTTAATGCAATTTCTCTAACAAAAGAAAGATAAGAATCTCTTGAATCTACAGATGGTTTTCTAATTTCTTCCCATTCACCTTCGGCTGAATAATCTTGATAGTGTTTTAAACTTTTTAAGTTTACTTCCAGTTTCATGTTATTATTTGTAGTAACATAATTATATTTTTCATAAAAGGATTCTTTAAACGGTAAAAGCATACTCACAGATTGACAATTTTCTTTCATTATATCAAAAGATTTTTTCATTAATTTGGAAATATATCCTTTTCCCCTGTATTCAGGATATGTGGCTACTCCACCTATTCCACCCATCCTCTTTACATCTTTTCTAACAATCTGTTCAAAATCATGGATTATTAAACCTGAAACAAGTTCATCCTCTTTAAAAACCCCTATATTTTCAGCATTTTTAAACCAGTCAAAGATATCATCCTTTTCTTCAATCTTATCTTTCCATTTACCAAATGCATAATTCTGCATCTTTTTAAATTTTTCCAATTCATTTTTCTTGATTTTTCTTATATCCATCCCCATAATTTCCTCCTGTTTATAAGACAGAAAAATATATGATTTTGTTTCAAATTATATTAAAACCATAATAACAGAAGTAATAATCATCACAATAATGGGCGGTGCCATTAATTTATATACTCTTTTATAAGTTGAATTGAAATATTCTTTTGTAAGAGCAAAACATAGATGAAGCGGGGATATTAAATATCCCATGAATACTGTTGTAAATATAAGAGCTATGTAGCTACCCAGTAAATTTGAGGGAATTAGAGGTTGAAAGATCGGGATTAATATTCCCAGACCTGCTGAGGTCATCCCTGTTAAATATCCAACAACAAGTCCCATAAAAACAATTAATAAGTATAGTGGTAAATCTCCGGATGATAAAATTTCTGAAACTTCATTAACAGCTCCAGATTTTTGAACTATTGATTTGAAAATCATTATTCCGACAAATAAAAATCCCATTTTATATTTAATACCTTTTTTGAAAAATAGAACAGTTCTAATTTTATACTCTCTAAAAAAATCTTTATATTTTAAATTTCTTCCTATTCCAAATAATACTCCTGCTATTACTGAAATATAAAATGGAACTTTAAATATTAAAGCAAGAATTATAATAAGTAAAATTGCAGAAAAACTTTTAATAAAATTAAGAGTTTCCTTTTTATAATCAACTTTTCCATCTTCTTTTTTAGTCGCTTTAATTTTGTTATCTTTATTAAAGAATGTAAAATATGCAGTAATTACCCCTGCAATCATTATCAAAAGATTATTTTTTATGACAAAAAATTTATCAACTTCAAAAAGTTCACTTGTTAGAATAATCGAACTAACAAGAGGATATACAAATAAAAATATATGTCTGAAAAATAGATTAACTGCTGTTTTTTTTGCAGCAGTCAAATTTATTTTATCACCACTCTCATCTATCATTGGTGCTGATAGAATTGCTCCTCCGGGAATTGAAAGAGTTCCGATTAATGCAGGTAGAACCATTGTTATTATTTTTTTACCTGGCAGTATCTTAACAAGCGATTGAATCATCATTTCAAAATCCCCTGTTTCTTCAAGCATGTATCCCAATCCACTTATTAAATTTATAATTATAAATAATTTTATTGTTAAAGGGTCAATTAGGGCTACTACTATAGAATCAAAAATTTCACTTAACTGAAGTGAAAATAATCCAACTACAATACCTCCAATTATTATTGATAAACCCATATCAAGATTTATTTTTTTTGAATTTAAAAATAAAATCAGAGCAAAACCAACAATTAGTCCAACCATACCTAAACTCATAAAAACCTCTTTCTATATTTCTGTTTGCGTAATAAGTATAAGCAAAATTTTTTTCATTACAAATAAAAATTTAGGTAAAATAATTTATTTCAGCAAATCTATCTAATTATTGACATGCAAATGTCCCTAATGTATTAGATAGTCTGTAGTCTGGATTCTGTGATCTGAAAACAATTTTTTGAAACCACGAATCATACAAATAAACCAAAAAAAATAAAATACACAACTACAATTATTAGACGTAGATAAAAATGAAATTTTAATTCCATTTTTGTCTACGTCACAGCACTAACTTGATATAATAAATAAGTGCTGGACATGTCAATCTGCATCTAAAAATAATTTTTATTTTCTTCCTTTATCTTATATAAATAATGTTGGTATTAATACATACTGTAATCCTTACTAACAAATAAGGTACAAACTACCCTTAAGTATTAGGAAATTCTTTAAATCGCACTTGTCACAAAATCTTCGATTCTAAATCCTTTAATTATTTTTTATTTTTCTCTTTGTTCTTTCTTCTATGTTCTTTTTATTTATTTTTTGTCTTAATTTTTTTATCTTTTCCTAATACTGATGCTGATACTACAAAATTATCTTTGATAATTTTGTCTTTTTCCCTCACACTCACACGCACATTAACACTAAAAAAATTAGCTAAGATAATTTTCTGCCCTACCTTTGAAGCAATTATAATATTGATTTAAAACTCTATTTATGGTAATATCATAATCACAGTATTAAGCATGATTAATTTAATTAAAATAGGAGGATTCATGAGGAAATTTATAACACCAATTATGATAATATTTTTAATAATTAGCTGTGCTCAGCAAAAAACAAATGTCAAACAAGAAACTAAAGTTGATAAATTTCAAAATGTTGAAAATGAAACTCTTGTCTCTTTATCAAAAGATAGTTTAAAAAAGAAAAAACTAAAAGAAGCTAAGGAATATTTATCTGAATTGAAAGAAAGAGAAGTAAACAACTATGATTCAAAAATTTTATGGGGTAGATATTATTACGCAAAAAATAATTATAAAAAATCTAAAGATATTTTTAAAAACTTATATAATAAATATCCAAGAAACAGCCTGGTAAATTATTACATGGGACTTATAAATAATAATCAGAAATTTTACAGTGCTGCTGCAAGATATTTTCTTAAAGCATATAGAAATGGATACAGAAGCAGATCTCTTGTATTGAAATTAACAGATATTTTAATGCGTGAAGGAAACTATCCAAGAGCAATAAGTTTTTTTCATAACCATCTCAAGAATAATAAAAAAGACCCTTATATAAGGTATAATCTTGCCATGGCATATTACTATTCGGGTAAAGCTCAGGATGGTATTGACCAGCTAAAACTGTCATCGTACTACAACAAGAATTATCCATTAACTTATTATGGACTTGGATATATATATTATAATCTTGCAAAAAATAATTCTTCTTATAACTATGATGCAAGAAGATATCTAAATAAATTTTTAAAACTTGAAAATAATAGAAATTATTTAATAAAAAGAGCAAAAAAATATTTAAAAAATTTGAGGAGATAATCCCATGAAAAATAATAACTGGGTTGAAATATCAAAGGATAATTTAATTCATAATTTAAAAACCCTAAAATCTAAAATTAGTGATTCTGAATTAATGTTTGTTGTAAAAGCAAATGCTTATGGACATAATATGGAAAAGGTTGTCCAAATAACAGAATCTCAAGATGATCTCGTTGATGATTATGGAGTTCACTCAATCAAATCAGCTGTTAAATTGAGAAAATTTGGAATTAAAAAAGATATATATGTTTTAGGCTATGTAAATCTTGATAATATAAAATACTTATTTGAACATGATTTTATACATGTTGTTACAAACATGGAAACGCTTAATAAAATAATTGAGCTTTCAAAAATATATAAAAAATCTATTAGAATTAATTTAAAATGTGAAACCGGAACAAATAGACAGGGAATATTATTAAATAATATCGGTAAATACTTTAAAAAAATTAATGACTCTAAATGGATTGAATTAGAGGGTTTAATTTCACACTTTGCAAATATTGAAGATACAACAAATCACCAGTATACAACCAGACAATTAGATAGATTTGAAAATTTTATCAAAAAAGCAGATAAATATGGATTAAGTAATCTTAAAAACCATATCGCATGTTCTGCAGCTATTATTCTTTTCCCTAAAACACATTATCAGATGGTTCGTGCAGGAATTTCATCTTATGGATTATGGTCATCAAAAGAAACATATATTTCACATAAATTATTAAATAAAGAAAATAATATAACTCTCAAGCCGGTATTGACCTGGAAAACAATTATAGGACAGATAAAAACAATACCTGCAGGCAGTTATATTGGTTATGGATGTACCTATAAAACAACAACCGAAACTAAACTGGCAATCTTACCGGTAGGATATTATGATGGATATGATAGAAGGCTCTCAAATAAGGGATATGTATTAATTAATGGAAGAAGGGCTCCAATTAGGGGAAGAGTATGCATGAACATGATAATCGTGGATATTACTCATGTAGATAAAGTCAATCTTGAAAATGAGGTTATACTCCTTGGAAAATCCGGAAATGAAGAAATTACACCTGAAGAACTAGCCTCTAAAGTAGGCACCATAAATTATGAAATTGTTGATAGAATAAATCCATTGATAGAAAGAATAATAGTATGAAAAAATTTTCTCTTTTAATTTTAATTTTTTTACTATCAATTGTTCCATTATTTTCAACAGAATACCCCCATGTTGATTCTATCAGCCATAGCAGTTCATATCTAAATTATGGAGAAATAATCGATATTGAAGGAATAAATGATACCTACCTTGTCATTAGTTTCGATAAAAATGTGTTTATTGACGAATCAGTTTCTCTTAATGAAATTTTTGTTGTTGAAGCTAAAGATAGTTCTATAAACTATGATATTTCTCCCGAATACCCATTGAGTGATCCGCAATCCAGAGTATATCTTGGAATTCATAATATTAACAATTCAACTGAAATCAATATAACAATTAAGCAGGAATATATAGAAGATGAACTAGGAAATCATCTTGATGGAGAAAGAAAAGGGTCTCCTTCTGATTTTGCATTCAAACTATATTTATACAATAACAACCCTATTTTACAGATTATTAATACATATAATGGAGACAAAACATTTAATTCTTCTATAGAAATTAGAGGAAGAGTTTATCCCTATGATTCAAATCTTTTTATAAATAATGAAAGGATAACTCCTGGAAGTGATGGATATTTCAGTAACATTCAGAATCTTGAAATTGGAGAAAATATCATAACATTTGATTGTTCTTATGGTACATACTCAATTTCTGAACAATTAACAATTTTCAGAGAAAAAAGAAATAGTGAAAGAATCATCAATATAATTGTAGGACAAAATACTTACATGCCGGTTCCAGATAATGAGTTTAGCTCACTTGAAATATTTACTTTTGAAGGAGAACGGATTGCCAAAATTCGTTATCTCAACAATAACCAGTGGAACGGTATCTACAGGGGAAAATCTTTTAAAACTGGTATCTATCTCTATATAATTAAAGATACTAATGGAAAAATACTGAGAAAAGGGAGAATGAAAATATTAAAATGATAAAAAAATCTATACTTTTGCTGCTTAGTATCGTTGTATTTATATTTACAACTTTTTCTATTGATGTTATTGGTACAAATAATTTGAGATCTATTCGAAGCGGTTACTTAAATTCTTACTCTCAAGACAGTTCTATAATTAATCCTGCTTCTCTTACATTTCTGAATAAAAGCCTTTTTTTCTCTTTTTATAATACAAAATATAATTATAATTTTTACTCAATAGATACCAACCCGGAAAAACATCTTTTAATGGTTTACCAGCCCCTTGAAATTGACGCCGGATTTCAATTTGCAATTCAGCATTCTGATTCAAAGGTTGGTTATACCGAATCTTCTTTCAGTGCAGCTTATTCACAAAAATTTTTAAATAACCTATCATTGGGTCTTAGAGCAAACTTTTCAAGTTATGAAATGGAAATCTGGGATAATTATATTGGAGATAATATTGAAAATTCCGACAGTTCAATATTATTTGATTTTGGTATAATTTTTAATCCTATAACAAATTTATACTTATCAAGTTCTGTTAAATCAATTAATGATAGCGAAAATATAAGTTTTGATAATGGTGTAACTTATGGTTCCAGGTATGGTAATTTCATGTTGAACTATTACACTTATAAAAACGGCCTTCAGGAAACTAAAACTAATTTTTATCTTGGATATGAAAAACCATTTTTTAATAATCTTTTAATTCCATCTGTTGGATTAAATGTTAATAAAACAATAAATGCTGGTTTGTCTGTTAATTACAGATTTCTATCTTTTGATTTTGGATATGAACACGAATTTCAAAATAATTTTTATGATAAGTTATCTTTTGGTTTATCTATAA
>Ga0209925_1001234_pt1 | contig 12933 bp, 6 predicted proteins | sample SalPonR2_A_D1_MG_FD_185702 | JGI IMG/M metagenome (GOLD analysis project Ga0209925, IMG submission 185702) | Salt pond soil microbial communities from South San Francisco under conditions of wetland restoration - Salt Pond MetaG R2_A_D1_MG... ...
TCCTGCCTAGGTCTCACCCGTTACCGCCTCCAGGTCAACAGGCTTGTGCTTGAAAAAGAAGACGAGCATTGTGAAATGAACGACGCACCATTCCTGGGATCTACCCCTGGTTGTCCACACGAAACGCAGGCAGGACCGCTGAAGGAGCGCTAGTGCTGATGGGTGGCATTGTCGCAAGGGAAGTAGACGCGACTCCTACCAGGGTTGCCTCTTTCTCATATCGCTTACATAATGCGTCCACATGCTGCCAACATTTTCTTCCATCATTTTCACCAGTCCTTTTCGATTTTTTACCCCCGCTATGCATAAATTCGTATAGCTTTGCGTAGTGTTATTCTGTGCACGGGTCTGGCATGGCACCGCCTGGCCGGAGAAGGCTAGTCATCCTCCTGCGCCTTATAATGGGGGCATTAGTATCATTAGCCACCTGTCAAGCTTTTTTGGGGTTTTCATATTCTTCGCAGCGCATTGCTACGCCAGGTTCTACTGCATTGCGGATGCATCAGCTACAGCCGTTATTGAACACGCCGCTGCGGTTTGGTTGCGGATCTAGACGGGTGTTGCGGCTTTTTGCAGGGGAGAAGGGAGGCGAAGAGGACGCCCTAATAGGAGTAAGGGGGCAACGGGGGGGGTGGGAAGAAGTTAGAGAACGAGCGTTGGCAAGCAGTGGAAAGAGAGGAGATGTGCCTTGACTAGAGAAGAGAATGTATTTGATTGACTGATGAAAGAAAGGAACAAGGATGCAAGCTGCTTCAGATGCGATGAGGCGGTGTCAGCGTCGAGAACGGCAAACCATATAAAAACCACAAGGATCGTTCTGGAAAGAAATCGTCGATAATAACTGTCTCATGCCTCATTTGTCGCTCCTTTTTATCTGGCCCACCCCTCCTTGTCATATCCTTCTTCGCAGGACATTGCGACTTTGGAGGAGTTGGAGGCAGCCATCCAGACGTCCGGAACGACCAAACCGCTCGTGCTTCGGTTCCACGCTTCCTGGTGCTCGGTAGGAAAAGAGGAAGGAGGGAGGATGGGGGGAGTGAAGACAGTAGGACCACAAAGAAGGTTTGGGCCTAGGGCCTGTCCATATCTCAAGGGGGGGGTAAGGGCAGGAAAGGAAAGAGGAAGGCGAGGAGAGGAGAGCCATAGGCATTGATGGAAGATATATATTAGTGGCATGCTGTATTTTGTCGATGATATAGAATCAAGTGTACGGGTACGCGGTCCCCCCGCTCCTCTCTCTCCTCCCATTCTCACCTCATTCTTGTACCCCTAATTCCTTCCTCCCTCCCTTTCTCCCTTACTTTGTCCTGGGATAGGCCTGCAAGCGCTTTGCCCCAACGTGGCAACAAACTGTAAACGCTTACGAAGAATACTTCGACTTTGTCGATGTGGATGTGACGGTAACGGAGGGGAGGGAGGGAGAGGAAGTGAATAGTTGCTCTGTCTGGCGACAGGAACGTCACAATAAGTCATGACAGGGACTCTATTGGTTCAGAAATATTCTCTCCTTCATTCCTCGTTCCTCATCTACTCCCTGCTCTTTCCTCCATGATGGTAGGGGAAGAGGGACATCATCATGGCTATGGGTCTCACAGTGCTTCCTCACTCTCATTTCTACGTCGGAGGGAGCAAGGTGGAGGACTTCGGCGTCTCGATTAAGAAACTAAATGTGCGTGACTTGTCATTTTTACCCGTGTCTTCGACATTCCGTCCCTCCTTCCCTCTCTCACGTCCCTAATCCTTGCTTCCCATCCCTCCTGCTGCTTTCATCTCTTGTTTGTTTTGTGACCTCTTTACCACCCATCCTTCTCGTCATCCGTAATGTCGTTTGCCACCTCTCTTATTGCATCCGTCGTTTTTAATTTTGGTCCGCCAGGGGCTTCTGGAACGGCTGGATAAGTATAAGAAAATGCAATGACGGAAGACGGGAAAATGTGACGAAGATATGGATTCAGAGAGACCAAATTGTGTAGATAATACACTTGAGGAAAGTTTAAGAGCTCAGGACTGGGGCAGAGAGATAAAAAAGGGGGTGGGGAAGGAGGCCTCGGGGTGACTTGTATGTCTGAACTGAAGGTCGACCTGTGGGAGAATTAGAGCGCGCAAGGATGTTTGAGAATCATCACAAAATGACATTTCAGTGGCTCGTTATCCAAGCAATTTTGGGGAATCTCAGGGAAGGATCCGTTTGGTGAAAGGATAAATTACCTGTGGATCATGTAGCCCGATAAAAACTCAGAAAAACCAACGGTGCCCAGTTTCTTTCCCTCTCTCGATCCCGCTATTTTCCATCCGTCATTCTCTGGAAAGGACAGAGGACGGTTAGTTTCAGGGTTGATAAAAAGTCCTGATAGAGAAGGAGGAGGAGGAGGAAGTTGTTAACAGGACGAGAAACTGGCCATTCTTCCTGCGTCGTTCGCTGTGCCTCCTATTCCCAAGTCCAACTGTTTGGATCATGTAGACGTCGCCTCCTCTCTGCTCTTCCACACGGGTGTAATAGAGTGGGCAGTTCATTTCCATACGGGTGGATCGGAGCGGAAGCTTCATTTGAGGAAATGGAAAAGGAGCTATAGGAGGACGAGTCTAAAGGATAACATTAACAGGGTTTACGCTACTGTTAGACTTGGGATACGCTTACGGAAGAGTCTAAATGATATCCTATGGCCATTGTATTTCTCTCGGACTTGGACTTGGTAAAGACCTCTCGATAGATCTACTTAAGACTGGCCTTTCATTCGCGCCAGATGCTTTTACCTGCTGCTCAAACACTCGAATAGTGCGTGCCTCAAGATTAAACGAAGGGAAGACCTGCACTTGTGGGAAAATCAGACGCGTCACTTTGTTAGTGTGATGTGCGGCTACAGCTCAAGGGCATAGCTCGAATGACTCTTTCTTGCTTCATTGCCTGTGCGTTTTTATACTTATAGTCTACAATCACTATGGTCCCTCTGCTACAGGCAGCTCCTAGCACTTAGGTTTCCAGGTCCCTCTCCTCACTGCATACAATACTCAGTCTGCAAAGATGTGTCGAGTTCTTCGCTCATGATGATGAGACCCGACACCAGTTTCTATACGCAGGCAGAGAATCGTAATGAATTTGCACACTTCTCAGGACAAAATAGAGGCAACAAAGGTATCCATCAGAGCTGGTAAGCAAGCCTGTTACCGACCTAGTTTTTGCGGTACAAGGGACACGTACAATACAGGATTGAGCGAAATGACCCTTGAAGGCATAAGACGAACGCCAATATTTGGACTCTGTCGGAGCTTAGTCTGTCTAAGAGTCGGCTGACTCTGTGTCAGCTCCCAAAGAACACCAAGTGGGGCAAGAGAGAGGAATAGCGGTGTAAAAAGACAGATAAGAAAGTACTACACCTCTGGAATCATGGGAAAGGGAGGCACTAGGATGCGTGCCCTGAAGTAGAGTGGGCTACCTCAAAGGTATCAAGCCGCCCTCTTTACACCTTACTATATTCCTCTTCCTTTATTTCATTCGATCCTTTCTCCCTTTATTCATTGAATTGTCCTGCCATCATATAGCCCTTGCCAGACAACGACGGTTACTTGGATAGACATACGTATATGAAATGATGGGAAGTTTTTGATCTCTTTCCTATCATCTTGTATGCTGTCGTTCTGCGTCTCTTGTGCCATTGACAAGAAGAAAAGAACGCATGCAGACTTTCCAAGTGTGGTCATTACGAATAAGAATACAGCTTATTCCATCCCCTTGACCTTAAATTAACGCGGTTCTTAGGCATGAAGTAGCGAGCCTTCCAGATAAGTTGATTTACATGCTTGAGATTCCTTCTACTTCTCAGGACATCATAGTATTAATTCAGTACACCCAAGCGGAAGAAATCCCCTTATCAGACATCAGCGGATATATTAAGACGGTCTTTATGACATGACATATCAAGGGCCCGAAAATTAATGTTGCTTACATAATTGACGAACCCAAGTACAACACCATACCACTTTAAGTACAAGACAGGAGCACGATGACAGGAAATACGACAGAGACGTAGAGACCTTCATATAGACCCGTACCATGGACAGTATACTGTAAAGAAAGTACAGGGGTCAACAATCGAAGTGATCGTGACGTGAAATTATTGGACTTCCAGACGAAAAGATGAACTCGTCTGTGGTGTAGTTAACGCCACTGGTAGAGACTTGATGTCGTATGATGGTTGTTGACAAACTTTTGGCGTGTACTTCGATGCCAATCTCTCGATAGAATAAATTCAAACGGCCTCTGCAACCACTTCTGGCTCCGCCCCTTCCGATGCTTCTCCACACTGCTCGGAAAGTTGGATAAACCTTCCCTCAGGAGTGAGCGCGAGAAGAATCTGTTCGCCAGCAAATATCACACCTGACTCCTCGTATTGCTCTTTTGTGGTACATTTACAGCTCCTCTCTCTCACACTGTAAGTAGATATGAAGTAGCCTCCATCAGTACAAGCTACCGCGCAAGAAACGTGTGGTGGCAAACCTAAAGAGTCTGTCGGGGTAAAAATCGACCCCTCGCTGCATGTAGTAAAGGGGCCGCATTCATTAAATACATAAACTTCACCATCAACATCAATATACGTAACTTCCTGGCATTCCAGGATATTTTCTGGCGAGGTAGAAGGAGAAGACGATGTGGCTGCTGCGCTTGGGCTCGCCGTCGGCATGGCCGTGGGGGTGGACGATGGAGCGCTTGTCGTTGGAACGACTGAGCATTGCTCAGAGAGTTGAATCGACCTCTCCTCAGGAACGACCGTGTAAAGTTCCTGTCCAGCAGCAAAAATCACACCTGACTCCTCGTATTGCTCCTTGGTCGTACATTTACAGCTCCCCTCGCTCGGATTGAAACTAGCCATGAAGTAGCCTCCTTCAGCACAAGCTACCGCGCAAGAAACTCGTGGTGGCGAACCTAAAGAGTCTGTCGGGGTAACAATCGACCCCTCGCTGCATGTAGTAAAGGGGCCGCAGTTATTAAATACATAGGCCATACCATCAGCATTAACAAACTCAAATTCTACGCATTCCAGGATATTTCCTGGCGAGGTAGAAGGAGAAGGCGTCGTGGGTTCTGCACTCGGGCTTGCTGTGGGCATGACCGTAGGTGCGGACGATGGAGCGCTTGTCATAGGGGCTGCTGTGGGTTGCCCAGGAGTAGGAGCACTCGTAGGCACAGCCGTTTCGTCCACCACCGCTTGATACGTGTCGACGCTCCCATCCAGTATCAAAGTACAATCGCCACTGCAGCAGAAACATTGGCTTGTCACCGTATTCCAACTGAAGAAGAAAGGCGCCGACACGTCGCCATTCAGGGAACAATACGAGAAACACTCGGAAGGCGTCGCAATTGAAGCCGAAGCCTGCAATGCCCGTGTGCCATCTGGCACCTTGCGGATCATGTCCTGCTCTTCATCCAGTCGGATATGATCCACCAATCGACGATCCTCGAAAGGGGCCAGACGACTCGGTACGCCGCGCTGACCGGGGGCATACAGGGAAAAAGGTGTGGCGGGATTTACTGTCGGAGCAGGGGTCGGCGCACATGTCGCATGACCCTTTAATGCTTGTTTCCCGAGACCCGCTTTCTTGGTGCGGGGGTACCGCACGTGCACGCTAGCGGGCGCGGCCAAGGACTCGGTGCAGTAGGGAGTCATGTCCGTCGTATTTACAAGGTAAGCAAGAGCTGTGACGGCCAGCACATCTGGAGCGCATTCGTCGACGATCACCTTGGCCTGGAAGGTACGCTTGAAGGATTTGGTCTTGTAGAAGGCCATATCGGTCCAGTAGATGGCCGTTGATCCGTCGCCGTTCTGCACAATCGTCGGGTCTGCGACGGCTTTGGAGGACGGACGAGTGCGCGTCTGCAAGACAGCCAAGCCGTTGGGAAACTCCAACTTGAATGCAGCGTCACGTGCAGGACCCTGACCGCGCATCGTGACGAGGATCCTCGCGCGACCGCGACCGGCCAAGACCCCACGCCTGTTGTTGGGCCGCACCTTGGCGGTGAGCTGGAAGCGTGGACATTGTTGACCGGAGAAGCTGGGAAGCCATGCCACGCTAAGGAAGGCGAGCAATAGACAAGCGCGATGCATTTGAGCTGCTCAAGTGAGGTTGAAATGTGAGAGTTGACTTGTGAAAGGGAAGCGATAAGCAGTGTATTAGGAATAATGAGATACGAAATCGGAAGTAGAATGACAATGCAAAGAAAGATATGGCTAGTAGCTACCGCATTTGAAGGTCTACTGCTTGACATGAGGGGCTAGATTGTTCTCGATACAAATTAGAAAGATATCTCGCAACGAATATTCATTGTTCTCCAAGATATTCGCCTGGTGCATTGATCGAAATAGTAGATAGAAAGCAACAACTTATGTAGCTTTTGATGTCATCACGATGCAAAGCTTATAGCCCTCTTCAAGACTTATTTCAAGTATTGATATGTGCGGAGTGGAGAGACCATAAGTATTTAGATGTGGCATTCCGTGTGATACTTGAATTGTTGTCTCATGTGAATATTCACGGCTTGATGCTGAATTCTCCCGAGCGATAGTCATAGGAGCGTCCGACCAGATCTCTAGGAAGGTCCACATAAGCTTGAGGGTGACCTCGCAATCCCAACAGAAGACAGATTATTTTAATAAATTGTCTTCAAAAAGGTAACATGCCATTGGATCTTATAATCTATGGCCAAGGTGCACCTCCTCAGGCTTATGACTTTAACGATGGCTGACGGGAGATTGGAAGATTCTTCTCCACATCATTCAGAGGAGCTTCTGACCATCCTTGGGCAGATCCACGGGAGCGTCAGTGTGTGACACTTTCAACCTGATATACAGCACAAAATGATTAATATACGATTTTACATGAGGTCGGAAATAGTTTTTCGTGATCTGCCGATGAGTGGCCAAGATGAGCATCTAGAGATTTATGACATGGCGGTGGCTGTTTGGATGGGAAGATTCTTCTCCATATCAGATTTAAGCCCCAGATTGTGCAACGGCGTCACCGGTTGGACAACCGTTGCGGGATGTTAGGTTTGAATACAAGTCTTCATGGACGACTTGAACTTCGCTCCCCTGATGAGAACTGTCATCATGTGGTTGCAACGATTAGTTGTTTGGTTTGGGCTTTATATATGATATCCGGCAGGAAAGCATGTGGGAGGGCAATGACCCCCAGTCGTGGACATTGTAATCGGGAAGGGACGAGATAATGACCAGTTAAGCAGCTACATTCTATATTTTTCGGAAAGAGAACAAGTAAATAGGTATTCAAGCCAGCAAGGATATGAGGAATTAGGAATGATTTCCTAAATGAGGCGCCAGCCCAAAAATGCTCATCATATGTCTTCGTTTTCGATTTCTCTTCCTGATCTCGCCTCTTCGAAGGAGACTCTGGAATTTTGAAGGTAAGCAACAAGGTAAAAAAGAGCTACGCTAGATTGCCAAAAATGTCACTGGAGTCACCATAAGCACTAGCCTTAGCGTCAATTTTCCTCTTTTCATTTACCGCCTTTGTTCTCCTCATTTCGTCATGAGGGCATGATTTGTGCACCTTCAGCGAATCCTATGCTTGGAGAACAATCTGCAGGACCTCTCTAATTTTTTTTCGGAGATGTGCTTTTTCTTCTTCATAGTCCATGTCTCCTTCCTGAGAGCAGGGCCTCTTATCCATCTCTGAGGTTAAATAAAGCGGAGGTCAGACGCATGCTACGACTATGTCGCCGTGTCGATCCTTACACATTCCTATTAACCAAAATGCAACAACTCCATTAGGGGTAGAAAGGGATGTGATTTGATAAATTGACTACTTGACAATACTACCGTTGTATATTTTCGCCTGATAAGAAAGAAATTCCTTGAATGTGAACGTCAGATAGAATGTTACAATTCTGTCTGGGACAGGATTCAGAACTTCTACGTATTAATCAAGGAGTATTCATGGACATTGCCCATTATAGGTTTTATTGTAAAGGAGAGGACGTCAGCAATAGACGATAATGTGCAATTTCTCTTTCTTTCCTTCTTGAAAATTACAAAGCTTCGGTGGTACTCACCATATTCTGCTCCATTGTTGGAATTTCGGCCAAACAATCAAGGCTACAAATTCTTTTGCAAGTTTTGACTATTCCCCAAGAGTGGGTAGTTCTTGTTGCTTATCATGTAGTCGACAACTTGCTGTCTAGTTCGGCTGTTCATCTTGCAAATCCTATAAAATTTGTTACACCACACTATGATTCATAGAAATCTACGTTCGCATAAATGAAAGCCTTGTTGCTTTCAGTCTAGTAAAAGCATACAACCTGCAAGCTTAGTAGGTAAAATGGAAAATGGAGTGTGCGATGAAAATTATCCACAGGAGATCTTCATGCACATAGGCCTTCGCTTATTTCTTAATATTTTATTCCCTTCTTACTCCGATTTCCCCCCCATACATGCGTCATGCTCTTTCCGATCTGACCACAAGGTATAGAAATGTCACCTAACAGATTTTTGAATTTGACAGTATGAGCGCGTACTGTACTCGAAGTTACAAAATATTTACTTAGTCGCCCACAACGGATATGACTACATACAACTACAAAGTTAAAGATGTATATCTGTCGGACACAATCCCATGTTTGTCCAGTTCAAAGGCCTAATGTTCACAATGATGACAACATTATTTCACAGAACAGAACGCATTTGCGTCCATGTAAGCGGCCTCATTTGGTAATGTTATTGTAGTGCCGCCTTTCTCGGAATCTTTTTTTGCTCAGGAGCTCTTATCGTTATGAAGGGCTCTTGGATTTCTCTGGCCACCTGCGTGTATGTATACATGCGTTCCCGTACCTGTGCGTGTGAACTGACATATCTACTGTAAGATATCTATTGTATATGTGCGTGTGTGTCTGCCTTCTGCCTACCTACGTGTCTATCTATCTGTCTCTTTATTTTTCCAATCTGTGTCTGTGTGTCTGTGTAGCTCTCTTGTGTCCATGTTTGTGTCCGTGTGTGAACATACACACGTATAGAAACATATATATCTAACATGCGAGAGAGGATGAGTCTTTTGTGTTTACGTGTGGCTATACGTGTGCGCGGACGAGCACATATCTCGACTTTTGTCTCTTCATATCTCTTGGCAATGCAGTACGTGTCCTTGTTTCTATCTCCTTATCTATCTTACCGAGCGCTTGCCTGAGCGCATGACTTCGGTTTCGCTGTACTCCTCAGCCGAAGCCCAAAAAAATGAATGAACACTGAAACGTGCACCGCGCGGAAAAGTACACAGTGTGTATAATAATTATTCAAAGTGGGTTGGCTGTGTGACGGTGCCGTTGATATTTATAAACTTGCGAAGACAACGGGATCAGCAACAAGGGAGATGGGCGTCACTTTAAAGTCCCTTAGCGTCTCTCTACGAACAGATTTGGTCACTTAAACGGCAGCAGAATTTGTTGCGTGGCTCCTCCTTACCTAAAGTTTATTTGTCAGTAGAGCAAGCGCCTTTCGGTGATAGATGACAAACATAAGAGTGTATAGCAAGCTTGGAGTAAGCTATCGACGTCTTACCTTAGACAAGAAAGATGAACAGGCCATCACTATTTATACTTGTATCAAGAAATTTTGGTTTGGGAGAGGATTTCTACATTCCTTGTACAGACCAGAGCCAGCCTCATGGCTTTGTAGGCTCTTAAAGGTTCCTTGGATTTTTCTGTCATTGTTTTTTTCTTGCTAGAATACACTGGCTTTTTTTAAGGGAGAGTATCTTTTGTGAAGGGATGAACACCTAGGTGCAATATCCGAACCAAGCGGAGACCACGCACAGCAGTGCCTCCTTCTTCCTCTGTAATGCATATCAGATATGGGACCTGAATCCTCATCTGATTCTCTTCGACCTCAATTTGATGGATTCCAAGCTCACCATTTCCTCAAAACTTTAACAACATTGAAAAAAGTGGATAGCCGCTTCCATAAACAATTATGTACCGCCTGACACAATTTCTTTTTTTCCCTGTTTTCCCCTCTTTTTATCCTGGCGCACTCCCTTCTTCATCTGACCTCCGCTCCATATCTTTGCCGTAAAAGGAGTCCAGCGCTACTTCGCCGCTAGCAAATTCTCGCTCAATTATTTTGAGACGACAATGATTCCGCCCTCATCCAGCCATAACCTTTCCAACCCATCGTGCTTTTTCTTGAGATCCCCCTCTGTCCTTTCTCCGTTCTCCTCCCTTCTCTCGGAGTCGCACGTGTGGGTCGCCTGTGGCAGAAAATTGCTACCAAGTATACAAACCCCTCCGTCCTCTTCCAATATGCTGCACCGTTTCTGCTTCGCTTCTTGATCTCCATCCCTCTCTTTCTTTTCTCCCCACCACTCTCCCCAAGCGACTGCAGTGTCCTTATTCCTACAGACTTGTCACGCCTTCCATCCCCACGTCTCAATCCTGCTTGTCACTCCTCCCACCCCTCCCCCTGTCGCTCGCTACCCACCAAGGCTCCTTTCTCCATTCCTGCTTCCCTTTCTCTCTTCCGGCACATCCTCCCGTGATATGAGCGAGGCTGACTCCGTCCTTGTGTCCATCACCCCCCGGCCCCCCCACAGCGATCCTGACGGCCGCCTCCAGTCTCTCACTCCTCCCCATCTTCCTTCCTCATATGAAAATTCCTCCGAACCTCAACCCTCAACGGATTTACTACCCTACAACATTTTCCTCCATGCTTCTTCAGCGATCATTGTGCAAGAAGCAGGACCGTGTCTCCCTCTTTGGGTGCCCATCTCCCTCAACTGAGCACTTCCCCCTCGCCATCCCCACTCTTTACTGTCGTCCTTCCCGCACACATGAGAGGCCCTGGCTAGCTTTGCATGCCCCTCTCCTTTTTTAAATCCTTTGCCCTCCCGGGAACAAAGACACTGCCGGCAGCTTCCCCCTACCTCCCCCTTGCCCGGTCTTCTCTTCCTCCGACTCTACTCGCCCGTTACCCTCGTACCCCCCGACCCTCCAGGTTGGCCTAAAAAATAGTCGGCACCTCCTCCCCTCTTTTGCTGTCCTTGCTCGCCTTCTCTCTCACACTCCCTCCATCCCCTTTAGGACGCTCGGAGTCGTTTTTTTCCTTCCCTCCAGCTTCCCTCTTTAGTGGCTGGGACGTTCGCGCTATTGCTCCTTCCCTTTCCCTCCTCTCCTCCTCCCAACGTCCTTCCTCCTCTTTTCTCCCCCAATCATCCTTCCTTGCATGCAAATGGGCATGGCTAGTGTATACGTAGCCTGTTCTCTCAACACATGGTCCGTCTCCCTCTTCCCTCCCTCATCCCCTTTCCCTCTTTCGCTCCCTTTCTTACTTCCACACACTGGCTTCCTGCCCCCATTCCTCCCCTACACCAGGGCCTCAAACGCAGTATAAGGAGCGGTCAATGTCGCGAGGGATCGGTTTGATCTCCGTGCCGAGTTCCTGAGCAGGCGAGAGAAAGAGAGAGAGAGAGGACGAGCATGAGTCCCAACATGCGCGCTTTATCGACAGGAAAAACCAGGATCAAGAGAGGAGGCTGACGGCCGTGGGTGAAATTGAAGGCAAGGACGGGTTCGGGAGGGAGGAAAAGAGAGGGAAGGCGCACCTGTTCGATTCTAAACAAATTGAAGCGGTCGTCGTAGGTGATCAGATTGATGGCCAGGCCCAGGTGACCGAAGCGTCCGGAGCGGCCGATGCGGTGCAGGTAGGTTTCTGCCGTCTGGGGAAGGACGGAAATGGCGGGAAAAAACTTAACGACGATGAAACCAAAACGCGTCATGAATTCCTCCTTGCCCCCGCTACACCTAGCCCCTTCCTCGTCTGCCTGACTTCCTTCTCTTTTATACTTTCGCTTCTCATCTTCGTTCTGTGCACATAATTTTTCATGATATCTTTCATGGCCTTATCCTCTATAACTCGGGTCCTTCCTACTCCCAGAGGTCCCCTTCTCCCGTGTAGTGACTCGCAAGTACGCTTACTCTCCTTTTTACCTTAGGAAAATCGAAATTAATAACCACGTTTACGCTCTGGATGTCAATGCCACGAGTGAACAGATCTAGTGGGAGGGAATAGGACCAGAGAAAGGGAGGGAAAAATGAGAAGCAATAGGAATATAGTACCAAACCGGACGCGGGTCGTTTCCCCAAGACCCTGCCTTCTGTCCCTCCCTCCTTCCCTACCTGAAGAGACAAGGTGGCGCGTGCCCCCGTTCCGGAATTCGTGGAAGACGCGGTTGCGGTGGGACTGAAGGGGAGGAAGTCCGGAGAAAGGGGCGTCACAACGGGAGAAACAAAGCGATAAAGAGCAATGAGGGTGCTGCATCAGGGACACAAGCCATGCCATTATTTCACACTAGAAAGAGAGGAAGTGAGGGAGGGAGGGAGGACGGAGGGAAGGGGTGACGCAAGGAAGACCCTGCCAGGAACCGCACCTGTTGCATTTTCGCATGGATATAGAAACAAGAGTAGCCGAGCTCGGTAATCTTCTTGGCAAGAAGCTCGACGCGATTGACAGAGTTACAAAAGATGATGGACTGATTGATCTCGAGCTGCATGAGGGAAGGGAGGAACGACGCGAGGTAGGAACGAATCAAGTCGGCGAGAGGAATATAATGCGAGGCCGCACATCTGGTCCCCTACGAACAGGACCCCAGAAGGGAGGGAGGGAGGGAGGGAGGGAGGGAGGGAGGGAGGGGGAGTACCTTGGAGAAGAGGGTGTTGAGGCAGTGGACCTTCTGACGCTCCTCCACAAAGGCATAATATTGAGTAATACCCCTGAGGGTCAGCTCATCCATCAGGTTGATCTCGTAAGGGTTCTCGATGTGCTTGTCCTGGGGGAAGCAGGGAGGGAGGAAGGGAGGGAGGGAAGACGGAGACCACCACGATGCATACTTTACTGTGAACACGTGCCGAAAATGCTGGATCATTTTTTCTCTCTG
>Ga0209925_1001235_pt1 | contig 12931 bp, 12 predicted proteins | sample SalPonR2_A_D1_MG_FD_185702 | JGI IMG/M metagenome (GOLD analysis project Ga0209925, IMG submission 185702) | Salt pond soil microbial communities from South San Francisco under conditions of wetland restoration - Salt Pond MetaG R2_A_D1_MG... ...
TGGTGATTTTGTAGATGCCGCTGGAAATTCGGGAAGTATTCAGCATGTTGGCATCAGTAACACTACCATGTTAACCTATGATAATAAAAAAGTGATCATTCCAAATTCAAAAGTGTGGGGTGATGCCATTACAAATTATACCGCAATGAAAACAAGGATGATTGATCTCACCGTTGGTATTGGTTATGATGATGATATTGGTAAAGCAATGAAAATCGCATCAGATATTATCAATGGTCATGAAAAGGTGTTATCTGATCCTGCTCCAATGGTTGCAACCAATGAACTTGGTGATTCAAGTGTGAATTTAATTGTTCGTCCTTGGGTGAAAACTAGTGATTATTGGGCAGTAAAACGTGGTCTTACAAAACAAATCAAAGAAGCATTTGATGAAGCAGGAATTAACATTCCATATCCACAAACCGATGTGCATTTATTCAAACAAAAATAATGATGATTAACAACTAATCATCATCTTTTTTATTTTTTCTTTCTCTTCCAAAGATTTTGCGCTGGTGTTTTATAAATATCATTTATTTCAGGGTTTTCATGTTCAAGTTTTTCCCCTTCTTCAATAAAATGGTTGATTCCTTGAAGGCTTCCTTTACTTCGACCTAACAGATTTCCCTGAGAGGTGTGCATGTCTAATGAAAAATCTGGAATTTCATATTGTTTTTCAGGGTTTTTCCATTTATGTTTCATTAGTATTTTGAAGTGATCAGTGATCCGTGATTTTTTCGTTCTACAGAGTAAAAGCATAATATAAGCAAGAACCATTTCCCAATCACCCTTTTTGTTATCATACATGCTTTTCATATCAACTAACGCTTGTGAAACAGTGGTAACTATTGTTGGATTTGCTAGGCCAATATCTTCATATGTGATCACTTGTAATCGAGAATGCAATAGGCCAAACCCACTTTTTCCTTCGTTTCCAAGTTCTAATGAAAAATACATTGCTTCTTCTTCCATGCCTCGACGAATGCATTTTTGAAGAGCACTAATCAGTTCATCATCATTATATTTATGATGTTTGGTTTGAAAATGAGCCATCTTGATTCATCACCTTATACTTTCTTTTCGTATTTTCATATAATGTGAAGGTAAGTTAAGAGAGTTATCCAAAAAAATGGCAGGATATAAAGTGAAACAAATATCACAGAATCCAAAGAAACATGCTTCATTTTTATAAAAAAATTGAAGGATGATTTATCTGTTTTTGTTTCAAATAAACCCCTTTGTTTCATGTGGAAAAATGCTTATTATTCTCTTATTAACACACTTAAGTTCAATAAAAAAACCATTTTTATTTTGATAAGAAACCATTAAACAAAATACTTTCACTCACCATTGTTTGAATTTAATAAGCTAAAAAACGTATTATCTGTTCAAACACATGGGATGGTATTAAAATGAGTTATTGGCATGAAATAAGTATGGAAAAAGAATTTCTTACTCTTGATGAATTCAACTTGTTACGTGAATTAAGAAACACATAATTCATATTTCAGAAGAAATTGTTGGATTTTGGAACTATTATTTTTTAAAAATCTTTTTTCGTATCCTGTTTTTTCCATTCTACGAATTTTTGTTCAAGTGCTGCAATAGTAGCTGATTCGATGATAAACTGTAAATGACCTTTTCCAATCCAATCCATTCCTCTCCGTTGGTATGCTTCATCAACCATTCGTTTCAGTTCATAAAGAGTAAATGACGTGTCATCTTGTTTTCTTTTTTCAATATAATCGCACATATCTTCAAAAACACGATCATATGTTTCCTCATCCCAATTTGCTGTATCAATCATCTATATCTTCAATCCATGTGATGTTTTTTAAGTTGTTTTAATCCATCCCACCAACTTATAGGATCTGTTTCAATAAAACTTTCTAAGAGTTTTTTCGCTGATGATGTATTCAAGCGTTTTCTTGTTTTTTCAAGCCAATCATCAGCAGCCGTGAACCCTTGTTTCTTGTATTCACAAGCAGTTAGTGCCAATTCAAGTAAATCAGCATCTTTTGCAATAATTCCTTTTTTTGAATCTTGAGACTCAATTTCATCCCAAAGACGAAAGATACGAGTACCAATATCATTTAGTGGTTCTAGTTGATCGCTTACCGCACGTCTTTCATCAGATTGGATGTATCGATTTGCTACTTTTTGAACATCACCAATCCGACATTCCCCGATATCATGAAATACAAGCATACTGCACACGGTTTCTGGAGAAGGATGATCTTCTAGTATTGCTAACACATATGCGATTTGAGCAGATCTCAGACTATGTTCAGCAACAGATTCAGGATGAGTTACTCCAAGAAGTTTCCACCCTTCTCGTTGTACTCTCTGAAGCATACCAAGTTCGTAGAAAAATCTTGAAAAATTAGTATAATCTTCCATAGTAACAGGTATAAGACATAGAATGCATTAATTCTTTTGGTCGATTTAAACAAAAAAACATATTTTCCATACCAGAACACATTTAAAACAAATGACTTGTTACGGTTTTTTTAATGGTTGAACTCGAACGATCCTTAAGTCTTTGGCAAATCACCTTGATGAGTATTGGTGTTATCCTCGGTGCTGGTATTTATGTGGTTATTGGAGAAGCCGCAGGCCTTGCTGGTAACATGCTCTGGATTTCATTTATTCTAGCAGCAGTGGTTGCTAGTTTCACCGGCCTTAGCTATGTTGAACTTGCTTCCCGGTTTCCTACTGCAGCAGCTGAATACACCTATGTTGAACAATCATTTGGGAAACGATTAGCCTGGATAACTGGTTGGATGATTATCGCGGGAAGTATTATTGGTAGTGCCACAGTTGCCCTTGGGTTTGCTCGTTATCTTTCAGCCATTGTTCACACCCCAGTTATTGCAACAGCTTTTGTTGCATTACTCATCATTGGTTTCGTCTTATTTCTTGGCGTACAAGAAACAGCATCATTAACTATTATTTTCACGATCATTGAAGTAGCTGGATTAATCATTGTTATTTTCGTTGGTCTCCCTTCTTTTGGAGCAGTAGATTATACGCAGATGGCTCAAGGAATTAAAGGACTACTTCAAGCAGGAGTATTGATTTTTTTTGGTTACATTGGTTTTGAAGGGATCACTCGTCTAGCTAATGAAACAAAACAACCTGAAAAAACCATTCCAAAAGCGATCTTGATTTCACTTATTGTTACAACCATTCTTTACATTCTCGTTGGTCTTGCCGCAGTTAGTGTCGTCTCATTTAGTGATCTTGCTTCTTCAAATGCACCTTTAGCTTTGGTTGCACAACAATGGTTCGGTGAGAAAAGTTTTCTTGCATTATCCGTCATCGCTCTTTTTTCAACGTTTAATACTTCGTTAGCCATGCTTCTCAGTGGGTCTCGTCTAGTATACGGGATGGCGGAAGAAAAAGGATTACCAACTGTGTTTACTAAAGTCAGTAAGAAAACAAAAACACCATGGGTTGCAATCATAGGTGTAGTTCTTGCTTCACTTTTATTTTTGTTTATTGGAGATGTAGCCGTAGTTGCAAATCTAACGAATTTCACTATTTTTGTGGTATTTATTGTGGTGAATGCAACGGTTATTTATTTTCGATACAAAAAACCAACTGATAAAGGTTTTAAAACACCGGGATGCATTGGAAAACTTCCAATTTTACCCGTACTTGGAATAATAACCACATTGTTTTTATTGTTCAATGTGTCAATCCCGGTTCTCATCATGGGGAGTGTGTTACTTGTTCTTGGATTTATTTTGTTTCATGTGGTATCATCCAAAGAAATGTTTAAACAAAACAACTAACTTGATAATTGTAACTCGGAGTTTTTCATGCATATTCAAACAAAAGGCATTAGGTTCATTCAAAAAATCTTACTTAGTTTTTCAGTCATGGTAGCAGTAGGAATCATTCTTGGACTGCTTAGTGGTGGTTTTCCAAGATTTGGATCTGAAATCGGAACCATTGCATTGTTTATCGCGATGACGTTTTCTTTGCAACAGATTTCAATTCGGAAAACAATTCAAGAAGCATCAAAACAAATGATGCTGCTTTCATTCATCGTTCATTTTATTCTTTTACCAGTTGTAATCTTATTCTTTGGAAGTTTTTTTTCTTCACCATTATGGGAAGGGTTTGTGGTTATGGCCGCGGTTCCTCCTGCGGTTGCCGTGGTTCCAGTAACCAAAATTCTTCGTGGGAATGTGCAGCAAACCATTGTTTCACTTTCGTTTTTATATATCGTAGCATTAGTGTTAACACCAGTTTTTTTACTTGTATTTTTAGGCGAAAAAATTGCGTTTTGGAGTATGGTAGAAACAGTTATTGAATTCATCGTGCTTCCCTTAATTTTTTCACGGTTAATTCGTAAACTCTCTCTTTCTTCAAAGCAGACCTCACTAATTGTCAACATCTGTTTTTTTCTAGTAATGGTTGCAATCGTTGGATTAAATCGGATGGCACTGGTTCAGGACATCGGTTTACTTGCTCTCTTAACAGGAGTAATCATGATGCGAACGATTGGTACCGCCCTAGCTGTGTTTGTGATCGGTGAAAAAAAGAAAAAAGATCGTGAAATAGTTATACCTTTGGCTCTTTTTGCATCGTTTAAAAATGATGGATTAGGATTATTGATTGCATCAGCTATTCTTCCACCACTTGCTAGTGTTCCATTTATCATTGCCATTATTTTTGAAATGGTGATTGCCGGAAGTCTTGAATACATCGTTTCAAAGAACAACTCTGTAAAATCGTAATGGATTTTTTAGCTATTTACGTATCTATAATCTAAAATTGTATTATATGGCATGATGATCAGTTGAGTAACATCTTTATTCCTGCTAGTTTATACGATAAATCATCCCGCATGAATATGTTTTTAAATTGCCGATAAAAATAGGGGATGTTTTTGTAAAATCTTTTATTGGCTTTCACACAATATTCTTCTAATTCATCTATAGAAAATTCCCCAAGTCCTCGTCTTTTATCTGCAAGTACCATTGTTTCATTAGGAGAAATGGTTCCTTTTTCAACTTCTTCTTTCCATAATGGAGATCCAATAATATATCCTAAACTAAGAAATGATGCCACGTCAAGGGGTAAAGATTTTGCAAATTTTATGGTATTTTCAAAATGTTTTTTTGTTTCAATCTTAGCTCCAAAGATAAAATTTCCTGCAGTGATAAATCCTAATTTATGACATAGCTTAACGGTTTTCTCAACTTGTTTTAATGTTATTTTTTTATTATAATAATCAAGGACATCCTGATTACCTGATTCAATACCAAAACTGATATATTTCACTCCGGCTTTTTTCATTAACTTAAAAATCTCTTCATCTCCTGAGTCCACCCGTGCTCCATTTACTATAAGATTAAGATCAAAATCATGCCGGATTATATGCTCCAATATTTTAATTAATCTCTTTGTATCAACCATGAAATTATCATCAACAATAATAACTGTCTTATATCCATCATTTACAATTTCATTTATTTCTGCCATTACATTTTCCGCTGATCGTTGGTAATATCCTGGAAAAAGGGATACAACAGAACAAAAGTTACAATGAAACGGACACCCTCTTGAGGTACAGATGGCAGTTGTTTTTCCTCTGAATAATTTTACATCATTCACATATCCATAATCATATTTTTCTACAAGATGACGTGCAGGAAAAGAAATATCATCCAAATTATTAATCTGGGTATTCCCCGGATTTACAACAATCTTTTCTCCGTTTCTATACACAATATTTGGAATGTTTGATAATTTTTCCTCATTATATATTCCTTGTACAATATCATCGATTATATATTCTGCCTCACCAAGTACACTAACTTCAACATCAAAATCATGTAATGTTTTCTCTTTGTTTAGTATACAATGAGATCCTCCAAGGATGATTGGTTTATGCTGATTTATCTCTTTTATTGTTTGTATCAAATCTGAAGTAAATTCCAGTGACTGAGTCGTAACACTTATTCCAATCAAATCATTAGAAATGACTTTTCGTTCTAATTCTGATTTATTAAACTGTTCTGCATTATAATCAACAATTTCAACAGTGTTACCCGAACGTTCTAACACACGAGCAAGATATAAAAGTCCAAGAGGCGGAGAATAGGCCCCCATTTTTTTAAGAAAAGTTGAAGGCGAAAGTTTCATTCCAATTTGCTGTGGATAAATCAATAATACATTCGCCATAGAGTTTCCCTCAATTTGACATCATTTACTGAAAAATATATTTTTTCCAGTTATTTGTATAAATTTATCCATCTAATATAGTTATTGGTATAACTTGATGTAATTAATAGCCATCCATAAGAGATCAATACTTTCACAGACCCCTATCAATAGTGTTTTTTAAAGGTGAACACAAATGCGGTTGTTCCATGTATATACGGGGGAGATAAAAAAATGAAACAACAGAATACTCATTACATCAAATTGGCTAGAACACATCCATCTACAATTCATAAAAAGGAAAAACTAGTTGTTCAACCAAATGTGTCAGTGTATACCGGAATACCTGAAATTGATGAGGTTCTTGGGGGACTTCATACCGGGAACATGACGGCATTTATTGGAAAAAGTAAACTCCGTTCAATCTTGCTTCATCGGGTTTGTGTGAACACGGTTGATATGTTTCATAGTCCTAGTATCGTTCTTGATGCCGGAAATCAAATAAATCCATTTTTGCTTGCGCGATTGGCTCGCTTGCAAATAAATTCAGATGAAGACGTGTTGCAAAATGTGTATCTTAGTAGAGCATATACGATTTATCAATTAACCGATCTAATCCATTCTCATGTTGAAACCCTTATTCAAAAGAAAAGACCAGTTACACTTATTCTAACTGGATTATGTTCGTTACTCGCAGATGCAAATCTTTCAAAAGATGAAGCAAATCATTTGTTTACCAGCATGATGAAAAAAATAAAACAGATGACCGAACAATATCAAATAGCAACGGTCATTATTGACACACATACTATTGATTTAGATAAAGCATCATTTGAAGTATTTATTGACACTTTGATTCAGATACAAGAAATGCGTCATTGTCCCAGGATTACAATAACAAAGAAAAATCAGCAGGTAACGGTGACCAGTGAAACAGTTGGGCAGTTGTGTTTACAAGATTTTGGGATGGTGATCTGACTTTTATGGGACGAACAATTCCAACGTTTCGACAGATGATTGAATCATTTGGCATGGAATGGACTGCGTTTAGACAGGGATTACGAAAACAAGATCAAGAAATGTTTGACGCATTACTCAATCATGCAAGACGGCATAGTGCAGCAGGCCATAACTTTCCGCATGCTCTTCCCTTTGAACCTATCGTGATAAGTATTTTACTTGAGCATGAGAAACAGTTACTTGATCTGAAAAAAACAAGAGAGCAACCTGAAAAAAGGAATATAGATGATTCATAGAAAATCTAAGGCTTGTTAATAAAATTTCAAAAAACATGAATTTTTTTCTATTTGTATGATGTTTTGTTGGAATAATTTATATACAAAATTATGTATTGTATTGATAGTAAACGTATTGTGCGGGGCAACTTACATGAAAAAACAGCGCGTGTTGTGTGTTTTCTTAGTGTTTTTAGTAGTGTTGAATGGATTTACAATCGCCGTGTTATCACAAACCAAACAAGGCGTAAATATGGTAAACAACAATGACAGTTACGATCTATTGATTATTTTACCAAATCAATTTGTTTCTTCCGTTAATCCATTAGTTGATCATAAAAATACTGTTGGTATAAAAACAGTGATGAAAACAACAGAAGCAATCTATGATGAGTATATTGGTGTTGATGAAATTGAAGAAATCAAATATTTCATTAAGGATGCAATTGAAGATTTAGAAGTATCATATGTTCTTTTGTTGGGTGATGTGAATCTGATTCCTATAAGAACGACTGCGGTATCTTGGGAGTATTTTGGGAATATGGTGGTTTCTGATGTGCTTACTGATTTGTATTATGCTGATATTTATGATGAACAGCAGGCGTTTTCAATATGGGATACCAATCAGGATGGAGTCTATAGTGAAGTTCGAATGATTATGGATGCAACAAGTGATTATAATGAAACACTTGAAGTCATTGATAAAATCGAAGGGAAACCAGATGTGATGGTAGGACGAATTCCTTGTTCAAACCAGAGAGATGTGCAAAACGTGATTGATAAGATCATTACCTATGAAACAACGACGTTTGGCAGTGATTGGTTTAATCGTTTGATTCTGATGGGGGGAGATACGTTTCCTAATACTGGTGGCATCAATGAAGGTGAGGTGGTCACAGAATATGTTTCTTCAGTAATGACTGATTTTACGCCAATAACGTTATGGACGTCACTGCAACGTTTTCGTTTTCTTATTATTAATGCTGAGATTTCAAAAGGATCTGGTTTTGTAAGTTATTCTGGTCATGGATTACCCTATGGTATTGCTACTTCTCCACCAGATGACACGTCTCAGATTTCTTATTATACACCATTTATTTTAGGATTGAAAAATAAAGATAAATATCCTATTATGTATTTTGATGCATGTCTTACCGCAAAATTGGATTATCAACTTTTCAATATTGATTTTCCATGTTTTGCTTGGTCTATGATTAAAAAACCGAATGCTGGTGCGATTGCGTGTATCGGTGCAACAAGGACGGGTTTTGGTGGATTCGCTGGTGATCCTTTTATGGCTGGAGCAAGCAGTTTACATGCGTTTTTCTTTGATTCGTATGAACCCGGGATTCATCTTGGTGAAATGTTTAGCAATGCGCAATATTTATTCATTGATCAGATCATGGAAAAAGTGATGTATGATCCACTAACTATTCAAGAGTTCACATTACTTGGAGATCCTTCATTAAAAATCGGGGGATATCAATAGAGAACCATTGATAGTAAACTCATCCACCCCAAGCATTTTTTTAAATTTTTAAACGTTTGTTACAAGAAAGCCCCTTCGGGGCAAATTAACGACAGCTAAATAGCATCAACCCTAACAGAAAGGTGATGCCAATCATCGATCTTCTCCCCAAAAACACTTTTTGAAGGCGGACCAGTCTTCCAATACATCACAAACTCCATCTTTTCACCACAAACAGGACAACGAATACCACGATTTTTAGAGAAATCACCTAATTTCGACTGAGTTATACTTTCCTGCACATACACCCCAAACCGAGACTTCCATCTCCGAGCATACGCCCCATAATACCGAATCATCTTAAACTGACGATCCGGCACATGCTGAATCAAGGCCTCAATAAACTCAAACACACTCATCGTAACAACATACGTCACCCCTTCATTATCCTTATACCAAAACCTAACCGTCTCCCCATCATACCCACAAATACGCGTATTCGCAATCGCAGGATGACGGATATAACGAGCAACATACCGACCAACCTTGCGTTTAGATGTAATCCTACTCTTCTTCGGAAGATACACATAAAAACCATTAGGATAACGCTTAAACAACCCATCAATAAAACGAGCGAAACCAGGACTCCCCGGAAGAACATCTCTAAAACGATTAAGCACCTGATACTGCCACGTCTTACGCATCGCCTCAGCAGGAATAAAACGCTTCCGAACAAAACGACCTTTTTTATCAAAACCACCCTCCGTAATCAACAAATGAAGATGCGGTTTAAACCCAAGATCCCGCGCAAACGGATGCAACACCACAATCACACCCGCCATCACCCGCTTATTAAGAAAATACGACAACGTATTATTAATAGCAGAAATCGCCGCATCCATATACACCTTCAAACACCGCCGCCGAAACCGTTTCATCACCTCCCACAAAACATTCGGAACACTCATCACAATATGCCGATGAACAACATCAAACATCGCCTTCTTCAACGACTTCGACCACTTATCCGTATAATTCTTCCCACAACAGGAACACAACCGACTATTACACCCAAGATACACAATACGAGACTCATCACAACGTGGACAATGATACACAAAAAAACCACGACTCCCATCCTTACAATGAAGCATTTTCTTTACTTCATCAACCTCAACCTGACGAAGATCATCCCCATGATCATATTTGTAAACATCCCAATGATGATCATCCAAAAAGATACCCCTCACTGAAAACTGAGAGGTAGATTTAATATCATGAGATACAATCTCTTTTTGCATGTGATTTATCCAACATGCAAAACAGTGCATATCCTTAAAAAGATGTGCACTGTTTAAAATTCACAACAAAAAATCATACTTTATATACAACAAGAAAGCCCCTTCGGGGCAAATTTAGAAAAAAAAAGTATCAAATTGGGAAGAAATCATTATAAAGTAATAAAAAGGGAGAAAAATTGGTTTATATTTAATTTATTCTTTATATGTATAGTTAATTGCTTGCTGAATCTCGCGATACAGATTCGCTCCTTTATCTAACATATCCCGTTCCATGAGTACAGAAAGCATTTCCTCACCAACAACCTTGATGAGATTCCGAATATCATCAGGATGTTTTTTTGCATAATTTACTAACGCGTCAATACTTTGCTCATCTAACGTAATTTTCACCATATAAATTCCCTCAATCTTCCCATATTAATGAGATTCAAAAAGCAATGAATGTTTTAGTTAAAGGATTTATCGGTGAAAAAACAGCAAAGAAGAAGAAAACAAACTAAAATCTTTTAACATCCTTCTTATTGTCCATTTGTTGAAATTATGCGTATAGCAGTCTTACTTAGAGATCGGTGTAAACCAAAAAACTGTTCTCACGAATGTATTAAGTATTGTCCAAGAGTTCGAGCTGGCGATGAAACAATCGTAGAAGGAGATGATGCAAAACCCATTATTTCTGAAGAACTCTGCGTTGGTTGCGGCATATGTGTTCATAAATGCCCATTTGATGCAATTAAAATCATTGGACTAGCAGAAGAATTAGATACAGATCTCATCCATCAATTTGGACAAAATGGATTCAGGATTTTTCGTTTACCCATACCAAAAAAAGGAAAATGCATAGGTATACTTGGACCAAACGGTATTGGTAAAACAACAGCGATCAAAATATTATCAGGACAACTCACTCCAAATTTAGGAGAAATAGATAAAGAATCCACCTGGGAAGGAATTGTTGATTATTATGCGGCAACTGAGCTGCAGGATCATTTCAAACAAATTCAACAAGGAACACTTTCATCTGTTGTCAAACCACAATATATTGATAAATTACCACGAGTAATGAATGGGAAAATTAAGGATTTGTTAAAAAAATCAGATACTTCAGGCCAGTTCGATGACATTGTCGCTCAACTTGGCATTGAAGGTATTTTGGATAAAGAAATCAGTGAAGGAACTATCTCTGGTGGGGAACTGCAATTAATGTCTATTGCGGCAGCATTACTCAAAGATGTTGACCTCTACTTTTTTGATGAACCATCATCATATCTAGATATTCATCAACGATTAAAAGTAGCCCGAATCATCAAGAAACTTTCTGAAACAAAAAAAGTAATGGTCATCGAACATGATTTAGCTATTCTTGATTTTCTCGCAGATTCTGTACATCTAATGTATGGTACAGAGGGAGGATATGGTGTGGTCACTCATCCTCGTAGCGTCCGTCATGCAATCAATACCTATCTTTCAGGATATCTTAGTGAAGAAAACATTCGATTCGGAGAAAAAATAGAATTTTTCGATCATCCACCTAAGAAACGTCAAGAACTATCCATTCTGATTTCCTATGGTGGATTGGAAAAAAGATTTGAAGAATTCTCATTAACCATCGGCAGTGGCAATATTAGAAAAGGAGAAATAATTGGCATTGTTGGTCCAAATGCAATTGGTAAAACTACATTTGTAAAAATGCTTGCCGGAGTAAGCAAACCAACAAAAGGTAAAATAGAAACCGATCTGAAAGTTAGTTACAAACCTCAATATATTTCTCCAGATTTTGAAGGAACCGTTCGAAAATTTTTTGAACGAAATGCACAACTGTTATTTACTTCTCCCTTTTATCAAGCAGAATTATTCGAACCGTTCCGATTGAAATATTTACTGGATAAACAAATCAACACACTTTCCGGAGGAGAATTACAACGTGTTGCGATTGCAAATTCTTTAGTTCAGGATGTGGACATGTATCTAGTCGATGAACCATCAGCATATCTAGATAGTGAGCAGCGAATGATTACCTCGCGGGCAATTCGTCGTATCGTTGAAAAAACAGGAAAGTCTGCAATGATTGTAGACCATGATGTATATTTCATAGATATGATCAGTGATGCATTAGTGGTCTTTGATGGATCCCCTGGGAAAAATGGTATTGCTCAAGGTCCTTACAGTCTTCATGAAGGAATGAATCGATTTTTGAAAAACGTGGACATCACATTTCGCAGAGATGAAGAAACACATCGTCCACGTGTAAACAAACCTGATTCATATATGGATAGAAATCAACGTAAAGATGGAGAGTATTATTACAGTTTTTAGTTAAAAAGTATTTGTTTAGCTTAGGATAAGCAGAGTTCTTTTCGTAACAGTTTTTCTAATTCTTCCATGATGTTTTTTCCTTGGAATCTCCATGTTGCAAACATGGAGGCAATATACTGATAATACTCAGATCATTTCTCAGAGCGAAAAGCCCCTATAATCTTCCGCATGATCACATGTTCACGTATAGCTTGTTCATCAAGATTATTTGCTGGTGGCATACCATGATGCAACACACAGGTATATCAACTACCTAATCCATTTTTCAAATAGGTGACCAACGGCTTTGTATGAATTGATTCTTCATATGTTTCAACAAGATCTGTAAGGTCCTGATCCCATTGTTGTTTCTTCAGTTTTCGTTCATTCATTGGAGGATCTTTTCCCAGAAATTCCTTTAACTCATGGAATTTTTTATGGAGTTCATCGGATAATCT
>Ga0209925_1001240_pt1 | contig 12911 bp, 10 predicted proteins | sample SalPonR2_A_D1_MG_FD_185702 | JGI IMG/M metagenome (GOLD analysis project Ga0209925, IMG submission 185702) | Salt pond soil microbial communities from South San Francisco under conditions of wetland restoration - Salt Pond MetaG R2_A_D1_MG... ...
GTGCGGTATTTGCCGTACGCGGCCCCTATTCTACCAGCAAGGCTCTCTCTTCACCGGCGGTTCGGGACGTGGTGAACCTCCATGGAAAGAATGCCCTCGACGGTCTCCAGCACGATCCGAGTGTGAACAATTTTCTGAGATACTCCCGACAATTTGCCGAGGGAACCGGTTTATTTACTCCCTGGATAACAGATATTATAGAACTACTTGACGCACACCATAGTATCGGCAGTATGTTAATGTTTGGGGAGGGAGTGTTTACACTGGCTCCGGCCGACAAGGCAGTCGAAATAGAAGCGGAGTTACGAAGCTACTGCGAAAGAACCGACAGCAGAGGTAATCATAAGCCTGTAGTTTTTTCAGCAGGAATTAATAGTTCTGGAGGAACTTTACTATAATGGATATACATGTACCAAAAGATCATCCTCGTTACCAGTCAATAGCCATCCGCGAAATGCTGGTAGAGATGGCTAATGCTTCAGTGGTTGCACCGGCCGGGCTGATTGCCCACGGCCGGGGAGAGGCGTTTGACTATCTATTCGGAGAGGATACTCCATCGCCTGCCTATGAGGCCATTGAGGCATCCGCCGCGAGTCTACTGACCGCCGCCCATCCGGTGCTTTCTATTAATGGGAATGCCGCCGCCCTCTGCCCTCATCAACTGGTGAAGCTCTCAGAGGTAAGCGGGGCTCCCCTCGAGATAAACCTGTTTTACCGTACCCTGGAGAGGGAACAGGCGATTGCTGAGGTGCTGTACGAATCCGGAGCACAGGAGGTGCTTGGCGTCGGAGATGATGCATCCGAAACTATTTCAGAGGTCGGCAGCGAGCGCCGAAGGGTCGATCCACGGGGTATCGGAAGTGCCGATGTGGTATTTGTACCCCTGGAGGACGGGGACCGTACCGAGGGTTTACGGGGAATGGGTAAGACCGTGCTTACGGTCGATTTGAACCCCCTGTCGCGCACCTCTCGCAAGGCTAATATCAGTATAGTTGATAATTTGATGCGCGCTGTTCCGCTTTTAACCGAAGCGGTAGAGAAGCTGAAGAGCCGGGACGAGAAGGAACTAAAGAAGATTCTCGACGATTTCAGCAACCAGCGTAATTTGAAGGCATGCCTCGATTTTATTGCCGATAGGCTGTACTCTTTCAGCTTTGAAGGAGAGTAGAGATGGCTCCAAATGAAGTGACTCCTAATAAAGTGATTGATAGGCAAGAGTGGGTCGATAAAAAAGCGGCGGGCGAGCGAATAACCATGTTAACCGCCTACGATGCGGCTTTTGCATCCCTTCTTTCTCAGGTAGACGGTCTGGATATGATTTTGGTTGGCGATAGCCTGGGAATGGTTATCCAGGGTCACGACACTACCAGGGCGGTTACCATGGAAGCGATGCTCTATCATACCGAAATTGTTGCGCGATCAAGCCCTGGAGTTGAAGTTATCGGCGATATGCCCTATCACAGCTTCGACACGGCGGATGAAGCCCTTATTAACGCCCACCGTTTGATGGAGGCGGGGGCATCTGCGGTGAAGATCGAGGGCAACAAACCGGAGGTGGTCAGCCGTCTTGTTAAGTCCGGAATTCCAGTGATGGGTCATTTGGGTCTGCTGCCGCAAACCGCCGAAAATTTTAAGGTGCAAGGAAAAGATAACGAGGCCGCCAACACCATTTTCAAGGATGCCCAGGAGTTGGAAGCACTCGGGGCTTTTGCAGTAGTACTCGAGTGTGTACCCCGGAGTCTGGCCCGGAAAATTACCGGTACTCTTAATATTCCAAGTATTGGAATTGGTGCCGGCCCCGATTGTGACGGGCAGGTGTTGGTTCTTCATGATATGCTGGGTTTGACCCAGGGCTACTCACCGAAGTTTGTAAAACGCTTTGCTCAATTAGATTCCGCAGTACTTGAGGCGGTGCAGAACTACAGCGACGAAGTAAAATCCGGCAGATTTCCCACCGACCCTTATTCGTACCACTAGGGTGGTACCATTGGGTTTTATTAGTTTTGTGGTCACAGGAGAGCAGGAGGCATATAATTGACTGAAGAGACACAAGGGTTTCAAGCTGACGACTCTAAGGAACAGAAAGCTCAGAATAAGAGCCTACTGTCCAAGGGTCTCCCATCCAAGGGCCGTCCTGCGGATGAAGTGTCAGCGCTGGTAGAACAGCGCCTCTCCAGCGACCTCACCTTTACCTCCGGCAATATTCTCGGCTCGATGTGCAGTCAGCCCCACCCCTTCGGAGCCGAAATTTTTCAACAACAGTTGGCAAAGAATATAGGCGACCCCGGACTTCATCCAGCTTTGGCGGAGATGGAGTCGGAGACAATACGCATCCTGGGCAGCCTGTGTGGAAACCCTAAAGCCGTTGGCAGTATCGTTACCGGCGGAACCGAAGCAAACCTATTGGCCATGTGGACCGCCAAAAACAATACTCCAAAAGAGCGCCGAGAGGTTGTGCTGCCGGAAACGGCCCACTTTTCCTTCGACAAAGCCGCCAGTTTGATGGACCTAACCCTGGTAAAAGTTCCAGTAGACCCACACAACCGTGTTAAATTGGATGAGTATCGTCAGGCGGTGGGGCCGCAGACTATGGCGCTGGTGGCAATTGCCGGGACCACCGGGCTCGGAGCAGTTGATCCGATTGCTGAGATTGCCAAAGTCGCCGAAGAGCATAACTTGTACCTGCATGTGGATGCGGCCTTCGGAGGCTTTGTTCTGCCCTTTTTAGAGGCTGCAGGTTACCCTGGGAGTGAGGCTTCGAAGGTTGGCTCATCGGGGCGGGGTGCTTATGATGAGTTTGCTTATGATAGTGGCTCGGGACAAAAAGGGTCTTCGAAGGCCCCGGATGCATTTGATTTTAGCCTTGCAGGGGTCAGTTCAATTACCCTCGACCCCCACAAGATGGGCAGAACTCCAATTCCAGCCGGCTGCATACTCTACCGCAACGAAAAGATTGCAGGATCGAGCACTACCCATGTCTCTTACCTAGCCGGGGGTAAAACCCGGCAGAGAACTATTGTCGGCACCCGTTCCGGCGCGGCGGTAGCGGCGGTATGGGCCAGTCTGCAGCATATCGGCTTTGAAGGATACCGCGATACGGTGCGCCGGTGTATGCAGAACACCTTTTTTCTGGAAAAAAAAATTGATGCAATGACAGGCATAGAAACAGTAATGCCTCCAGTGATAAACGTACTGGGAATTCGCCCTATCCGGGATACCCCAGAGAAGTTATCCGAGGCCCTGCGCGCCCGCGGTTTTGCGCTATCCCTTTTTCCTGGTTTTTTGCGGGTGACCCTGATGCCGCACTTGAATCAAAGCCATCTTGAGAACTTTTTAATGGTGCTGGAAGAGACGCTCAAGGAGATGCAAAGGGAAGAGCCTAACCGCGCACCTGGTCCCAATTCTGGTCCTGAGCACAACAGCCAAGGAGAAAATAATGCAGGATGATCAATCTCACACTAGTCGGCGTAATTTTGGTTCATCTAACCAGGGAGGGGGCCCTTCTCAGTCAGGGGAGAGCTCCTCGTTGGGGACACATCCGTCAAAAGATATTATAGGCTCTATCTCGACTGCCCTGCGTGGAAAGAAAGTAGCCCTTGGAATTACCGGCAGCGTAGCGGCCGTGCGCAGCAGCGAGATAGCCCGCCTTCTAATGCGTTACGGAGTGGAAGTGTTCCCAGTGATGAGTCCAGAGGCCGCCCGTATCATCCACCCGAACCTGATGGAGTGGGCAACCGGGAATCCAGTCGTAACCAGCCTTGGCGGTTCCATAGAGCATGTTGCCTTAGCGGGGAATGTTGAAAACCGGGTTGATGCAGTGCTGATTGCACCATCTACCGCCAACACCCTGGGAAAAATCGCTGGCGGAATTGATGATACACCGGTTACCACGTTGGCAACCACCGCAATTGGCCAGGGGATACCAATGCTGATTGTCCCTGCGATGCATGAGCCCATGTATTACCATCCGGCGGTAAAACGGAATATTGAGACTTTGAAAAGCGACGGTATTCAGGTGCTTATACCTTCTGTATCTGAAGGAAAGGCTAAGATTCCGGGAACCGAGGAAATTGTTTTTCAGACATTTGATATGCTTCGTGGCGACGGTCCCCTGGCCGGCACCAGTTGGGTGGTCACTGCCGGACGCACGGTAGAGTACCTCGATCCAATCCGGGTGCTTACCAACAACAGCAGCGGAAAGATGGGGGTAGAAATTGTCAGAGCCCTTTATCTGGCCGGGGCAGATGTGCAGTTAGTCTACGGCAAGGGTACTGCTGAACCGGTGCCGAATGTGCCCACTCACTATGTAGAGACAGCTTCACAAATGCTGGATACAGTGAAAAAACTGTTACAGAACCAAAAAGTTGACTGCCTGGTAGCGGCAGCGGCAGTCGGAGATTGGCAGTCCTCGGACCGGGCTGCCGATAAAATAAGCACCCACAGTACCGAAAAACTTCAAATAGAATTAGTTCCTACTCCAAAGATCATCGACCAAATAAAGGAGATATCTCCTCATACATTTTTGATCGCCTTTCGGGCCCTTTTTCAGAAAACGAAGGAAGAGCTGGCAACGGATGGGCTGGCCCGCATGAAGAAGGCCAAAGCGGATATGATTGCAGTAAACGATGTCGGGGCGGAGGGTTCAGGTTTTGAAACCGCCACCAACGAGCTGTATCTATTTGATTCCTCTGGTGGACGGACACACATCGAACTTTCCACGAAGTTTCAGGCGGCGGAACAGTTAATTAAGGCGGTTGCAGCTCAGTTAGGAGGCGTTTAGGCCCGAAGAAACTCATCGACAATAGAGTCGACATCATCCTGTTCAATATCAAACTGCCGTTCGAAGGCCAGTTCCTGGTTCGCTTCGCGGAGTTTCTTTAACAGACTATACACGGTTACCATTAAAATCTTATTGCCGGTGGTAGGATACTTTTTAATAAATTGCATAAAATTACCGCGGGTGATATGCAGCAATGCGGTGCTTGCTAAACTGTTCACATTGGCCGTACGTTTTACTTTCATAAACATACCGGCCTCGCCAAACACTTCCCCGCCGCCGATGGTACAGATATAGACGTTTTTACGCCGCCCTTCCCCTACGGCGACTTCAACAGAGCCGCTAATTACTCCATAAAAGGCCTGCTCCACCTCGCCCTGCTGCACGATGCGCTCACCCTCTTCAAAGACTTGTATTTCGCACATCCTGAGTAGGTCTTCAATTTCCCGTTCACTAAGAAACTTGAACAGCAAAATATCCCTAATACTGTCCCGATATTGATCGGTATTATTATCAACGTACATATAACGTCTCTCCTTGTATCAACTTGCCCATAAAACCAGCTATTCTCATTTTGGATAGTGTAATCATACTATCCAAAAAGAGAATGCCTCCAAACGCTGAGACATATAAATTTTTGCAAAGAAATTGATACGAATTCTAAATTTGGAAGTCAATAGACCTCCAAATTTAGAATCGCTGTCACAAAACAGGTAAAGTGTAGCGTATTCAGCTGTTCTGTGCAAGAAAGCGACACTCTGATTTTAATGGACATTTAAAGCATTTTTGGTTTTTTGAAGTACAATACCTTTTTCCATGTTCTACCAACAGGGCATGGAACTCATTGTACACCTCGACATCGACCGGCAATTCTGCCTTGAACTTAGCCTGCAGCCCCATATAGGTCCACTCACCGCCCTCTGAGCTGCCTCGATTCTCGAGTCGATTAAAAATTCTCATACTGTACGCATCAACCACACAAACCGGTTGATTAAAGGCATATAGAAGAATGGAATCAGCCGTCTCTGGGCCTATGCCCCAGATTGCTAAGAGTTCCTTCCGACTAGGGGGCGTCTCATTGGCCGCGCCCCGCGCCAGAAAAAAACCGGCAGTAGTTTTTAACTTTTTGGCCTTTTGGTTGTAATACCCGCTCGAACGTATCAATGCGGCCAAGTCAATGTGCTCGGCTGCACAAAAAAACTCCGGGCCCAAGTGACAATTCTCCAGTAGGGTCGTTAAACTACGACGTACATTGGCCCAGTTAGTATTTTGGGTAAGGATAGCTCCAGTGATTATTTCAAAACGCTCATTCGGTGTCAGTTCAAGGGAGTACACACCGGGGTGGTAGCCCTCTTGGGTATAGCCGGGCCTGGAGTTACGCTGCAGCAGCGGCCACCAGCCCTGAACTCCATATGCAATTAGCAAGCGTTGGTATACATTGTAACTGTTCATCATTTCTAACTAAATTTTTCTACCTTAAGAAAACTTTTTAAAGGTTTGTATTTTAAAAAAGAGGCCCTTCCGGGCCTCCTGTTAAGTAATTTTGCACAAAATGCACAATACATTTCAAATTAGTCGTTCAGCAAATCCTCTGCTACCGCCTGCGCTGCAGCCAGACGGGCAATCGGAACCCGGTAGGGGGAGCAGGAGACATAGTTGAGTCCATTGCGATAACAAAATTCGATGGACGAGGGATCTCCTCCGTGCTCACCACAGATACCCATTTTGAGGTCTTTCTTTGTGGTCCGGCCCTTCTCAACCGCCATCGTAATCAGCTGGCCAACACCTGCCTGGTCAATGCTCTGGAAGGGGTCGTAGGGCAGAATGTTCTGGTCAAGGTACTCGGCAATAAAACTGCCGATATCGTCACGGGAGTAGCCAAGGGTCATCTGAGTCAAGTCGTTGGTACCGAAGGAGAAGAAGTCCGCATCTTCGGCAACTTCATTCGCAGTCAGAGCAGCCCGGGGAATCTCTATCATGGTACCGATCTTATAGGCCAGACTGCTGTTATTTTTCTTCAGCACATTCTGGACTACCTTCTCTGCATTCTCACGCAGCACCTTCAGCTCCATTTTGGTTCCCACCAGGGGAATCATGATCTCCGGCAGCACCTTTACGCCCGCTTTCTCAACTTCACAGGCAGCTTCCATAATCGCTTCAACCTGCATATCGTAGATTTCGGGATATGTAATTCCCAGACGACAACCGCGGTGACCGAGCATGGGGTTCATCTCTTTGAGGTCTTCCGCCATATTCTTAATCGATTCGGGCTTCAGTCCCACCTTATCCGCAAGCTCTTTAATATCCTCATCGGTTTTCGGCACAAACTCGTGGAGCGGCGGGTCCAGCAGCCGCACAGTAACCGGCAAACCTTCCATTGCGTTAAAGATACCCACAAAGTCCTTCTGCTGGAGGGGCAGCAGCTTGTCCAGGGCCTTTTGTCGGGCCACTTTACTCTCGGCTACAATCATCTCCTGAAAGATTTCAAGTTTACCCACGTCAAAGAACATATGTTCGGTCCGGCAGAGGCCGATACCTTCAGCCCCGAATTCACGGGCCTTCTTTGCATCTCCGGGAGTATCGGCATTGGTGCGGACACCAAACCCTTTCTCCTTCACGCTCTTACGCTTATCCTTGTATCTCACATCATCGGCCCACAGAAGGAACTTTTCCAGGTCGGTGGTAATCTGCGGATCGACCAGATCGATCTGCCCTTCGTACACCTCACCATCGGTGCCGTCAATGGTCATCCAGTCGCCCTCTTGGTAGGTCTTGCCTTCAATTTGCAGTGTACCGCTGCTCACCACAGCTGCTCTACAGCCGGCTACACAAGGTTTGCCCATTCCGCGGGCAACAACCGCTGCGTGGCTGGTCATACCACCGGTGGAGGTAAGAATTCCTTCGGCCGCATGCATACCGCCGATATCTTCGGGGGAGGTTTCTTTACGTACCAGCAGCACTTTCTTGCCCTGTTTCACCCACTCCTCCGCCTCATCGGCGGTAAATACGATTTGCCCGGTAGCTGCGCCCGGGGAGGCGTTCAGGCCCTTGGCCAGTACATTCAGTTTGCCCTTTGAGGAGGGTTCGATCCGGGGGTGAAAAAGCTGATCGAGCTGCTTCGGGGTAACCCGGCCGACCGATTCTTCTTCAGTGATCATTTTTTCTTCGACCATGTCCACTGCAACCTTAATGGCCGCCGCACCGGTTCGCTTTCCGTTACGGGTCTGCAGCAGGAAGAGATTTCCCTGTTGAATAGTAAACTCGATGTCCTGCATATCCCGATAATGCTGTTCCAACCGGTCTTTAATTGTAAACAGTTGTTCATAGATTTCAGGGTTGATTTCTTTCAAATAAGCTAGGTTTTTAGGAGTCCGGATACCTGCAACAACATCCTCTCCCTGGGCGTTTTCAAGGAACTCCCCAAAAAAGACTTTTTCACCGGTAGAGGGGTCGCGGGTAAAGGCAACACCGGTACCGGAGTTCTCGCCAAAGTTACCGAATACCATAGACTGAACATTCACAGCGGTTCCCAACAGCCCAGTAATATCGTTGATTTTTCGGTATTTAATGGCCTTTTCGTTCATCCAGCTGCCGAGGACCGCATTGATCGATTTATACATCTGATCCTTCGGATCCTGGGGAAAATCCTCGCCCTGCTGCTGCTTGTATACCCGTTTGTACACTTCAACCAGTTTCTTTAAATCCTCTGCATCCAAATCGGTATCAAGCTCAACACCCTTGGCTTCCTTCGCTTTTTCCAGCTCGCCCTCGAATAGCTGCAGGTCCAAACCCATAGCTACATCGGAGAACATCTGGATAAAGCGGCGGTACGCATCCCAGCCAAAGCGCTCGTTTCCCGTCTTTTTGGCCAAGCCGGCAACCGCATTGTCATTGATACCGAGGTTGAGAATAGTGTCCATCATACCCGGCATGGATTGAGCAGCACCCGAACGTACGGACACCAACAGGGGATCTTCATGATCACCGAGCTTTTTGCCCATCATCTTTTCTAGCTTTTCCAGGTTTGCATCAATCTCAGCCTCTAATCCTTCCGGATACTGCTGGTTTTTTTCATAATAAATTTTACATACCTCTGCTGAGATGGTGAAGCCCGGCGGCACCGGCACCCCAAGATTCGTCATTTCAGCCAAGTTGGCGCCCTTGCCGCCGAGAAACTCCTTCATTCCGGAGTTGCCCTCAGCCTTTCCATCGCCAAAAAAATACACTAATTTCTTTCCCATAGTTACTTATAACCTCCATAATTTTGGGTATCTACTACTATGAAAATAGCCGTTTTCGGCTATTTTTCATTCTTTCGGTTGCCGCGCAGCGGCATGCGAAATTACTTTCATATCTCTATCTCTGATGGTAAGATAATTACCCATCCCTGTCAATAAACTATGCATTTTTGAATATTCATAGTTCCATACAAAAAAAAAGGAGGCACCCTAAAGGTACCCCCTGACTACACTTAAATTATGCAGTGTAAGACTCCAAATGCATACTTCTTGAAGGATGCTGAAGCCGTTTGATTGCCTTTTTCTCAATCTGCCTAATACGCTCTTTGGTCAAGCTGTATTTGTCACCGATATCCTTCAAGGAGAGCGGCGTGCGGCCATTCAAACCGTAGCGGTACTGAATAATTTCGGCCTCTTTTTCGCTGAGTGTCTTAAGAACCTTATTAATATCATCCTTCAACGAATTCTCGAGTGCGACTTCCTCTGGAGCACGATAATCACGGTCTTCGATAAAATCACCAAGCTGGCTGGCTCCCTTGTCGGCGTACACCGGCGTTTCCAGGGACACCAGATCCTGGGAAATGTTAATGAGGTTGGCTACATGGTCTTTGTCCATCATAGTAGCCGCGGCAATCTCCTCAACCTCCGGATCTTCAGCCTTGCCCGACTGTAATTCCTTTCGAGCTTTGTCGATCTGCACCAGTTCATTTGCCCTGTTGAGGGGTAATCGAATCATACGAGCCTTTTCACTAATGGCCTTCAGAATAGCCTGACGTATCCACCATACCGCGTATGAGATGAAGTGAAAGCCCTTATCAACATCGAAACGCTCAATAGCATTCATAAGGCCAATATTGCCTTCATTGATCAAATCGGATAGGGGCAAGCCCTGGTTCTGATATTTTTTGGATACATTTACCACAAATCGCAAGTTAGCGTTTACCAGTTTTTCCTTGGCCTCCTGATCACCCTGGGCTGCCAATCGTGCGTAATGGTTCTCTTCTTCACGGGTGAGAAGAGGTATTTTATTAATCTCTTTAAGGTAAAGAGAGATAATGTTCTCATCATCAAAAGATGTGGCTGCGGTTGTAACTCTTTTCTGCTTTGTTTTCGTTTCCATACTTGCCTCCTACCACTAATAAAGCAAGAAGCGTGCCATTTTTTTGCAATCTACTTAAAATTTTTATTTTTTTATAATGCAATGATTTATCTATACTTTATACTTTTAATAATATTCACCCATTTGTTCCATGGGTCATAATTACTCATCTACTGCAATATCAACGAAATATATAGTAAAAATGTCACACTCACCCCTCAATACTCCTGTCAGCTGGGCCATAGGGCGGGATCATGCCTGTTTTTGTCCGTAAACAGATGTTTTTACCAGGCCCCTCGCCTGTCTTAAGCACATTTTTTGACATTTTTAGGCGTTTTAGGGTGCAAACAGCGCCGCAAAGTCAATTTGAAACTCAAAAAAAAGCATACGTTTCTCCTGGGAATCCATGTTCTCTAAAATACCGGCCGCCTTTATCTCCTGCCAGTAGGCATCAATTATCCGCATCACATTCCTCCGCTCCGTTTCTGAATAAAACAGATCCGCCTTTTTTGTGGAGAAATAACGATACAGTTGAATCGACTTAAAGCTGTGCCAATCTGCATCATCCTGACTGGCCTGCCGCTTCAGCATCCCCCCAGCGGGACCATTCGGATTAATTGTGGAGGCAGAGAACCAGCATTCCCGGGCATTATCATGGTACCCAAGCTTATTTAAAGCTACTCCGCACAGGTAAAAGATCTCACCCATTGCCCGCATATCCTTTGTCGGGCAGACTTGCAGGGCTTTCTCGAAACAATAGGCCGCGTCCTTCGGGTTGTGCCGGGCTAAAAAGGTCTTTCCACGATTGGTGAACATAATCCATTGCTGCATACTACTTCCTCTTCTGTAATAAAAATACACATAATCATGGACACCGGCAAGCATACTTTTTTTACAGCGATTCTCAATTCGGAAGTCCAAAAACTTCCGAATTGAGAATTCGCATCAATTTCTTTGCAATTTTTACATATCTCAACCTTTGGAGGCATTCTCATTTTGGATAGTAAACTATCCAAAATGAGAATAGCTGTTTTTTTAAGTTTCTGCTTGACCCGTCCCCCTTTCATTCGTATATTTTGAGCGAAGTCCCTACACATACTTTAATGTGAAAATTATTTAATTACTAATTCAGGAGGAAGGTATGAAGATAAAGCCGCTTGGTGATCGAGTGCTTATCAAACTGGAGGAAGTCGAAGAGAAAACGGCCGGAGGTATTTTCATACCGCAAACGGCCCAGGAAAAAACGCAAACTGGTACGGTAGTCGCGGTTGGTGATGATGAAATGATCAATGTGAAAGCAGGACAGAAGGTTATGTACGATAAGTACGCTGGAACCACTGTAAGCTCCGACAACGAAGATCATCTGCTCATCCGCTATGCTGATATTTTGGCGGTTATCGAGTAAACTTACTTCAGAGTAATTGAAGGCTACAAAGCAGCTGCTCCTTAGGGGCAGCTTTTTTTATGGGCTGACGTGTGCCGGTAGGTGTTTCATAGAAATGTATTTTGCGCGGTCCCACGCCTTAGGCCAAGGCAAGGACTTTGGCCTTGGCCTTCGGCTTGTTGTTTCTAAAAGCTTTAAATTTTAGGGGTCTTACCGGAAGCGTCTGCCGGGTAAAAAAAATCTTCCATACCCTGCAACACTTGGGCACCACTCTCTATTTTCTGTCCGGTGGTCGGAAGCGATCCCAATAATATTTTTCCATAGCTCTTATGGATAATCCGGGAGTCCAGGATGCAGACCACTCCACGATCGGTTTTACGGCGCATCAGGCGCCCAAAGCCCTGGCGCAGCTTCATTGCCGCCTGGGGCAGGGAATAGTTCATAAAAGAGTTGCCCCCCCTTTTCTCAACCGCCTCCATCCGGGCCTGCACCACCGGGTCGGTGGGCACAGCGAAGGGAAGCCGGCAGATTATCACCAGCCGCAGCGCCTCCCCGGGGGCATCAACCCCTTCCCAGAAAGAGTCGGTTGCAAATAGCACGCTGGAGATATCCGAATGAAAATGGGCCATCAGTTTGGAGCGCTCCTCCCCGCCCTGCTTCAGAACCGATATCCCCCTCTCCTCTAAGCCGGGAGCTACCTGCGCATGGGTCTCCTGGAGCATCCGGTAGGAGGTAAACAATACCAGCGCACTACCTTCTGAGATCGCAAGACTCTTCGCCACAAAGGCGCTGACATACTCCTGATAGCCCGGTTGGCTTGGCTGGGGAGCGTCGTTCGGGACGGCCAGTAAGACCTGTTTTCGATAGTGAAAGGGAGACTCCAGCTGCACCGTAGAGAGGCGGTCCTGATACATCCCGTTCAATCCAACTCGACTCAGCCAATACTGAAACTGCTTTCGCACAGTCAGAGTCGCCGAGGTAGCGATAACGGTTTTATGCGGCTCATAGACCGCCTCCTGCATAAGCTCGGAGATCTGCAGCGGGGTGCGAATTAAATTACAAAAGGGCTCCCGTTTCGAGGTAAACCCCTTTTCGATCCAGCAAATCGCATCTTCCTGTTCGTCATACCGCTCTATGGCTCCCAGCACCTTTGCCTGCGAAGCCAACCGTTCAATCACAATGCCGGTTTCAAAGACCTCCGACTCCTGGGCATATTTCTCATCCACCTTCTCCATTCCTCGCTCAAGGGCGGAGAGCAGCTTATTCAGGGCGGTGCGCATATGCCGAATCGGATCAAGGGCTTCTGCCAACTGCTGCGGATCGGTACTCTGTTTGATCCAGAAATTACCGGCCGTATCAAGAAAAGAGAGCAGCTGATCATCAAGTTTATCAGCCTCGCTGTGCAGCTCCTGT
>Ga0209925_1001241_pt1 | contig 12910 bp, 14 predicted proteins | sample SalPonR2_A_D1_MG_FD_185702 | JGI IMG/M metagenome (GOLD analysis project Ga0209925, IMG submission 185702) | Salt pond soil microbial communities from South San Francisco under conditions of wetland restoration - Salt Pond MetaG R2_A_D1_MG... ...
GATCAAACTCTCCATTTAATAAATGAAAAGCCTTTACATAGCTAAAAACTTTGCTCGCTATTGAAAATTCTTAAACTTGAAACTTATAAGAACTGTCAGGGTCTGCTGTTTACTTTTCAAGGTTCTATTCCCTCTACTGCGAAATTATACTAACACTTTTCGCGGCCGCTGTCAAGAGTATTTTGCAGTTCGTTATACTCCAGGTTTTTTCCTCAGCGACATTTTATATCTTATCAACTAACTTGTCCGCTGTCAAGAGGAAAATCAATTAATCTGAAATTATTTTTAAGATAACAGTTCTAGTTCTTGGACCGTCAAAATCACATAAGAAGATCCCCTGCCAGCTTCCTAATTTTAGTCTATTGTTTTTAATTATTATAGTTTCATTGGTGCCTACAAGGCTAGTCTTAATATGGGCATCAGCATTTCCTTCAATATGTTTATAATTATCATGAGCTGGAATTATTTTACTCAATTCCTTATATATATCCTTTTTAACATCTGGATCAGCATTTTCATTGATAGTTACTGCAGCAGTAGTATGTAATACATTGATAACCAAAAGACCTTCACTAACAGGTGATTCGTTAATGAAATTCACGACTTTATCCGTTATATCGACCATGTCATTTTTCCGTGAGCTTTTTACCCTCATACTTTTATACATGATTTACCTCCTTTTTTATTAGGCACTTTGTGATATTATTATAATTGTTAAAAAGAGTATAATGCAAGTTTATATAGTAAAATTAAACAAAATAACTAATTTAAATTTATAACTATTCTTGCAATTTGTTCACTTAAGTTTTTAAGTAGTTGTTTTGACCTCTTGATTATTGAATTTAAATTATCCGGTCTATCAACAATAGAAAAATATGCATTAATGCCATGGTCTAAAACCTTTTCAACTCCTTTACCGAGCGAACCAGCTACTGCTATTACAGGTATATCGTGTTTTTGAGCTCTTTTGCCAACACCGATAGGTGTTTTTCCGAATATTGATTGCCCATCAATCATTCCTTCCCCTGTAATAACAAGATCAACTCCTTGCAGTTTTTGATCAAATTTAACAGTCTCTAAAATAATATCTGTACCCTTTTTAAGTTCTGCATCTAAAAAAGCAACCAAGCCACCTCCCAAGCCACCGGCTGCACCAGCACCTGCGACCTGATTGATGTCTCTGCCGAGTTCTTTTTTAACTACTTCATTAAAATATCTGAGATTACTGTCCAGTTTTTTGACCACTTTATGATCTGCTCCTTTTTGGGGGGCATATATGTATGCTGCACCTCTTTTACCATAAAGAGGGTTATCAACATCACATGCAACAAAAATCTCTATGTCTTTTAACCTTTGATCTAAGCCGTTCAAATTAATATTTTTGATTTTATCAAGAGATTTTCCTCCCAAACCAACTTCTTCTCCATTTTTATCAGTAAACTTAACACCGAGAGCTTGGGCCATGCCGATTCCCGCATCATTAGTAGCACTACCACCAATCCCTATTATTATTTCTGTTATATCATGTTCTAAAGCAGATTTTATTAATTCACCTGTCCCATAAGTAGTTGTTTTAAGGGGATCTCTTTTTTCTTCTGGTATAATCATCAAACCCGAGGCTGCTGCCATTTCAATAACTGCTGTTTTATAATCACCAAGAATCCCATAAAAAGCTTTAACTTTTTTTCCTAGCGGTCCGGTAACATTTTTATTGATAATTTGACCACCAGTAGCATCCACTAAAGACTGCACAGTACCTTCACCACCATCAGCCAGGGGCAGTAATTCAATATCAACATCTAAAGTAAATTCATGGATTCCTTCTGCAATACAGTCACATACTTCTGTAGCTGTTAACGAACCTTTAAAAGAATCCGGCGCTACTAAAATCTTCAACTTCATCATCTCCTTAAAGATTTTTATGATTATCCTAAATATAATTTCAAAATAAAAGAAGGTATTGTTCTTTTTTGACAGAAATATTCTTAATAGAAATATGTATAACATTAACTGGGGAGCAAAAGGCTGAGAGGATGTATCTACATCGACCCATCAAACCTGAACCTGATAATGCAGGCGTAGGGAATATAAACTCAGTTATGTTCCTCCCATAATAATTTAGGAGGGTTTTTTTATGAAAATAAGTTTAAGAGCAATTACAGAAATTTCAGTTGCAGTGGCACTATCATTGATTTTAAATTTTCTTCCCCTGTGGAAGATGCCACAGGGTGGATCAGTAAGTTTGGAAATGCTTCCGATATTTTTTATCGCATTAAGATGGGGTCTTAAAGAAGGTTTATTAGCGGGTTTTGTTTATGGATTACTACAACTTGCATTTAATCCCTTTATCATTCACCCCGTTCAGTTAATACTGGATTACCCACTTCCCTATATGTTGTTAGGTTTATCGGGCATTTTTGTAAAACAAATAAAACAATTTAAAGAGAAAAAAATTAATATATATATCATATTTGCAATGTTATTAGGTGGGTTTTTCAGGTTTATATCACATGTGCTTTCTGGAGTTGTTTTTTTCTCAACATATGCACCAGAAGGCACCAATGTTTGGATATACTCTATTATATACAACGCCAGTTTTATAATACCTTCTCTTATTGCCTGTTATATAATAATCGCAGTAATGAAAAATAAGCTGCTGTATATTTAATTTTTGCTTAAATAGGATTTATCACTTACTATTAAAACAATTTATAAGGCACAACGTTAATAAAGGCCGGAGTTTTTATCCTCCGGCCTTTATTATCTATTTTTCTGGTCTCATAGTTGGAAATAATATAACATCTCGTATTGATTTTGAATTGGTCATCAGCATAATCAGTCTATCGAGACCGATCCCTAAACCTCCAGTAGGAGGCATTCCATATTCCAAAGCCCTTACAAAATCTCTATCCATCATTTGTGCTTCTTCATCACCGGCTTCTCTTTGTTCAACCTGCTGTTTAAATCTATTTTCCTGTTCAAAAGGATCATTTAGCTCACTGAAGGCATTGGCAATTTCCCAGCCATTGATAAATGCTTCAAATCTATAAGTAAAACCCGGATCCTCTTCTTTATTTTTGGCAAGTGGAGATACTTCTATCGGGTAGTCCATAACAAAGGTGGGCTGAATTAAATTTTCTTCTACCAGCTCTTCAAATATTTCGTATAGAATTTGACCTTTGCTTAATCCTTCTTTTTCAATCTTGACTCCCAGTTCTTTTGCCCTGTTATAAGCCTGAGAACTATTTTTTATTTGATCATAGTCAAAACCAGTTTCTTTTTTTACAAGTTCTTTCATGGTAATGCGTCGCCAGGGTATACTCAAATCTATATTCTTACCCTGATAATCAATTTCTGTTGTATTAAGTGTTTTTTGGGCTGTTTTTAAAACAAGTTCTTCTGTAATATCCATCATATCATGATAATCAGCCTGGGCTTGATATAACTCCAAGGTTGTGAATTCAGGATTATGCTTATAGGACATTCCTTCATTACGGAAATTTCTGTTGATTTCATAAACCCTGTCAAAACCACCTACAATTAGTCTTTTTAAATAAAGTTCAGGAGCAATTCTTAAATAAAGATCCATATCTAAAGTATTATGATGTGTTACAAATGGTTTAGCATTTGCTCCTCCGGGAATGGGATGCATCATGGGCGTTTCAACTTCAAGGAAATTTTTTTCTTCCAGTATATCTCTAAAAGACCTAATAATTTTACTCCTGATGATAAAGTTTTCTTTCACTTCAGGGTTCATTATTAAATCCAAGTATCTCTGGCGGTATCTCATCTCTTTGTCTTTTAACCCGTGGAATTTTTCTGGCAAAGGCCGTAAAGACTTAGTTAAAAGATCGAAACTTTTAATTTTGATAGAAATCTGACCCCGGTTAGTTTTAAATACTTCACCTTCAAATCCAATAATATCTCCCATATCTAATTCAGTAAAAAATTCATATCTTTCTTCTCCTAGTAAATCCACCTTGGCATATAACTGAATTAAACCAGTCATGTCCCTAATATCAGCAAAACTAGCCTTGCCATGAGTTCTCAAGGCCATCAATCTACCAGACATTTTTATAATGTTCCCTTCATACTCATCGAAGTTATTGATGACCTCTTCTGCATGAGTATCTACATCATACTTTTCATCATAATTTTTTATACCTCGACCTTGAAAATCTTGGTATTTTTCGATCTTTTGTTTAATTAATTTATTAAAATCTTTTTCAAATTCTTCAGACATTATATCCCTCTTCCTTATAACCTTGATTTTTTAATAGATATTATCTCATAATTTATAATACCTTTAGGAACTGTGACCTGTAATTTAGTCCCAACAGTTTGGCCCAACATTGCTTTGCCAATTGGTGATTTGTCTGAAATCTTGTTCTTTGATGGATCTATTTCGGCTGTACCAACCAATTTATAAGTTACAAAAGTATCTTCATCTAAATTGTGCAGCCGAACTGTGGTTCCCAAGTTTACTTTGTCATTGCTTATTTCGTCGCTTTTAACCACCTTCGCATTGTCAATTAGTCTTTTTATTTCTTTAATCCTGCCCTCTATAAAGGCCTGTTCGTTTTTTGCATCATCATATTCTGAATTTTCCGAGATATCACCAAATTCCCGAGCAACTTTAATTCTTTTTGCCACTTCTCTTCTCTTGACAGTAGTTAGTTGTTCAAGCTCTTCTTCCAATTTTTCATAACCCTTTTCTGTTAATAATACTTCTTCAGCCATATCCAAATACCCCTTTTATCAAAGATTTTATGATATATAGTGTGAAACACACCCCTGTTCGCATAATTTCAATTATTAATTATTATAAGTTAATTATAATTTAAAGTCAAGATGACAAAGTCATAGTTACAGCTTTTTTTACAGCAAAATTTCTGTTTAAATATAAAACAATAAAAGAAGTAATAAAACAACTGGTATAAATAAAAGTTGGCTCTGAATGGTTTTGGGCAAAAAGTTATATACCATTTTAGCAAAATTTATTGCAATATTATAGATTTGATTTTCCATATCAACTTCCAGTCTTTCTATTTTTGGCCTTCCATTAAGCCAACGATAGCCATTTTTGATTCTTATCAATAATAAATCCATAGAAGGAACCGGTTTTTCTTTTATATATATCCAATTGGATAATTTTAAAACAGTTACAGAAATCAATATATATATTAGACTGATTATAAATCCATGTAATAGATGATAATCTGTATAATCAATACTTGTTATAATATTACTTCTTAAGGTGATAAGTAGAACTAATATAATTGGTAAAATAAGGGCAGACAGCGCATTTAATCCGATCACCTTACGATCTTTATCTAAATCTTTTTTCCCCTTTTTATCTAAGTTGAATATTCCCCATTTTATAAATCTCAAAACATATAAATAGGTTATAATGCTAAGCCCATGGAAAACATACTTTAAAATCCATCCATCTCCTGCTGCATATTTTATCAAATGTTTGCTGTTATAACCAGCCAAAATAGGGAAACCAGCCAGAACAGCTAAACCCAGTATTGTAATTATCGAATTAGTTTTATCTTTGAACCAACCATTTTTAAATTGATATATAGACCTGCTCTTCATACTTTTTACCCAGTAACCACTACTTAAAAAAAGACTGGTCTTAGCTAGACCATGTACAATTATATGTAAAACGCTACCCCAATAAGCATATTGATTTCCACTCCCAATTCCGATAGCTATAAACCCTAATTGGCTTATCGTACTAAAGGCTAAAAGAACCTTATAATCAGTCGCCAAAAGAGCCTGTATCCCGGCATAAATAACCATAGCAATTCCTGCATAAAATAAGAGGATATTACCAGTTGTTACGGTCTTTAATAATACTATGAATCCCAATTTTACAACCCAGCCAGATAAAATTGCACTGGCAGGTGCTGGGGCTCTAGAGTGGACAATCGGCAGCCAGAAATGGAGCCCAATAATAGCACTTTTAACCCCAACCCCTATGATTAAAAGCAGCTGTAATTTGAAATTATCAATCGGACCTATAGTATTATAACCAGCATTCATAATCATTAATACAACATAAAGTAAAAAGTTACTCCCAATAAACTGTATTATCAAATAGACCCTGGCAATCTTATTACTCCCCCAGAGCAGTAATAAGAAAGTACTTACAGTAACCAATTCCCATCCAATAATAAATATAATCCAGTTTTCAGTCAAAATAATCATAGTAAAACCCAGTATATAAATCAGATTACAGAGATAAAACAGATATGTGTTGTTATAACTGTAATCCCGACTAGAGATTATAGATACTAATGTTATGATTATTCCTGTAGATACCATCAATATATTTAAGCTGCTAAAGTTCATACTCGTTAAAATCAATGCTAACAATTTATTAACCTCCCAAAATGAAGTCTATATAAATAGAAGGATTATACAATATATTTGCGACTGATTCAAGTGGTCCAAAAAAAATTTTATAAATTAATCCCGTTATGAGAACAGCAACAGCAAACACAAGGGCTATATTAGTAACCAAACGTTCTCTATAAAGTACTGACAAGATTAATTTAAATTCCTGCTGGGAATTCAATTTTGTTTTTCTAAAACCATAAATAATATATCTTGCATAATAAATAAGAGCTGTTATACTACCAGCTATCGTCAGTAAAGCGCTCAAATAATAACTATTATCTAAAAATGATTTAACAATATAAAGTTTACTGAAAAAACCCAACATAGGAGGTAACCCCATCATCCCGGCTGCTGCAACAATAAAACCGGCAAAAACAAACATGTTCTGTTGAGCAACCCCACGACTATCTTTAATTTGATGGGAAGGTACAAATTGCAAAAGGTAACCAGCTGTCGTAAAAAGGGATATCTTCATTAATAAGTGACTTAAAACATGCAAAAGACCTGCAATAATAGCTAATTTTGTATTAACTGTTAACACAGCAATTATAATCCCTAAATGGCCGATTGTTGAATAAGCTAGCATTCTTTTTAAATCACTTTCCTGTAATGCCAGTATATGTCCTATTATACTAGAGGTTATGGCAGTAAATATGATTATTTTATCCAGACCAGTTGTCTGTATATAATTAAAATCAAATACCACCCAAAAAAGCCTTAAAAATGCATAGATATAAACCTTTTCAACTACACCTGATAAAAGTGCACTGATCGGACTGGGAGCAGTACTTTGAGCCCTCGCCACCCAGAAATGGAACGGGAATATACCTAATTTTATAAATAAACCAATCAAAAATAAAATGGATATAATTCCCTGGGTATTAAAGGGCAGGGTTGTGAAGTTAGCAGAAATCTCAGCATAATTCAGTGTCCCCAAATTACTATATAACAATATAATACCGATAAAAATAAAAAGTCCACCGATAACACCATAAAACATGTATTTAATTGATGCAATAGTCCCTTTTTTGTTCCTTCTAAATCCAATCAAAGCTGCAGAGGTAATTAAAAGAAGTTCCACAAAAACATAAAAATTAAAAATGTCGCCTGTTAAAACAACCCCCTGCATTGCTGTCCACATTAAAAATATTAATACATAATATTTTCCTTCATGGTGTCCAATATAACCTATAGAATATAATATTAAAAACATAACAGAAATTGTAATCAACAAAGAAAAATAAAATGACAACATATCCAATGATAAAACTATACCAAGGGGTGGAAGCCAACCTCCCATCTTATATATAATAAAGATAGTTCCATCTGCAATATTATCCCAATTATTTATTACAAGAAACAAGAAGGTAAAAAACTCTGCCAAAGAGGCCGCTAAAACAAGTATTCTTCTTGCTTTCTTGTTTATAATATCAATTAAAGGAATTAAAAAAGCAGTTAATAAAGGTATAATAATAAGTAATAATAATAACAACTCCAATATATCAACTACCCCCTATCCATTATCTAATAATTAATGATCAACCACCTAAAATAGACTCAATATAAATGGAGGGATTCATTACAGCATTAGCCGCTCCTTCAATTGGCCCATAACTTAGCTTAAAAAACACCCCCACTACAACAACTGCTATAGCAAAAAGAATTGCTATATTTGTGACCACTCTTTCTCGATAAAATACTGATAAAATTAATCTAAATCTTTCAGGTGGACCAATACTGATTGTTTTAAATCCATAAATTATATACTTAATATAATAAAAAAAAGCAATTATGGTTCCTAAAATCACAATAATAGAACCCCAGTGAAAGCTTCGGTCTAAAAAAGCCTGTAAGATATGCCACTTACTGGCAAATCCAATCATAGGAGGTAATCCAATCATGCCTGCAGCCGTTAGGGTAAACCCCGCAAATAATATTATATTTTTATACGCAACACCTTTTAAATCCTGCAATTTATGACTGGGTGTAAACTGAAGCAAGTAACCTGTGGCTGTAAATAGTGATACTTTCATTAATAAATGAGCCATAACATGTAAAAGCCCCGCTAAAATTGCCAGTTTGGTGTTTAAGGTTAAAACAGCCACTATTATCCCTAAATTAGCTACAGTAGAATAGGCAAGCATTCTTTTTATATCATTTTCTGATAAGGCCAAAACATGTCCTAATATACTAGAGGTTAATGCTATAACAATTATAATTATATCAAGCCCAGTTTCTCTTAATATATCAAACCCAAAAACATTAAAAAATAATCTAATAAAAACATAGATATAAACCTTTACAATAACACCTGATAAAAGTGCACTAATAGAGCTGGGACATGCACTATGTGCTTTTGATAACCAGAAATGAAAGGGGAAAATACCTAATTTTATAAATATCCCGATAAGGAAAAATATTATTATCATTTTTTTGCTGAACAGGGGTAAAAGACTAAAACTTTGGGCAATATCTGCAAAATTTAATGTTCCTAAATTGAAATAAACCAAAATCACTCCTATAAAGATAAATAATCCACCTATGGCTCCAAAAAACATGTATTTAATAGCCGCTTCAGTCCCATTTCTATTCCTCTTAAAAGCTACCAGAGGGGCAGATGTAATTAACATCAATTCTAAAAAAACATCCAAATTGAATATATCACCAGTTAATATAATACCATGCATCGCAGCCCATATTAAAAATAAGAGAACATAATATTTGCCCTCATGATGTCCGATAAATCCTATGGAATAAGTAATTATAAATAATAGCGAAACAGAAATAAGCGTTGAAAAAAACAAAGAAAGCATATCCATACTTAAAGTAATGCCTATAGGGGGTATCCAGTTCCCCAGATAATATTTTAAAAAAAACGTATGTTCTGTAATTTCACCATAGTTAGATATTATTATATAAATTCCTATAGAAAACTCAAGTAGAGCAGAAAATCCCACAAGTATTTTGCGGGCCTTATTACTAAATATATCAACAAAAGGGATGAGGAAGGCTGTTGCCAGCGGAACAATTACTAAATAAATCAATATATTATTCAATCTTCTATTATACCCCCTAGCTGATCAGGATTGGTGCTATCTGTAAACTTGTTTAACTCAATAATCAAGGTTAACAAAAAGGCTGATGTGCTAGCCCCTATTACAATACCTGTTAAGATAAGGGCCTGAGGAATTGGGTCATTCAAATTAAAAGCAACCTGTGTACTTTGAACAATAGGTATAATTCCTCCCCGATCAGTTATAGCAATGAACCAATAAAAAATAGCGCCCTCCATTATATTGAGGCCAATTACCATTTTAATCAAACTTTTTTTTACTAGAATCGCATAAAATCCTAGCAAAAATATAAAGATAAAAACTATATGATTGATCACAGGCTCGCCTCCTCTTTGAAAGTTTTTTGGATCATGCTATAAAATATAATAGCTAATCCTGCTCCTATTTTAAAGCCTATTCCTAAATTAATAAATGGAATGCTACCAGCACTTAATAGAGAGCCAGGTTCTGAATTTAGTATATTGAGATTACTCAAAAAACTTCCCGAATATATTATACCTATAAGTCCAATACCAATAAATAATAATGCACCACTGGTTTCTAAAAGCGTTTTAGTAGTTGGTGTATAACGTTTATAGTCAAACTCACTCCCATATACTATACTAAATATTATAGAAATAGCTCCTAAAATAACCCCGCCCTGGAAACCTCCACCTGGTGATAAGTGTCCATGTGCTATTATATAAACACTAAATAGAAATATAAAAGGAGTCAACATCCCATAAGTCCTCTTTACTATAAAAGATAAGCCATGAGAAGAAACAGGTAAGGTTTTACGAGAAAGCAAAAGTACTATCCCGCTCACAGCACCAAATATTATTGTACTCTCCCCCATTGAATCATAAGCCCTATAGTCATATAAAATGGCAGTAACAAAATTTAGAGATCCAGTTTCACCAACTGCATTGTTTGTAATATGATGATAAATGCTGTTGGCATATTCAAACTGATTGGGGATTTTATTTAAATCAAGTAACATTATTAGACCAAGGAATGCTAGAATAATTACTATAGATATATGCTTTAATCTGGACATCTAATCATCCTTTCTACAATGGCAATCCTCATCTGCTCTAATTTGACTGATAACAGTCATAAAAATCGCAGTGTTTAATCCAGCCCCAATAACAGCTTCTGCCAACGCTACATCAGGGGCATTGTGAATTAAATAAAGTGCTGTTAACACAATTGAAAATATAGATAAAAAAATTATGGATATTAATATTTCTTTAAAAGAAATCGCAAGATAAGCAGTTACCCCCAAAAAAATTAATAAGAGATATTTTAATATAATCATTCTTGGTCCCTACTCAAATAACCGGAATATTCATCAATACTTTTAACCTGTGGGATAGCAATTTTTCTTCGATAAGAAGCCCTGGCGATTGCATGAGTTGCCAATGGATTTGTAATTAAAAATATTAAACCTACCAACAATATTTTGATACTTAAATAAAACTCCCAAACATAAATAGCCACTCCAATAGAAAGCATTACCGCACTCATAGTTAGAACTACCGCACTGGCATGTATTCTCGTATAAACATCAGGAAATCTTATGAGTCCAACTGCTGTGATTACAGCAAATAAAATAGCCGCGCTCATGATTAAATATGCAATTATAATTCTCAAACCCATTATTTATACAACTCCTTAAATTCAAAGTATTTAGCAAAAATTAATACGTCGACAAACAGTAAGATAGCATATGCCAAAACAATATCAATTAGTAATCTAATATTTATATAAAGAGCCAATAAAAGAATTACTAATGAAATGAAGATTATTATCGCATCTGCAGCAATTAATCTATCAGTTATAGTAGGTCCTACAATTAATCTATATGAGGATATCATTGCCAGTATTACTAAAAAAATAGCCATTCCTATAATCATTGAAATATCACCCCTAACCAATTTTCAAATCTTTCTATAGTCTCTTTACGAGCTTCTGCCTGTTGTAGGGTTGTAACATCAATCCAATGGATAAAAAATGCCCTTTCCTTCATATCGAAATCTAAAGTAAGAGTTCCTGGAGTCAAAGTTATTAAGTTAGCGAGAATTGTTAAGGCTGTTATATTAGTCAATTTTGTCTTAACCTTTATAATACCTGGAGTAAATGAAGGTTCTTTTTCAAAGACATGTCTTGAAACTTTTAAAGATGCTATAAAGGCTTCATAGAAAAAGACTGGAATAAATAATATGATATAAAAAAACTGTTTTAAAAGATCAATCAAACTTTTCTTTCTATTCGATTTTCTGAACAAAAGATCATTATATAAAAAGGTGGTTATAAGGGAAACAATAGTACCCACTATTAAAATATCAACTGTTATTTTGCTTGTTAAAATTATCCAAACTATTAAAATAATTGTAAATGTAGCAATCTTCCTCCTCATAACTAACCTCCTTTCTAAATTTACAATGTGTCAATTACTATATTAAACGTATAAATATTAAAACCCTCCTAAAAATGAAAAGTTTTTAATCTTTTTACACAATTATAATCAAAATATATATTATAAAGCACTGTTTTTTTAAAAAAAATTACTTGTAATATATATGCTACAGAATGATAATATGGGTTAACTTATGAAGACATATGACTTAAACATGATTACTTTTGACTTTCGTTTTAATTAATTTCGCTATATACCATCTTTCTTTATCTAAAATGTATATTAATTTATTATCAAAATTTCACTTTTGCAGGTTTTGGTTAATTATATCTTGATAGGCATTTTAAACCTAAATTCAAAAAATAAAAGCACAAAATTAAGTTACTACCAATCATATTAACAAAAAATAACTTTAAATTTCAAAAAATCTTATTGCATAAAATATAGAAAAAAGAGCTCCCTTTGATATCGTAATAATAGAACAAAATCTATTATAAATTTTTGAATCTCTTCAATAAATCAGCTGGTGAGGCCTTTAAAACTAATCCCTTTCTTAAAAACCTTATGATGAACTTATTATTGTTCTCGTTACTAACAAGCTTATCAACTACAATAATTGTTATAATAAATTGATAGTGATGATATATTACCAAAACTAACAATCTATTTTAAAATTTATTAATCAGTATAAAACCCTTTGTTATTTAATTTTTAACATCCTCCTCGCCGATTGACTTTGCTCATCAACAGGGATTCCTAAAAGAAACTTACGAGGTTGCTATCTGATTAAAGTCCAGTCTCTTTCTAGTAGGACAGTTTACTAAAACTTTTTTTGAATAACGCAATGATAGTTTCAGTATTAGACCAGCGAGGCCGTCATGACAACATCTTTAGGTTGTTTCACCAACCTTCCTGAGATAGTCGATTATACATTTCAATAGTATAATCCCAGTATAAATACTGATATAGACACTCAGGCACTTAGACTATTATCATCTAAGCAAATTGTTGTTCTAAATATTTATTAGCT
>Ga0209925_1001245_pt1 | contig 12870 bp, 9 predicted proteins | sample SalPonR2_A_D1_MG_FD_185702 | JGI IMG/M metagenome (GOLD analysis project Ga0209925, IMG submission 185702) | Salt pond soil microbial communities from South San Francisco under conditions of wetland restoration - Salt Pond MetaG R2_A_D1_MG... ...
GGCGCAGGAAGCCGCTTTGTTCGAACCGCGCGACGCATGGTGGTACATCGAGCGAGGTGTGCTCGGCGGCAACGAAAAGGGCTCGCAGGGCCACGGGCTCTACACCGCGCCCAATCCACCCTTCGGCGCCGTATTCACGTATCACCTGGCCGACACCTACAAGACCGACGAACAGAAGCGCCGGGAACGCGAAAAAGAGTTGATAGAAGCGCGTGGCGACGTTCCGTTTCCCGGCTGGGAAGAGGTCGAGGCCGAAAGACGGCAGCCGGACCCGGCCATTGTGCTGACCGTTCGCGATGCCGATGGCAACGTCGTTCGCCGTCTCGAAGGTCCTGTTGCCAAGGGCTTTCATCGAATCGCCTGGGATTTGCGCATGCCGGCGCCGAATGCCATTGGCGACGCCGGCGGGTGGGGCGAGCCTGAAGGCTTCATGGTCGCACCCGGCACCTACACGGTGGAGCTGGCCAAGCGTATCGAGGGCGAAGTCACTGCCCTGGCACAACCGCAGGAATTCGACGTGGTACGGCTGCGCAAAGGCGCGCTGGAAGGCGCCGAGCCCGAGCAAACGGTAGCATTCTGGAAGCGCCTTTCGGAAATGCAGCGTCGTGTCTCGGCGGCCAACCAGGTCATTTCCGAGGCACGTCAAAAGGTCGACGCGCTTGACGCCGCGCTGGGACGCAGCACCGCTCCGGCCGGCGATCTCGATGCCGAGCTGCACGCGATCAGCCAGAGGCTCTACGCGATCGAAGAGCAGCTTCAGGGCAAGCAGTCGCTGAGCGAGCTCAACGAGCCGCAGGGGCCGACCATCGGCCAGCGCCTGTTCGTCGCGATGATCGGCACCGGGCGCTCCACCTACGGCCCCACACCCACTCACGAACGCAGCCTCGAAATCGCCGAGCAGCAGTTCGCCGAGGTCCGAAGCGAGCTCAACCGCCTCGTCGAGCAGCGCATACCGGCGCTGGAAGACTCCCTGTTCGAAGCGGGCGCGCCCTGGACACCGGGCAGCCCGGTACCGGCCGGCTGATCGGCCCGATGCATGATCGGTCCCGGCCTGCGAGCAATGGGTTCCGCAGGCCGGGGCAGCCCGGCCGCTACGTTTTTGGGGATTTGGCGGTATGCTTGCCGGCAGGCCAATTTCATTGATCCATCACCTGCATGACCAGACCCCAGGGCCCCGCTCCCACCTACCGTCTTGAAGTCGGCACCGCCTTGTTCGGCGATCCGATGCTGGATATTGCGCTCGACGGCCGCGGCCACCCGGGGGGACCGGGGCTGCAATTTCTGGGGGGCGATTATGACCACGAGCGCTGGGACGCACCCGAACACCAACTGTGCGCCATCGTGATGTCGGAACCGGATGATTCCGAAGCCGACGCCGCGGTGGCCTCGGAAACCCTTTATCGCAAGCTGATCCGAACCCTGGGTGAATCCAGGTTCGGCTACCCGCTGAGGCTCTGGAACTACTTCCCCGCAATCAACCACGGCGACGACGACCGCGAACGCTACCGTCGCTTCTGTGTTGGTCGCGGCCTGGCGCTTGAGGCCGCTGGTCTCAACGATGCGCGAATGTGCGCGGCAACGGCCATCGGTAGCGAGCAGCCGTTCATGCAACTTGTGGCCCTGGTCGGGGTATCGCCAGGCATTTCGATCGAGAACCCACGCCAGGTCAGCGCCTGGAACTATCCGCGCCGCTACGGCCCAAGGCAACCGGCGTTCGCCCGCGCCACCGGCATCGACCTGGAGAACGGCCGGGCCGGACTGCTGATATCCGGCACCGCAAGCGTCATCGGGCACACCACGGCACACCCCGGCGATGCCCTGGCGCAGACCGACGAGGCGGCCAGCAACCTCGACGCATTGCTCGGCCATTCAGCCGGCGTCATGAACCGCCCGGACCTGGCACGGTTCAACGGCGACAGTCTCGCGCGCGTCTACGTCCGCAACGCCGAAGACTGGCCGTCCATTGAACAGCGCCTTCGCCGGCGCTGGCCCGAGCTCAAGCTCTGCGGCTTGCGCGGCGACATCTGCCGCGGCGACTTGCTGGTCGAGATCGAAGCCTGGCACACGGCCTGACGCCCTGCCGGGCAACTGCGCCGCAATTGCGTCGCAGGCGGAAAGTCAATTTGGTGCAAAAACAGTGGATGATCGCCATATGGCGGGTCCACATGCGCATACAACCACACTTTCTCCTGATTGGCACGCCTCTTGAATGTATAGGGACAGGCCGGCAATTGTGCCGCAACGATCAGAATCAAGCCAACGCGAAGGGGACGAAATGTTTCACGACAGCAGCCAGGCAAGCACCTACGCCGCCGCCGCTTACTCGACGGCCGTTTTCAGCGACTGCACCGAAGTCGTCGATACGGGCTTCAGCTTCGCATTCCAGCCGGTCGTGGATGCCCACTCGGACGAAACCATCGGCCATGAGGCGCTGGTGCGCGGGCTTTCGGGCGAGTCGGCCGCTACGGTACTCGAAGCGATTCGACCGGAAAACCGCTACTTCTTCGACCAGGCGTGCCGCATGCGCGCTCTCAAGGCCGCAGCCCGCCGCGGCATCGGCGCCGCGATACATCTGAACTGCTCGCAGATTTCGCCCGACAATCTGGCGCTGTCGATCGATGCCACGCTCGAAGCGGCACGCGAACACGGCATTCCGCCGCATCGCATCGTGCTCGAGTTCGGCAACCTGGAAATGCTGGGCAATCCGCGCCAGCTCGACAAGGCGCGCGAAATGGCGCATGCAGCGGGATTGAAAGTGCTCGCCGACAACGTCGGCGTCGGCGAAGTCGGGCTCAAGCGCCTGGCGGTATTCCGACCGGATTTCGCCAAACTCGACCGCAGCCTGATTCGCCGCATCGACTCGAGCGCGCGCCGCCAAGCCATCGTGCATGGGGTGATCGCGACCTGCAAGGCGCTCGACATCGAAGTGATCGCAACCGGGATCGAGCGCGAAGAGGAATTGGAGTGGTTGAAGAATGCCGGCATTCGCCTGGCGCAGGGGTTCTATTTTGCCCACCCGACGGCCCATCCAGCCACCGAACGCAAGGTCGCCTGAAGTCCTGATCGCTTGATCTGCCGGCGGCCCTGTCACACAGTTGTCAGCGGGTTGAAATGCGGATGTATTGAAAATCCGCTACAGTGGTCGTCATGGATGTACATCCGACGTCATCGGTACTCAGGGGTCTGGCGCGGATTCGGCGGTTGGAGCACGAATTATGCGTGACGCTCAACCGCAGTTCGCGCAACCGGATTGTCGCCACATTCTTCGCGGCAGTCAGCCGTCTGGGGGACGGTGTGGTCTGGTACAGCCTGATGGCGTTGATGGCGTTGACCCAGGGCGACGACGGGCTGCGAGCCTCTGCAATGATGGCGATCTCCGGGCTCACCGGCGTTACGATCTACAAGCTGCTCAAGAGCAATCTCGTCCGCGAGCGGCCCTACATCGGTCATCCGAACATCCGCGTCGGCAGCCAGCCGCTGGACCGCTACAGCTTCCCTTCAGGCCATACCCTGCACGCCGTGCTGTTCACGATAATCGCGGTCGCCTGGTTTCCGGCGCTGGCCGCGGTACTGATCCCGTTGACCGTGCTGATCGCACTGTCCCGCGTGATCCTCGGCCTGCACTATCCCACCGACGTCATCGTCGGCGCCCTGATCGGCTGGAGCCTGGCCGAGATTGCGCTGCTGGCGATGCCACCGGGCTAAGGAACCTCTGAATAACTCTGCACGGGCGCGACGGCGCCTTTGCAGAGTTATTCAGAGGTTCCCTAAGCCTCGCTTCGTGGATTCAGTTCTCGGCGTTGTCGTCGATCCAGGTCTGCATCCGCGCTTCCAGCATCTCCAGCGGCATCGCGCCGTCGACCAGGATGTGGTCGTGGAACGCGCGCAGGTCGAATGCATCGCCGAGCCGCTTTTCCGCTCGGTCTCGCAAGTCCCTGATCAACAGCTCGCCGGTTTTGTAGGCAAGCGCCTGGCCCGGCCACGAAATATACCGCGCGACCTCGGTCTTGACGTTGTGCGCGGCCAGCGCGGAATTTTCCAGAAAACAGGCCTCGGCCCGCTCACGGCTCCAGCCGAAATAGTGAATGCCGGTATCCACGACCAACCGGCACGCCCGCCACATCTCGTAGCTCAGACGGCCGAAGTGTTCGTATGGGGTGGTATAGATGCCCATCTCGATGCCGAGATGCTCGGTATACAGCGCCCAGCCCTCGCCGAAGGCGGTGATGTAGGTATTGCGTCTGAATTCCGGCACATCTTCCAACTCGCGGGCGAGCGAACCCTGGTGGTGATGACCGGGCACCGCTTCGTGCAGCGTCAGCGCCGGCAGGGTATAGAGCGGCCGCTGGTCCAGCGCGTAGGTGTTGACCATGTAACCCCCGGCCACGCCGTTCTCCAGGTCGCCCGGCCAGTAGCGCCCGGTAGTGTAAGTCGGCGCCATGTGTTCAGGCACCGGGCGCACGCCATAGGACAGGCGTGGCAGCTTGCCGAAGAAGCGTGGCATCTGGTCATCGGCGCGCTTGGCGATATATGCGGCATGCATTAAGAGCTCGCGCGGCGAATCGGCGTAGAACCGCTCGTCGGTCCGAAGGAAATTCAGGAATTCGGCGAAATCGCCGTCGAAGTCCGCCTCGTCGATGACGCGATCCATCTCGGCGCGAATTCGCTTGACCTCCGCCAGCCCGCGTGCGTGAACCTGTTCCGGGGTGGTATCCAGCGTGGTGTGATGGCGTACGAGCTCACGATAGTAATCGCGCCCATCCGGCACCTCGGATATGCCGATGGACTCGCGCGGTTCGGCCAGGTAATCGGTACGGAAGAACTCGAGCAGGCCGCGATAGGCAGGCAGCACCCGCGTTTCCACCACGCGGGCGGCATCCTCGCGCAGCGCCTCGCCGTGCTCGACCTCGAGCGCGGCCGGAAGACCTGCGAACGGTTCCAGCAGAGGACTTTCGGCCGGCGGTGTCGCGACAATGGCTTCGAGCTGCCCGATCACCGCCTCGACCACGTAGGCCGGCTGGACGAATCCGTCGGCGACGCCGCGCGACATCCAGTCACGGTGCTGTGCAAGGAAAGCCGGCAACCCTTCCAGTCGACTCAACCAGGCGCGGGCCTGTTCGATGGTGCGCGGACGGGTGGAGCTCGCAACGCTCAGCGGCATACTGAAAAAACCGGAATCGTTGACGAAGGGCACGCGCTCGGGATCGAACTGCGCCATCGCCACTTCCGAGCTCAGCACATAGTCCAGCACGGCGTAACTGACCGGATTGTTACCGGTCAACGCGTCGGCGTCGATTTTCTCGAGCCGATCGAGGAAAGTTTGCTCGGTCTCCCGCCGGGCCTTGACCGCCGCCGGCGACGCATCGGGCCAGCGGGCAGCGGCTTCCAGATCGCCCCGGCGCCCCGCGCGGATCGGATTCTGCTCCGCCTGCCAGGCCTCGTAGTCCTTCACGAGGCCGGAAAACGCCTCATCGGCACTCGGCTGCGCCGGCGCAGGCACGGCCGCCAGCAAGAGCAACAGGGTGACGATACCCGTCATGGCGTACCGCGGGATGCTGATGGTGCTGCAGTTCATTGTGTTTGCTCCTCGAACACGAAACCGGAACGCGCCGCCAGTTCATCCGGGGAGAGAACCTGCTGGTAGCGTCGCCCGTCTATGATCCATGTCGGATAGCCCGAGATATCGTTGGCCACGCATTCGAATGCCATCCCCCCGGCGCGGCCATTGGGCGTGCACTCGACGTAAGGCAAGCGGTCGGCCGACCGGCCGAACATGCGCTTCTGGTCCTGACAAGTCGGGCACCAGAACGCACCGTAGAACTGCGCATCGGATTCGTCCAGGTGAATCGCCAGCGCCTTGAGCTCCGGGTTTTCGGGCGGCTGCAGCAAACCGTTCTGCCATGCAAACAGGGCGCCGACCACAAACAGCGTCCCGAGCAGCAGATTGCGGTTGAAGATCATCCACGGCATGCCGGGCGCACTTTGGGGACGGCGCACCATCACCGTCGCGAACAGCGCGATCATCGTCACCTGCGAGGCCATGCACCACACGCACCAGGCATCAAGCACGACCAGGCCGGTGATCGTCAGGTACAAGCTGATGCCCAGCCCGACGGTACTCAGCCAGGCCAGCCGCTGCCAGCGCTTCAGCCGTGGCGGCAGCGTGACCGCGGACCACAGGACCAATACGTACAGACCAAAGCCCCACAACGAAACGGGCAGACCCAGCAGCGTCGAGTAGCTGCTGTTCTGAACCACGGCGCAACCGGACGCCGGCCCGCAGAACAGCGGCGCATCCGAACCCAGCGAAGAGAACGAAAGATAGCCCGTGATCAGCATGCCGATGGCGGCCAGAATCGCGACCGGCTTGTCGGGATACAGCTTGTGTCCACCGCTTACCGCCTTTGCCGGCTTGCTGGCGGTAGTCTTGTGCTTTTGTTTTCTGCTCATGGAATAGGTGCGCCTGACAAAAGGCAAAGAGTACATGGGAATGGCAGCGAGGGGCAAGGGGCTGGGTTTGCTGGTTCGTTGGTTCGCTGGTTCGTCTTTTGGCGTTTTGGTTGGTTGGTCGTTTTTGGAGGTGCCGGGTGATATCGGACATCGCGGGGGACAGTCCCTCCCCGGAGTTCGAAACAACCAAACAACCAAACAACCAAACAACCAAATAACCAAATAACCAAATAACCAAATAACCAAATAACCAAATAACCAACCTTAATTGACCGGCCGGCCAGTTAGTAGTACACTACGCCCATGAACGAACCTCAGACACGCGATGCCGAACTGACCCGCGCCCGGATTCTGGAGGCGGGGCTGGACCTTTTCGTCGAAAAGGGCTTTGCCGACGTCTCGATGCGCGAGATCGCCGAGCAATGCGGCGTGACAAAGAGCCTGATCCACCACCATTTCGGCAGCAAGGAAGCGCTCTGGGATGCGGTCAAAGATCACGCCTTCGGCATTTACGCGCAAGACCAGAAGACCGAGCTCGAACAGGCCACCAGCGCCGACGCCAAGCTGCTCAGCGATGGCGTCGTCAAGTATTTCGAATATCTGAAGAACAATCCCAAGGTCGTTCGACTGCTGGCCTGGTCGCACCTGGAAGGCGACGAGAGCTGCGGCGAAATGGATGCAGAACTGATGCGACTCGGTGCCGAGCGTGTGCGACAGGCGCAGAAAGCGGGGATTTTCCGTGACGACATCAATCCGGCTCACGTGGTGTGTACCTTCATCCATGCGTGTACGCACTGGTTCGAGGCCCGCACGCATCACGCGCAGTGGCCCGGCGTCGGCAGCGACGACGAATTCCTCGACGACTTCCTGAAGATTTTCATGCGCGGTATCTCGCGCAGCGACGACCCCTGAATCGAACCCTGGACAACCCATCATGTATTCGACCGCACCCACAATTGACCGGCCGACCAGTTTGCACTGGCTGCACGCGATTGCCACGGCGCTGTTCGTGTTGCTTGCGATGGCCCTCCTCACCGCCTGCGAACCGGCTGCCGAGCAGCCCGTCACCCAATCGGCGTCCGAGCGACCAGTGCGCATCGTCGAGGCCCGCAGCGACGGCGTGGGTGAGCGCATTCGCCTGCCGGGCGCCCTGCGCGCCACCCAGCGCGCGGAAGTGGCGTTCCTGAACGACGGCACGCTGCAACAGCGCCGGGTGCGGCTGGGTGAGCAGGTCGCCCGGGGCGCGCAACTGGCCACGCTTTACAACCCGGCGCTGCAGCCGGGATTTGCCGCCGCGCTGGCCGATGTGCGCGAGGCCAATACCCGACTCGAGCAGCTCGAAACCGATACCCGGCGCCAATCGACGCTGGTAGACCGAAACCTGGTTTCCGAGGACGACCTGGAGCAGACACGCACCCGCCGGGACGCGGCCCGGGCGGCCCTCGAACAGGCCGAAGCGCGCCTGGACCAGGCGCGCGCCCAGCTCGACGACGCGGCGCTGCGTGCACCGTTCGACGGCCGGGTCGCCCGCTTTCACGCCGAGCCCGGCGACTTCGTGCGCGCCGGACAGCCGGTCATGATGCTGACCGGCGAAGCCCTGGAGGTGGAGCTGCTGCTGCGGCCGGCCACTGCCGCCCGGCTGGCGGTCGACGATCCGGCCGAGATATTGCTTCAGGAAAGCGGGGGGCGCCTTTCCGGCCACATACGCGAACTCGGGCGCGGCGCGCCCGGCGCTCCGGTGCCTGTCGTCATCGCGATCGACCCGGCCGACAGCAGCGCCGCCCGCCAGGGTGCACCGGTCTACGCCATTCTCGAGCTGCCGGCGCAAAGCGCTGCGTCAGTACCGCTGGCTGCAGTCATCGACCCGGGTACCGGCTACGGCCGGGTGTTCCGAGTCGCTGAAGGCCGCGCCGAGCAGGTTTCGGTACAACTCGGCCGTCTGGCCGAGGGCTGGGTCGAGGTGTTCGGGCCCGTGACCGCCGGCGACCGGATCGTCGTGGCGGGTCAGTCCAACCTTCTCGACGGCGAACCGGTGCGGATCGTTCGATGACAACGGCAATTTTCTTTGCCCTGCAACGCCGCCGACTGATCCTGGCCTTCGTCGTGTTGCTGTCGCTTATCGGTGCACTGGCCTGGCAGCAGATGAACCGCCAGGAAGACCCGTTTTTTCCATACCGCTACGGGCAGATCCTGGTCCAGTGGCCCGGTGCCGACCCGGCTGAAATCGAGCGGCTGGTGCTCGACCCGCTGGAAGAGGAATTGGCCCAGCTCGACGAAGTCGCCGAGATTCGCGGCACGGTCCGCCTGGGGGTGGCTCACGTCTGGGTCGGCTTGCAACAGCACATCTACGACACCGATGCGGCCTGGGACCGCATTCGCAACGCGGTAGACGATGCCGAGCGTGAGTTTCCGCCGGGACCCGAACCGGCCGACGTCCGGGACCGATCCATGGATGCACACGCCGTGACCCTGGTCGTTGAAGGCAGCGACGACCTGCTGGTTTTGCTGGATGCCGCGCGCGAACTCCGGCGCGACCTGTTCCGCCTGCCCCAGATCTCGACCGTGGATCTGGTCGCCGACCCCGGCGAGCAACTGTTGATCACCGTCGATCCGGCCGTTGCCCTGGCCACCGGCCTGGAGGCGCAGAGCCTGGCCGAACAGCTGGCGGCCAGCAACCGGACGCTGGCCGGCGGCACGCTGGAGATCGAGGGCAGAAGCCTGGTGCTGGACCCGGGCACCGAGTTCTCCAGCCTGGACGAGCTGCGCAACATCCCGATCCGGACCACCAGCGGCGAGGTGCTGCCGCTCAGCCAGGTCGCCGACGTCGCGCTCACAGTTGCCGAGCCGACGACCGAGCGCATGTGGGCTGATGGAGAGCCGGCGGTCGGGCTGGGCATCGTGTTCCCGCCCAACCGGGTGAATGCCGTCGAGGTCGGCGAAGCGATCCGTGCGCTGGTGGATGAAGTGCGCGCCGACTACGCGCCGCTGGAAATCCGCGAGATGTTCTACCAGCCGCGCTGGGTCGAGGAACGTCTCTCGGAGCTGGGCCGCTCGCTGCTGATCGGCGTGGCCGTGGTGGCGCTGGTACTTCTGGCCTTCATGGGGCCGCGCATGGGCCTGCTGGTCGCCAGTCTGCTGCCGATCGTCACGTTCAGCGCGCTGGCGATATTTGCATTGGGCGGCGGCGTGCTGCATCAGATGGCCATTGCCGGCATGGTGATCGCGCTGGGCATGCTGGTCGACAACGCGATCGTCATGGTCGAGAACCTGCAGTGGCACATGGACCAGGGCCGGTCGCGACGCGAGGCCTGCGCCGCATCGGTTCGCGAGCTCGCCACACCGCTGGCCGCCGCTACCGGCACCACGCTGGCCGCGTTCGCTCCGCTACTGCTATCGGCCGGAGACACCGCCGACTTCACACGCGGCATTCCGATCATGGTGATGCTGACGCTCACCGTCAGCTACTTCTACGCGCTGCTGGTCACGCCCATTCTCGGTGCCGCGGTTCTCAAGCCCGCGCCGGAGCGCAGCCAGCCTTTCATCGAGACCATCGGCGCGCGGCTGGCCGAAATCGGCTACCGGCATCCGGCGGTGGTACTGCTCACCACGCTCGCGCTATTACTCGGCAGCCTTTTCCTGAGCCAGTGGCTATCGCGCGATTTCTTCCCCTCCACCGATCGCAATCAACTGCTGGTCGACATGAACTTCCCCGAAGGCACGCATACCGACCACTCCGCGCTGATGGCCAGCGGCCTGGCCGCGCATCTCCGCGACCGCGACGACGTCGAGCAAGTACACGTCTACGCCGGCTTCAGCGGCCCGCGATTTTTCTACAACCTGGCCCAGATCCCGGCGTCGCCGCATTTCGCCCGGCTGGTGCTGATCACGTCGAGCAGCACGGCTATCCCGGCCATCGCCGACGAGGCGCGCGCTCGCAGCGCGGTCGATGTGCCGGAAGCCCAGGTCGTGGCCCATCGGCTGGGCCAGGGACCGCCGATCAATGCACCGGTGGAGATTCGTCTCTATGGCGAGGACACGCGCAAGCTCCAGCGCGCCGTCGACGAGGTCATGGCCGTCGTTCGTGCCACGCCCGGCGCGGTGGATGTGCGACACAAGCTGGGCACGGGCATCCCGACGCTGGAATTCGAGATCGACGATGCCGAAGCGGCCCGCTTCGGCGTCACGCGAGAGCAGATCGGACGGCTCCTGGCCGACGCGACGCGCGGCCGCGAATTCTCGACCTGGCGACTCGGACGCGAACCGGTGGCAATGCGAATTCGCAGTCCCGAGGGCGAGCAGTTCCCGGCCCATGCGCTTGACGGATTGATGATCACGACCTCGGCGGGCAAGCTGCCATTGGCGCAGTTCCTCGAGACCCGGGTCGGGTTTCAGCCCGCCGTCATCGAGCACTTCGACCTCAGGCGCGTCACCAGCGTGCTGGCCGAAACCGCTGACGGCGCGACCTACAACGACGTGCTGGCATCCCTGGCGCCGCGGCTGGATGAACTCACGCTACCGGATCGGATAGAACTGGAAATCGCCGGCGCCGCCGAAGAGGCCGGGTCCGCCAATACGGCCCTGTTCTCGGCCCTGCCGATCGGCATATTGCTGCTGCTGGTATTCCTGTTGTGGCAGTTCAACTCGTTCCGGCTGATGACCATCGTGCTGGTCACGGTGCCGCTGGCCGCAGTCGGCGTCATTCCCGGCCTGCTGCTGGCCGGCCAGCCGTTCGGCTTCACCGCGATGCTCGGTATCGTCGCGCTGGTCGGCATCGTCGTCAACAACGCCATCGTCCTGATCGACGTGGCCGAGCAGATGCGGGCCAAAGGCGATTCGGTGGCCGATGCCATCGCCGCGGCGGTCAAGCGCCGCACCCGGCCGATTCTGCTGACGACCACCACCACCGTCGTCGGCCTGGCGCCGCTGACCATGACCGACTCGACGCTGTGGCCGCCCATGGCCTGGGCGATCATCTCCGGACTCGTCGCATCCACAGCGCTGACGCTGCTGGTGATTCCGGTGCTCTACCGCTTGCTGATGCGTGCGCACGTATTCCCGGCCGGATGATTCGCGCCGGCTCGAACATTTCTGCTACAGTTCAAAAACGATTCGGCTGGCCTTTCGATGTTGGGCCGGATGCCTCGACTACGCTAAATCATGATATGAACGAATCCGAAAACGCTGCAATCGCTGTGCGTCGACGCCGAACGGGGTGGCTGGCGGCGCTGCTGACAACGATGATGGCCGTCGCGACGGCACCGGTCGTTGTCGCGACGACAATCGCCGGCATCGAAATTCCCGACACGCTCGATGCCGGCGAACACACGCTGCTTCTGAACGGCGCCGGGATGCGCGAGAAGCTGTTCATCGATGCCTATATCGCCTGCCTGTATGTGCCCGAACCCGATACCGACCCCGTGCGCATCCTCACCGCCGATGAACCGCAGGCAGTGATCATGCACATCACCTCCGGGATGGTCACGCGCGAGCGCCTGACCGCGTCGCTGCCGAAGGACCTGCGAAGATCGACCGGCAATGATCTCGACTCGATCCGGCCGCAGGTCAATCTGCTGTTGACCATGTTCGACGGCGAAATCGCCCCGGGCGATACCTTCAGACTGATCTACCTGCCGGGCGAAGGCACACAGGTGTGGCACAACGACCGCCTGAAGGGCGCCATCGAGGGCCTGGACTTCAAACGCGCGCTGTTCGGCATCTGGCTGTCGGAAAAGCCCACCCAGGAAAGTCTCAAAAGCGATTTGCTGCGCGCCGACCGCGGCGTCTGATTCAGGTCACGGCATTTGCCACTGCCGATTCCAAACCGGCCGAGCACTCATGGTCGGTCAGGAATTCAGCGTATTCGTCCAGCAATTCCGGCTTTTCGAAATGCAGGAAATGTCCGACATTCTCGATCAGTCGCAACCGGCAATCGGGAATCAGCGTGGCGGCCATGCGCATGTCTTCCAGATCGATGATCGGGTCATCGGCCCCGTTGATGATCAGCGTGCGCGCCTTGATCCGGGTCAGGTCCACCGCTTCGTCGAGATGCCCCAGCGTGAGAATGTTGGCGCAGTGCTGGTAGAAGATCTCGGCGCTGTCGGCCGACAGGTTGCGGAACTGGGCCACGATCTGCTGCTTGTAGACCGGGCCCAGGTTGCGGCCGAACACCTCGAAAATGAGCTCCGCGCCGCCGGCATAGTCGTGGGCGTGGTAAAGCTCGGTGGCGCGCTTGACGACGTATTCCATGCCCGCATTGGGGCGCATGCCGAAACTGCTCAATAGCAGGGACTGCACCGCGTCGGGCTTGAGCGCGGCGTAGCTGGCGGCGATCGCGGTGCCCCAGGAACTGCCGGCGAGCACCAGCTCGCCGCCGCTGCGGGTGTGACCGACCAATCCGCCGAGCACCTCGACCTGCTCGTC
>Ga0209925_1001247_pt1 | contig 12850 bp, 9 predicted proteins | sample SalPonR2_A_D1_MG_FD_185702 | JGI IMG/M metagenome (GOLD analysis project Ga0209925, IMG submission 185702) | Salt pond soil microbial communities from South San Francisco under conditions of wetland restoration - Salt Pond MetaG R2_A_D1_MG... ...
TGAATTAATGTTGCCTTTCAGGCAAAGCAGGAAATTGTCTGAGGGCTGGGATTGTTTAAAATATGTAGTTCAGAGCCCTTAGCCTGACGGCTATGAGCGGCTCGCTACGTCGTATTAAACGTACCATCTTGCCGATATACCACAATTTCAAGCCATACAGTTCGTTTGGCATAAACAAAAATAAACATAATTGACTGTTTTCAATAATGATTGCAAGTTTTGGTCAACCGCGTTTGATACAAACATGCCAGAGGCCATGGTTGACCCAGTGTAGCGAGACGCTAGGCTTAACGGGAGAAAAAACTGGCCAGAGGCTTTGTGTAATTATGATGTGTAGGCGGTTTTAAGACAGCGTAGCCTGGAGGCTACGCTGAACGGGAGGGCTTTATTGAGACAAGGCAATGCCTTGTCTTCACTATCGTTTCAGGATTAGGCTACTGCGTCTTCACTACGCAGAACTTGTCGCTCGAGCTTTACCTCTTTTAATTCTTAATACTCTTTCAGATAATCTCTCAACCAAGAAGTTGCTGCTATTCACCGCAGTTTTTTACCAGTCTACTCGTTTTCTGCGAACCGGCATCGTCATGCACCTGGCTCCACCGCCTCCGCGGGGCAGCTCTGATCCATCAAGCGACACCACATACTTCTCATACTTACCGGCATCTTTCTTGCCTTCTATAATGTCTTTTGCAGCCAATATCTCGTATCCGTTCTTGTTCATTTCTTCCATGGTGTAAACATTTCGTCCGTACCCAATAACCTTACCGGGTCCCACTGCAAAAAAGTTGGCGCCACTGTGCCATTGTTCTCTCTCCTGTATCCATAAATCTTTTGTTCCGCCACAAATAACAGGCTTAAGGTCCATACCCAACTGTTTTAAGGCTTTTAAAAGATTCTCTTCTTCTTTAATCGAATGTACCTTTCCATTTTTTATGTGAATATGAATGGTCTGGTATTTATTTGTTTGCAGAATGAGTGGTTCATAAACCATACATTCGTTTTTATTCAGAAAGGTAAATACCATGTCAAGGTGAATGAAAGATTCTGGCTGGTAAGGCAGCTCCTGCACGAGAATATGCCTGTCTTTTTCTCCTTGCTGAATGAGTTGTTCGAGAATAAAATCGATGCCCTGCGAGGATGTCCTGGAACCATCTCCTATTAAGAGGATATCATCGCGGGCTACCAGTACATCGCCGCCCTCAATGGAGGTTTCCGGACTACAGTTCTTTTTATTCAGAGGGTTAACCGTGCGGGTCTTAAAAGTTTCGTGATAATCAAAAATAGCCTCCATAATGAAGGATTCTCTCTCCCTCACATCGTTTGCCATTCTGCCTATTAAAACATCATCAAGTACAGACATTGAAGCATCCCGCGTAAAAAAGAAATTATGAAGCGGGCGCAATGCATAGCGTTCTTTGTTCAGGTATTTGGTTAGCGTATCTTTGGTTTCGATAACACCCTGAATAAGCTGCCTGGACAATTCATCTGGGGCCAGACCCATCAGGTAATCTAAAATATCCGGCTTCTGCTCAAACTTGCAAAGTCTGTCCAACAAATTTTCTTTAATCTTTTCATTTGATAAAATATCTTTCAAAAGATCCTTAACCTGGAAGGTTCGTGTGAGTTTGTTCAGAACTTCTCTGAACTGTTCATATTCTTTTCCTGCTACGGACAAATTCAGAATATCACTATACAAAGCTCTTTCGGCATTTTTTGGTGTCATGTTTTCAACTTCATGTCCCGGAGTATGTAAAACCACACCTTCCAATTCTCCTATTTCTGAACGAACATCTATGGCTAACCTCTTCATTGTTAATTGGTTTTTTTATGTGACAATTTTTAATTGGCAAAGTCGCACAAAATTAATAATTGTAAACAAAATAAACTGTTTTTTTTCAGGAAAAGCCAACGGATTTTATTTTCACTCTCAGAGAACAAGAGGAACAATCAGTGGCACCAGCAGGGTAAGGGCCAACCCGCTAAAAACAGAGAAAGCAACGTATTCAGTTCCCGAATAGCGGGTAATAATTGGCAAGGTTGTATCCATAGCCGTTGCTCCTCCGGATGAAATGGGGGCTAGTTTCCCAAAAATTCTGGCAATCAGGGGAGCAAAAACCAGGGTAAAAATCTCCCTGATAATATTCGAAAGCAGGGCTATCACTCCCAGGCTCTCTCCTGCCATTTCCTTGATAATCACACTGGACAAACTATAATATCCAAAACCTGCTCCAACGGCCCAACATTCGCGCAGGGTCATGTTCGGATCCAGCAATGAATAGATGCCTGTACCAAGAAAAGTGCCTATAATCACCGACAAGGGAATTAAAAGAATCTTAAAATTCACAGATTTCAGCATCTGTAAGGTGTTCTTATTGGCGCCAACTCCTATACCCACCAATACCAAAAGAAAATATAAAACATAAGTAGTCATATCCTCTCCCGAGAAACTATCCGGGAATACAGAAAAAACCCCAAACAAAATACCTGCCACAAAAAAGAAGAGTATGATAACCGTATTTTTCATAAAATTAATTTCTTTTAGAACGATTTTTTAAAATAAACCTGGAGAGCAATGCGGTTACCACAAGGCTGCCAAGCAAAGCCAGCAGCGTTACGCTGATAGCCTGAAAACCAATTTTCTCAAAATTTTTAATAACGCTGTCATTCATTCCTACAGAGACACCTAAAAAAAAGAGCAACAAAAAAATAGAAGCGTCTGTTAATTTGGCAGATATCTTAATAAATCCTTTAAAACTGCGAAGCAAATAACCCGCTGTAACGCCAGCCAATAGTAATAGTATGGCAATAACCGAAAAACTCATAGTGATTAAGAAACTGTTTTGATTTCAATTAAAAATTTCACTTTACCAAATTTTAAATATTTTGTTTTTTACCAGATGACTATCCCAACTATCTATGATTTCTATAAATTTTGTAAATCAAAATACAAAATTTATAGAAATTGAATGGATCTCAGGTTTAATCCAGCAGCCACCCTAAAGGGCGGGGCTAGTTATCATATAAAACTATTTTGTTAAAATAAGAAAAACCAAAATAATTTCTAATTTTTCTACCACGAATAAGATATTAAAACCTTAAAATATAGAATATTAATTAATATTTTTAATAAAATTTAACATAATATTTCTTGACATTCTCCTCAAAATTAAAATAAATTACTTAGAAAGAAAGGAGATATTTTTTTCATAATAACCAAAAAAATGTATAATTATGAAAAACTTTATATTTTCCAATGTACTAAGAGAAATTGTTAGCAACCAGGTAGCCCAGAGTTACCTGCTAAAAAAAATAGATAATCATCTTTACAATACCATCGTGGAAAATGACGGTGAAAACCTCAAAAAAGTCCAGGAGAAAAAGTATCACTTTATGAATTCTATGCTTCAGTCTGCAGTTAGAAATTTTAATAAGGGATATTTTTCTTCTAATGTTTTCAAGCGTCTTACACACGTATTGGTAGAAAATTCATTTTTAAACAAACAAGGTCATAATAATAAGCTGGACGAGTTTAAAGAACAACATGGCGAGTATCCGCCCAATTTCATTGTGCTTTCACCCACTCAAAGGTGTAACCTGAATTGTACAGGATGCTATGCTTCATCCAATGCACATACAACGCCAACCTTACCGTATCATATAGTTGACAAAATCATTGGTGATGTACACGACAAGTTCCACAGCAGATTTGTAACCATAAGTGGTGGAGAGCCTTTCATGTATAAAAGTGAAGGAAAAACATTGCTGGATATTTTTGAAAAATATAGCGACATGTTTTTCCTTGTCTATACAAACGGTACTCTTATTACAAAAGAAGTTGCAGATAAGTTAGCTGAACTGGGAAATGTAACACCTTCTATTTCTGTTGAAGGTTTTGAGAAGGAAACCGATGAAAGAAGAGGTAAAGGAATTTTCAAAAAAATTCTGCAGTCTTTTGAAAATTTAAGAAATGCAGGTGTACCAATTGGCATATCTGTAACAGCTACAAGTAAAAATGAAGACCTCCTGCTCAGTGATGAATTCTATGACTACTTCTTTAAAGAACAAGGAGTCACTTACATGTGGCAATTCCAGTTAATGCCTATAGGAAGAAGTACCCATGCATTTGATTTAATGGTACAGCCTGAAAAAAGAGTACAGTTATACAGAAAATGGGAATACCTGATTAAACAAAAACAATACTGTGTAGCTGATTTCTGGAACAGTGGTGTACTTGTTAATGGATGTATCGCATACGGAAGAAGAGGCGGATATTTTTACATTGACTGGAATGGCAATATTATGCCCTGTGTTTTTGTTCCATATTATGTCGACAATGTATATGAACTGTACAAAAGCGACAAGTCATTGGTAGACGCCCTGTTCTCCGACTTTATGAAAAGAGGAAGAAAATGGATCAGAGATTATGGACAAGCGCATCCAAAAACACCAAACAACTGGCTGATGCCTTGCTCTATTAGAGACCATTATCATAACTTCAGAGAAAACATTCTTCCATACGAAGCAGAGGGTGAAAGCAAAGAGGCTGAAGAATCTCTGAAGGACCCTGAATATTATAGAGTTCTAAGGCAATACGATCAAAAACTCGAAAACCTTACTAAGAATATATGGAAGCGAGAATATGTGGGTCATGAAAAACCAAAAGAGCCACAAGAAGAAAATTAGGGTTTCATAATTGATAATTATCTAAAAAAACCTGTCAGTATAAAAGTCTGACAGGTTTTTTATGTAAGTTCTGAAAAAAGAAAAAGAACAACCCAAAACCTTTTTTTACATAGATATTACACCTTCTTTTTTTATCTTTGGAAGATAATCACAAATAAATAGCAATGAATACGTTTGGCCATTCTTTACGAATTTCAATTTTTGGTGAATCACACGGGAGTACAATTGGCGTGCTTATAGATGGTTGCCCTGCAGGACTTAAAATAGAAGAAAATGAATTCAACACAGATCTTTCGAGGAGAAGGAGTGGAAAAATGGGAACAACTCCCAGAAAAGAAAAAGACAAACCGGAAATACTTTCAGGTATTCACAAATCTTATACAACCGGGGCACCAATAACCATTCTCTTCAACAACGAAAATACCCGTTCAGAAGATTATGATAGTTTCAGAAGAATTCCCCGCCCTGGCCACGCGGACTTTACTGCCTACAAAAAATATGGAGGATACAACGATCCAAGAGGAAGTGGCCCGTTTTCCGGCCGGTTAACACTTGGGATTGTTGCCGCCGGTGTAATAGCCAAAAAAGTTGTTTTCCCATTGCTAATAGATGCAAAATTAATCGAAGCAGGAGGTGAAAAAGATATTGACAAAGCTGTACAAAATGCTATAGAAGAACAAGACACAATTGGTGGAATCATTGAATGCAAGGCTGAAAATGTCCCTGTGGGGCTTGGTGAACCTTTCTTTAATTCTGTAGAATCGATGATCAGCCATTTTATGTTTGCCGTACCTGCTATTAAAGGAATTGAATTTGGATCCGGCATGGCTGCTGCAAAAATGAAAGGAAGCGAGCATAACGATTCTATAATTAATAAAAACGGGCAAACAGATACCAATTATGCCGGAGGAATAAACGGTGGTATAACAAATGGCAATGATGTTGTTTTCAGAGTGGCAGTGAAACCTCCTTCAAGTACACCAAAAAAACAAAAAACCCTGAACTTTGAAACAGCAAAGGTTGAAGATGTTGAAATAAAAGGACGACATGACCTTTGTATAGCGCTCAGAATGCCGGTAATTGTTGAAGCAGTTACAGCTATTGTTATGGCCAATCTGATGCTGGATGCACACCAAGCCAAAAAAGTTTTTAACCCAAAAATGTTTTATTCCGAATAAGTCAGTTCAAGGATTGTCCGTGTATCTTCATCTATTTTAAAACGATCATCAATACGATCGTTAATTAACCATACGATCTTTTCTCCCGATGCCAGTATCCAGCATCTTTCTTTATCGAGTAAAGAATATTTTCTGTCTGTAAAATAATCACTTAACTTTTTAAAATGGCCAAAACCAAAAGGCTTAAAATAATCTCCATGCTGCCACTTCCTGATTATCAAAGGAAAGTCAAGCTTGTCATAATCTATTGCAGCTTTATTTGAATCTACAGGAATTTGATAAGATTCAATGTTTTCAATCTTCCTTATCTCCATAGAAACAGGGTAATTAACAGAAGATTGCTGCTTGTCAATATAATATTTCCGTTCCTTCTCCTCCACCAATGGGGTAACAATCAGGTATTTACGATCCAGAACAAGTTTATGGGTTGGAGAATAGAAAACTTTACCGGGCTCACCGGAAATTTGTTCATTTATATCAAAAAGAACTTCCCTGTTAAACCTGAAAGATTTCAAGATTTCAAAAAGAAGGCTTTCCCGGAAATCTGACTTTTCAAGACCAGGCTTTAAAATATAAAAGTCCCCGTCAGACTCCTGCACCAATTCCCTTTTAATTTTCTCAACAGAATCTTTATAAATTGCATATGCTTCCTGCATACGTTCTATATTTTCTGTCATTGTATCCAGGAACCTGGGGTTTATTTCCTGAAAATGTGGAATTATATTATGCCGTATTTTGTTTCTGCTGTATTTTACAGTTTTATTGGATGAATCCTCCCTATAATCGATTCCTCTTTCTGACATATAAGAAAGTATCTGTTCTCTTTCTGCAAAAAGAAGAGGCCTTATCAAAGAATGTTTTTTAGGTTGAATTCCCGTCAATCCCTTAATTCCTGTTCCTCTTGCCAGGTTTATTAAAAATGTCTCTGTTACATCATTTTTATTATGTCCAAGTGCTACCCAGTCATATCCCTCCTTTTGTCTTATCTCTTCAAACCAGTTGTAACGCAGTTTACGGGCAGCCATCTGTATCGATATCTTTAGTTGCTCAGCTACACTTTCCGTATTGAATCTTTTCACATAAAAGGGAATATTGAGCTGTTTTGATTTCTGTTGTACAAAATATTCGTCATCATCTGCTTCTTTTCCCCGAAGTTGAAAATTGCAATGAGCAATACCAATCTTAGGATGAATGCGGTACAATAAATCAATAAGAACCATAGAATCTATTCCCCCGCTGACTCCTACCAGGATTCTGTCTGATTCTATAAAAAGATTATTTTCTTCAACAAATTTCTTAAAATCAGTTAGCATTTCAATCCTCCAAAACTTGTTTCATTGCTTTTGCCTTTAACATACATTCCTCATATTCCTTCTGTGGATCAGACAAATATGTAATAGCTCCTCCTACAGAATATGAAATATACATATTTTTTTCATTATAAAACATACTCCGGATCACAACATTAAGATCAAAATCACCAGAAGGTGAAAAATAGCCCACAGAACCACTATATAAACCGCGCTTACTTCTTTCATATTTTTCAATGAGTTCCATTGATTTTACCTTTGGTGCACCTGTCATCGAACCCATAGGAAAAGCATTTTTTATACAACTAACCGTATCATCTTCCTCAATTTCAGAAACAACTGTAGAAATCATCTGATGTACCTGTGGAAAAGTATATATGCCGCACAATTCCTCTACCTCAACACTGCCTTTTTTAGCTGTTCGTGAAAGATCATTTCTTACAAGATCAACGATCATCACATTCTCTGCCCTTTCCTTTATATCGGAAGCCAGTTTTTGCTTTAAAGACTCATCCTCTTCCTTTGTAGATCCTCTTCCTATCGTGCCTTTCATCGGTTGTGAAATAATCTTAGAACCTTTTTTCTTCATAAACCGTTCAGGACTGGCTGACATAAGATAATTTTGATTCATTTTTAAAAAAGCTGAGAACGGGGTGGGTGACAAAGAATTTAATTTCATGTATGTCTCTTGAGGATCAATTTTCGCTTTTGCATAAAACTCCTGGCATAAATTTATTTCATAGATGTCTCCTCTTTTAATATGTTCTTTAAGCTTTTGAACAGTATCAACATATTCTTCTTTGCTAAAACGAGATTTTATGTCAAATTTTTGTTTGTTTCCAAACTTTTGCTCACTATCCTCATTATCCTTTTCCAACAGTTCAATCAATGCATATAATTCATCTGTATTTTCTTTATGTTCGGGGTAATAAAAAGTAACATCCGCATTATCAGCAATAACCAGGAAGGCCGGTTGAAAAAAACAGAGATCCGGAAAATTTAAATGATCTGGATTATTTGAGTGTAAATTCTCAACCTCATTTTTCAGATCATACCCAAAGTAACCAAAAAGCCAATCTTTCTTTTTCTTATAAAATTTTTCAAACGCATAAAAACTATCCTTATCGGTCCCCTCTATCATATCTATAACTCCCCAGGCTGCAATAAAATTATAATTCCGGTAATTTTGCTTGGCCTTATTTATTGAAAAATCAACGCTGTTAAGCAAAGCAAAATATGGTTCATTTTCAGAAATCTCCAACAGATTTTTAAAAATCCGGCTTTGATTTATATTATTTAACACTTTGTAATTTCGCATGTTACAAAAATAAAAAAAGCATCTCAAAACGAGATGCTTTTACTTGTGAAAGCCCCATATTAATTTGCCAGATAATTGGCAATGCTTTCCTGTGTCTCTTTAATGGTTTTGTCTCCTTTGCGCCAATCAGCCGGACAAACTTCTCCATTCTCCTCATAAAACTGAAGAGCATCAACCATTCGCAGGGTTTCATCAACACTTCTACCCAGTGGCATATCATTCACTACCTGATGCCTTACTATACCGTTTTTATCGATGAGGAATAAACCTCTATATGCCTGAGGAATTCCATTAAATTCAGATTCATTTTCTTCATTGATGTCATATTCTCCGGCAAGGACATCAAAATTTTCAGAAATAGTCTTCGAGAGATCTGCTACCAGCGGAAACTTCACTCCTTTAATGCCTCCGTCCTTTTGTTCTGTTTGTAGCCATTTCCAGTGAGAAAAGGCAGAGTCAACAGAACACCCGACAACAGCAACATTCCTTTTTTCGAACTCCTCAATCTTATTTTGAAAAGCAATTATCTCCGTTGGACAAACAAAAGTAAAATCTGCAGGATAAAAGAAAAATACAACATGGTTTTTTCCAATGTATTGTTCTAATGAAAAATCTGTTACTATTTCGTTGCCATTAATAACGGCATCTGTTTTAAAATGAGGTGCTTTTTTACCTGTTAAAACTCCCATAATGTTACAATTTTTAGGGTTAGACTTAAATTTTAGTCAAACAGATATACTTAAATTATGTTCACCCTTTCTTATTATTTTTAATAGCCAATTACAGAAGGGGCTCCTGGTGAATATCTGCCAGGTTTATAAGCCTTTTCACCCGAGAGCTTAAAAAGGACATGCTCACCTGCAGGAAGGGTAGGATAATAACCTATTCTTATCTGGAAGGTTTTAAATACAAGGTTTTCATTACGAATTCTTATTCCTAAACCAAAACCATTATGCATGGCATTTTTTAAAATAAACCGGTTTTCCGGCCCGATAAAGCCCACATCCCAGAAACCATAAAATACAAATCTGAATCCATAATAAAACAAATCGGTAAAACCCACTGTTTCAGCACTAAAAGTTAGTTTTTTAGTACCAAAGTATAAGTTTTCATCAAATCCTCTTATGTCGTCTCTGTCATCAAACCGAACCCGCTCCTGGGGAAACCTGTTTATCGCCCACAAATATTCTAAATTGAAAAATTGTCGCAAACGCATACCAGAAAAGGAAAAGAGTTTACTTATATAATTCGATTCTAAATTTAGAACTCCCTGTTCAAAATTATTTTTATAAATGAAGCTGCCCAGACCGTATTGATTCTTCAGATAACCAAAATTGTTATAATATCGTCCATGCTTATAGGTAATACCAGAATATCCCCTGGTAAAAAAATCTGAAATTTGTAATCCATAAGTAAAGTTTATCAAATCTCCCATTGGAATATCCTCTGTTTTTCCAAAACTGTATATAAGAGAGGTTTTGTAAAATTTTTCCCTGGACCAGCTAAAACTCCCGAGATAAAACTGATAATCTGAAAAAGTATAATAATGTCTGTCAAATATGTTAGGGTTTACAAGATAGTTATGATTAAAATATCTAAATGCAGTAACCAATCGGGTTCCTTTTTTTATCTCTTTATCAAAAGTACGCAATGGCAAAGCATAGCCAACCCATGCATCTACCACTTCTTTTTCAAAAATTTCATTTTCATAGAGACTATCCTTATATGTGAAATTTCTAAAATCTCTTTCTCTTCTTAATTTAAGTCCGCCCACCCACCTGGTCTTGTATGAATAAAATCCCCGGTCAAGGCTCATCCCCAATTGTCCTTCATCAAAAACATTTTCATAAAAGAAATTACTGTTTATAAAAGTCTTCCTTATATTCTTTATCCTGTAAGAAGATTCTATACCAGGGTAATTAGCTATCATGAAATCGAAGACAAAATTAGATGTTATTTTATGTCCCAGGCCCACAAAATTATTGTCATAGATCTCAATTTCATTCGAGTAAACATCCTTAAAATTAACAGAAAAACCCTTTGACCAATAATCCTGTGTAATAATTAGCAGATCAACAGAGTCAGTTGTGTTCCGGGCCGGGATAATCAGAATTCTTGAATCTTTTACACTTTGCAAATTACGAAAGATTCGTTCATTATCGCTCAATAAGGTTGGGTCAACTTCTTCTCCTGGAGAAACCAGGAGGTTGCTTTTTAAAATTTTCTCATTTGTTGGGATATGCAACCAATTTCCAACTTCCTTATACCAGTTTTTGGCCTCATAGGTAGTATCGTCCACACTGGTGCCGAACACAGGTAATTGTTTAAATTCTATATCACGAATAATCTTTCCTTTGTAGTCGCTAAATGGATTTTTTTGTTTATCTATCTGCTTATTTTCAAAAACATCCGGGGTTTTGTTTTTTATAAATAAGAAATCGTGAATCTTTTTTGTAAAATAATTTTTTGAGGCAAAACGCCTTATGGAATCATAAAACTTTTTAGAGTTGTAGAGGGCATTTTTATCTATTGAAAAGGCAATAGTATCCTTATTAAGTAAAGAATCTCGTACAAAATAATATTTTGTTGTATCAGTCTGGCTATAAGCTTTTTTCTCCGAAAACAAAAACAATATCAGCAGCGCCGGAATGATTATCCGGCAGAATAGAGAAAAATTCAGTTTGTGTATTTTATTAATCACAATGCCAACAAAATAACAAAAATAAATATTTTGACATTAAAAATTAAAAAAAATAAAGACCCGAACCATAATATAAAGATCAGGTTCGGGTCTTAAAATTTTTAAATATCTTTATTCCAGTCCAAGAACAGATTTCCCCTGTTTAAATCTGATATCTCTTGGAATTCCTGCTTCATTCACTCTGTCGAGATCTTTCTGTAGATTCTCTTTTATCTTGCCGTCTTCCTCAACCCAGGCTTTAGCTTTTTCAAAATCTCCATCACCCTGAATTTTCAGAATTTTTTCAGCCAAACTTTTCATTGCTTTTCGCATCTTCTCAAAATGTACTTTATATGTACCTGTTTCAGGATCCCGGGTGAAAGCTCCCTTCTCTTTCAGGTAATAAAATCTCATCATATTTGCTTTTCCATGTGCGCTTGCTACTCCAAAACGAGATGATCTGAAAATACTTGTAAAGAAAGTCACATAGTAATCCATAAGGTCAACATCACCAAGCTCGCCCATTTCATAAAGCTGATCAACAATATAAAGTCCTAAAATATCAGCTTTACCTTCTTCAATTGAGGTATAGTATTTTTTCAATGCCCCTCTTACGGATGTTTCTTTGTCTTCAGCCAGGTAACTTAAGCCCAGTCCGTGACCAACTTCATGAAACATAGTGTTTGCAAAAAATGCATCGAATGTAACATTCTCTCTTTGTGAAGGATCGATAAGTTCTTTAGATATTGGAACAAGTATATTGTCAAATTTGGCTTTCATTGAATTTTTCAGCTGCAATTTTCGCGAACCGCTCTTTTCTCTGACAACCGGATCATTAGGCAGGTTAATAGCAATGGTTTTACTTCCATAATTGCAATCACCTGCATAATAAACAGCATCATAAACATTCAATTGATTTCCTGAAGATCCTGGGGTTTCGTTTTTATACTTTTGCTCAACAGGAAGCATTTTCTGCAACTTTGGAAGCAATGAAGTATACTTCGATAATTTCTTACTCCACTCCTTGTCTTTAATTAAAATAAATGATTCATGAGCTGCTTTATTTCCATATAATTGATCCTGGTATGTTTCAATCGGACCAACAATAAAATCTATATCATTATCAGTCATTTCTAACCAGGCAAAATCACTTTTTCTGTATTCATCATCAAGCAGCGCTTCAGATCTTAGCTCAAGATACTTCTTAAAACCCTCATCTTCTGCTAATTCCGCTGCTTTCTTTATTAAATCCGAAGCCTTTTTTACCTGCTCATTGTAAGCTTCATGGTAGGGAACTGTATACAATTCTCCATTTTCATCTCTTTTAACCAAAGTATAAAGGTTTGCCTTGTCTTCAGCGTCAGATTTTTTAAACTCTTCTTTGGTCATATCTTCAGGATAAAATTGTGCTCCTTTAGGGCGGGGTCCATAACCCTTCAGAAATGGCTGGTTGTTATTCAACGCTTCCCATGGGCCGTAATTAATTTTAATGTATTCCTTTACAGCCTTATTATCATATCTTCCCAGGAGCTCTTCTTTGTCACCATAAATCTGGGTCCAAAAGATATCATCCATAATCTTTGCTGCATCAAAAAGATAAGTCAACATTTCTTTTTGATTTTCAGACAAATGACTAAGGTCTGTTTTTAATTCTACCTTGGCAAAAGATTCTACCTTTTTC
>Ga0209925_1001248_pt1 | contig 12830 bp, 13 predicted proteins | sample SalPonR2_A_D1_MG_FD_185702 | JGI IMG/M metagenome (GOLD analysis project Ga0209925, IMG submission 185702) | Salt pond soil microbial communities from South San Francisco under conditions of wetland restoration - Salt Pond MetaG R2_A_D1_MG... ...
ATGGTCTCCCATTTCGATTCCATCCACTGAAGGGTTCTAGGTCCTCGCTAACAGCACCTGCTTGTAACGATACCTAACGGAGCAATTCACGTTGCGAGCAATATCACAAGGTGTGGCTCCACAACCAAAGTACAGAGAGCCATGAATTCCAGGGCATCACAGGCTTTATGATTCGTCGTCGCAGGGGCCTAAGAGCGAGCCCAGCGTCATCATGAGAGCTTCTTTGTAGTCTCTCCACGGGAGAACTTCCTACGCTAGGGTAGCGAGCTCCATCTGCTTAATCACTTTCTGGGAACCCCCCCCTTCCAAAAACTCTATACTTGACGACAATTAAGTGGTAATGCATGTCGATTCCCTCATACGTGCCATGAACCGACGAGTTCTTAGTGAAGCGTGGGAGGGAGCGGAAGGAGCTGGAGAGTGTTGGGAGGGCAAGGGACTTGCGTAAAGGGTACCTTTTCCATCACACTCATCATCATCATCTTCTTCATCTCCAGCTGGGCCGAACCGACAGCCGCGGTCGGAACGGTCATCAGGAGAGGGACGCATGCACCATCTTTTAGAAAACCAAGAGATAATTTCGATGAGCAGTAGGAGCGTGATATTTTTATGGCATCTTGCACTCAGCACTTTCTTATCAGGCGGCTGAGTATAGCTTATACTGCTGACAAAAAGTACACCATTGTGTCCAGGCCCATGTAAAAATGGTAGGAAAGTGGAAAGAAAATAACATCGACGACTTCTCCGAAAATGTTGTTTCTGCTCCATCATTGCTGACATCGTATCCAAATTCAGTGGGAGACAAAGCTGGGTATGGCCTACCATGATGCAGGCGTATGTGCGTGGCATCGTACACCATTTGCCCCAGAAAAAAAGCACTTCTCGAAAAACAATTTGCTATGGTTTCCCTCCCTTAACACAACAACCAATCCGTCTAAATCTTCAATCTCAATAAGTTGAGAAGTTATAAGCCTCGCCGCGTTCCTATTCAAGGAATGGGACGATGGGAATCGCCGAACCCTTTCGTCGGCGGACCAACGTCGTTTGGCTCTTCAAGTAACCTTCCAGAACGGGACAGCTCTCACTCGAAAGTCCGTCACCCATCAGTAATTGTGGGATGATGTAGAAGTACGTAATTTTTCCGAAATCCAACGGGGCACTGCGAAGAAATTCGGTTTGAGCCCACAAAAACGCGGATTGCACAGGACTTAAGGAAGACTCGATACATTCGTCTACCACGTCTTCAAAGGTAAGGCTACCTTGGACAGTTGTCTGACCCAGTACACAATGTCCAACCTGAAATTTTGATTGTCAAAGCATTTGTTGATAGAAGATGAGACGTCTGAGAGGCACAGGAGTATGACGGCGGTCATGTAGTAAGAATTTCTCCAAGCCAATTCTTTAACTAGTCATAACACCAACATCACATCGCGACTTCAATTTAGCACGTACATCTTGGTAGAGCTTGGAAACGTAGTTACAGTCAAATCGAGTGTCTGGTTTGAAAAAGGCAATTTGTCAGTACTTTGAGAACTACGCTGAATTGAGGGAAATTTGTGAATTGATGAGGTCTGAGCGATGATAGCTTACATTTTTTGGGACCTTCATCCCCATATGCGTAGTAACCGAGAAAGTTCGCTTTCCTGGAGACACCCGCGGCACTGAGGTAGGACCTGCCGACTAACTCGTCAACATTTACGCCGTGGTATACCCACCCACGACAGTCCCCCAATACGGATTCGCAAGGAGAGAGATCGGGCCATGTGGCTGAGTCCCCCTTTTGGACGTACGCACACTTCAAAAAGTTCTTCAAAACCCTGGGCTTGCAGATTTTCTGGCCGGCAGCTAAATCGTTCGAATTTGTCACGTTGGACGAGATGAAGGCTCGAGACACAGGAGCCGATAACACAATCGCTGTTGCAAACAGGGTGACTGCAACCCTCATGATGTCAGTGGGATGTTGTTTGATTGCTGTCTGGAAGTAATTTAAACAGAAAACCCGTGTCAATTAAAGAAAATATGACTTGGCCTTGAATTGGTTTCATATGCAGATTTCCAATAGGCGACAGTATTCTATCCCTAATCCTATCATCATAGAATAGAATCATTCAATTACGATGTGCATTGTGTTATGGAGGTGGGTTCGCCCAATTTTGCATTATGGTTGTCCCACTGCATACGACAGGTTTTGTTATGGGCCAGTCGCGAGCCGTTACCATTTTAGACAAGCGTGACAGATTCCCTCGGCTCGGTCGAATTCGGAGGATCTGCGGGCAACTCAACATAGATCAGGGCGCTGGACAGCAGACTCAAAAAAGTCGCAAAGTTGTAAGTCTTGTATTCAATTTTGTGGATCGCTTATCAACCAATTCTGATCAATTTCATTCCGTGTGAGCGAAGGGAAACACACTCGTTGAGATTTGGAACACCCTTGAACGTTTGAGCGGGTAGCGAGGACATCCGGGTAGCTGTTGTCAATGTAGCAGGCCCCAAGCCTCGAAGGCTGGTGCGGGAAGCGAGAGCCATGTCTTGGGTGCCTATCCCTACTAATTTAAGAACAGCGGCGACAAGTATTTATATTTATTTCTCGCCTATTAATATTTTGTTTAGCATTAGCTCGACAGCAAACTGCAAAAAGTCAAGACGTTCATCTAGACATTCGGTCTAATTTACTTCCTACACCCACTACCCAATTACCTGCACCTCTGTGAAAGATCGATCAATTTTATTTTTATTGTAGAAACCAGTCGGGCCGCCCCTCAGAGCAAGGTAGTGAGGGGAACGATCTCCGGGATGTAATGTAACAACCCCCGGTGAGCTCACACTATGAGCTCAGAGACAAAAAGATAAGAACAGTTCAAAGTGATTCTCTGCGCGTGTTTCCTCATTCAATGCGCGCGTGTTGCAAAGAGGTTCAGGCCACACAGACCGAATGGCAGGAGTCCCGCCCTCTCGTCCATTCGTCCCTAAGCTATAATTAAAGGTTCTCATAGAATCACGGCGCCCACAGGGAGGGGAAAGATACAGAAAAACATCATATGGACAAAATCATGACAACACCTTCTTCTCCGAGGAATCGTCTATACTCCTCTGGCTGCATCCCGCCGGGTGATACTTCGGCTCGGCTACGCCTGGCACATACCCGAAGTGCACTCTTCTGTTTACAAATCGAGAAACATCAGTCACTCACTTATAGCCCGCTTATCAGATAGACCAGAATGGGATCAAAAGGGGCCATGGGCTCGTACTCCTCTCTAGGGCGGCTGTTGGCGGTGGGCGTATGCCTGGGCCCCTCCCCCGCGTCTTCCTCGGGGTGGAGGGGGGGGACCAAGGCAGGGACGGACGGAGTGCCTGCAGCTCGTATGACATCGCCCTTCCAATGTACTTCACGCAGGCGTGGGGGGTGACCTCCACGCCCTGGCGCTCCAAGCGCCGCATCAGGAGACCCGACAGGTACCGAGGCAGCTCCCTGGCCAATGGGGTGGACTTCGGGAACACCTGTGTCATGCTGCTCCTTCCCCAGCCTGGCGGCGGCCCACGTCGGAAAAAAATCGCCTCGCATATTATTTTTAGTTCATGAAGAAAGTTCTTAATTACTTTGTTTAAGTGAAGAACACGTTAATTTTTTCGAATTAATGCTGACTAATAGGCACAGGTTCGAGGTCGATATGCAGTTTCGCTTGACCGAGCGCTTGCCCAGATTTCCTGGTCCTGAGTTTGACATCACGCTGTCAACAAAGTCAAGATTCTAGCATAATGGTATGAGCCTTGCGCACAACTCAATAGTAACATTTATCGATATCGTAATGCCAAAAAGCTTCGTATAAGGCGTTTATAAAGCAAATAGGTATCTTTTCAATCATACGTTACCCGCCGCATGCTCCAGAGGATGATGCAGTCTTGGCGAGACTGCGGCCACCGCTCGAGACTTCTTCCGCTTTTGGCTCGGCCAAGCTGAAGCATTCGATCACGCGAGCCGCGATCACGTATCTTACACTTTTTTTTTTGGCGGTAGAAAGGGGGTAATGCTCATACTCTGGGCAAAGTGGTCAGATTTCCGCACCTGTAGTTGTTCTCTCGAGCTGCGTGCGTGGCGAGTTTCGACCTGCCTCTCGCACGAAGCAAGCCTCATTCCTTTTTTCTCGTCTTGTAAGCGACGTACATCGAGCCTTGTTTTATCTCTCCGCCAAAAGTAACTTGGTGACTGACGGCTATCCTTATCAACAGGTAGGAGAACGTTGCGTCGGCCGACTTCTGGGTGTTTCATCACATTTGCACAATGAGACTATTGGTACTTGGTCTCGTGTCCCTCGGGGTCACGGGCTTTGCCCACACGCACCCTCGTCTGTTGTCCAAGATTCCGGGAGCCAGTCTCAAAGGTGAGCAACGAATCCGACGGGTGGAAGTAGATGCTCTTACGGGAGTGAGGATTGTCGGGATCAAGCTATCTTCCTGCTGTCTAGCATAAATTCTATTGTCCAGTCTCCCTTTTGGTTATAAAATAATAGCACCCTTTTTTTTACTTCCATTGTAACTCGTGTTTTGTGACCAAAATGACGCACCGTCCGTTGGGATGGCTTATTTCAAGATTTTAACGTGCGTGAGACATGTAGACGTCTTTGTTCTCTGCGCTAGTCGAAGCAGCATCCCCTTTCCTCACCAGGATGGCAGTACACCTTTAACTTGTATATACCCTTACCGAACATATTCCATTCTTACTTGGGTCATCACGCAAAATTTTCAGGACGCCCCTGTTTCGCGGAGCCCCCCTCTGGTCCTACCTCCCGCTCCTTCTCTCTGCCTCGGAGCCGAACCGCGGCTCTTACATCCGTAGAGCCGAGTGTGTATAATTTGCAACCTACCCCGGTTGTAGCGCCGAAACTTTTGGTCAGCAGACGCGGGGGAGCAGTTGCGACAGCTACTGGATCAGATGCTGGAGTCAAGCAGACCTTGAAAGTGGGCTCTTTCTTCTTTCTTTGGTATTTGTTCAACATCGGCTACAATATCTATAACAAGAAAGCCCTCAATGTGCTGCCGCTGCCGTGGATGGTGGGTTTGGTCCAGCTCTCTCTCGGCTTGCTTTATGTCTTCCCTTTGTGGCTTTTTGGGATCCGGAAGGCTCCGAAACTGAGCCTGCAGAACGTCAAGAACATCCTTCCTGTGGCCGCCATGCATGCCATGGCGCACATTACCGCGGTCATTTCTTTGGGAGCGGGCGCTGTTAGTTTCACACACATCATCAAGGCTGCTGAACCCGCCTTCACGTCTTTGTTCTCCGCCCTCTTTCTGAAGCAGTATTTCTCGCCTGTTGTGTATGCCTCCTTAATCCCCGTCATGGGCGGTGTGGCCATTGCCTCTTTGACCGAACGGAAATTTTCCTGGTTGGCATTCAATTCGGCGATGCTTGCCAACACGGCATCCGCAGGGCGGGGCATCTTTGCGAAAAAAACAATGAAGGAGCCCCAAGGGCAAAACATGGATCCTGCCAACTTGTATGCCGTGCTCACCATCCTGGCGACGCTCATCATGGCCCCGGTGGCGTTTCTCGTGGAGGGTAGCAAGCTCAAACCCGCGTGGGAAGCGGCCCTGGCTGTGACGGGTCAGAGACAGCTGATCAATTACATTGTGTCGAGTGGTTTGTACTTTTATCTGTACAATGAGGTCGCTTTCCTGGCGCTGGACTCGGTGCATCCAGTGACCCATGCGGTCGGTAATACAATCAAGCGTGTCGTCATCATCGGCGCCTCCATTCTGGTGTTCAAGAACCCCGTCACTCTTCAGGGCTACATCGGGTCCGCAGTGGCGATCGCAGGCGTTCTTCTTTACTCCTTGGCTGTGGAGAGGACCAAAAAGCGGAACTGAAGTCGGTCTACAGACACCAGATGATTATGAAGGCCGCTTCCGCACCCCTTTCCTTCAATCTCCCCCTCTTTACCTCTCCTTCCCCTTTTTGCGATAGCTCAAATGACAATGTCATCTTCGTCTGCCAGGTGCTCCCTTATGCTTGGCTCTCCAGTCTTCTGATCAAATCATTATGTGTATCTCGAAAGCATGGCAAAGATGAGAAGGCAATGTCAAGGGCGAGCGAGATGCGTTCACCTAGACAGTTTTTTCCTGCCGTTGGCATCTGTAGCACGTTGTTTTCAATTTTTCGGATATCTCAAGGACGATACCCTGTGAGTGTGACGTTTTATGTGTCGCGCCCGTCGGCTCGTGGCTTTTGTGCGATCAAAGTTGTGTGCGTGACAAACAGCAAGACAAAGACAGATAGATAGAAAGGAGGATAGTGAAGGCGGACGCAAGCAGTGGCAAAGGAGATCATGTGTTGGGTCTGATGTGTGTTTGATGTCGGTGAGTTTCTCGCTCCCCACTTTTTGTATTTCGTGTTGCTGCGTCATTGTGCTCTACTCCGTGACTGTGTTTGTTTTGCATCGACAGAGGTGGTGCCGAAAGCGAGGAGCGTCCTCTTCCATTTGACCGCGAAGAAAAGATATTGCGCTTGCGTGGTTTAGGATGATTGCAGAGGCAGCGCTACCGGTAAGCGATGTCGCAGAATGGAGAGGAGCGGCATGACCATACAAATGGTGGAAAAAGAAAAGACACTTGTAGTGAGAACCCAGTGAGAGAAATGAATGCACCACCTGAAACAGACGATAAGAAAAGCGAAAAAGGAGAATAAAATTGGTCAATCCTCACCTCGTTCTCATAATTTAAACCGGTCTTAAAGCTTCACTTATCACTATACTTAATCCAATCATAATTTTCAAAAGAAACGCTTGCTTCCTGGCGACCAAGAAGGGCGTCTTCTCTCCTCCTTCCAGAGCAAGCCGAGTTATGTTCCCCCTCGTTTCAGCGCATAACTCTCTACAATTAAAGCGTTTCACAACGCATTCATGTGCTTTGTCTTCTTAAAGCTTTATTTCCGAACATGTGAAAAATCTGACCAAACGATCACCTCGGCAGGCCCGCCGCCTGGTTCGCCTCTCGAAGCTTCGTGTAGGTATACAAAAATCCCCCGCACATACTCAAGGAGAGAAAGATCAAGGCCTTTTGCGTAATTGGTGTCCTGAAGAGCAACCATCCGACGACCGCGAGTGGAATTTTGTTCATGGCTCCTACCACGGAATAGGTGGTGGCCGAGTTGTTGGATACGCACCACAATGTGGCCAAGTTCAGGGCGAACCCCACCAAGCCTGCATACAGAGATAGGCTCACATAGGCTGCTGTGTGCAGGTCTTCGCTCCAGAGAAATGTCGTATATTCCCCTCGGACCGCTGCCCCCGCCAGCAAAATAGGCAGGGACAGGAGATTGTTGTAGAAGACCATGGCAAACTTTGGCAGGCGCACCGTCTTAGTGGCGTGCTTCATGTACAGGACGTATCCCGCGCAGCACACACAATTTGATAACATCCAGAAATAGCCAATGCCCGAAAAGGTGATATCGTTGGCGGCGGCCAATACGGCACCCAAGATCATGATAGCGCAGGCAAGGATAGCGCCCAGCGAGACGTGCGCGCCGTACAAAGACCGTTCGCCCCACATTATTACCACGTTGGTCAGATTTTTGAATATGGTAACCATGGGGACATTCAGGTACCTGAGGCTCAGGAACCCCGTGGAGAGCATGCTGACAAAGAACAGGTTGACCGGGAGCCATTGGAGGGCCACGCCGGGGTCAAATTTGGCACTTCCATGCTGGATGAACCCCAGGGTATCGCACGTTAAGACAAGCACAACGGCACAGAGACTTTGAAATGCAATCACAAGGAAGTCGATGTCGGCGTCGTACTGCGACGCCAGGGCCTTATTGGTAAGGACCATGGTAATGGAGCAGAACGTATATGCGAAGCAGGAGATAATTCCTGCCGAACTGGATTCGCTAGAACTCGTCGGAGCACCCGCCGCATTCAAAGTCGTCGGGGTTGATGATGTCGTCGATAATGAAGACGAAGAAGTAGCAGCATCCGCGACAAATGAAGTCCCAGTGCCGTTTGAGTGGCTGGCCAGGTTTTTGGTCTGGCGCATTTCTATCAGGAGAGGGTCCTCCGCCTCGTCATCCCGGGTAGCTCCTTTGAATTTGAAGTAACCGATCGCGCTATCCTCCGTTCCGATGCACTTCGTGGACATTGGCATGTTCGTCCGCGTGCGGGCAGTCGTTCTTTTTGTCGGTAGGAGCAGCGCGGGATTGGAGCTCATCTGAAGAGATAGTAGAAGGTTGGATCAATGCGAGAATACGATATAGGGGCATGTCATTCATCCAGGATCGAGCAAATGTTATGTCACTATTTTCAGGCATAAAATTTATGAATGAAGAGTAGGAAAACAATCACTCGCTTGGCAGACAGCTCGACGTCGCGACAGGCGGACAAGGCAAAACAAGCTTTAGACAACAGGATGCGCAAAACAAATCCCATCAGTTCGCGAATCAGTGGAATGCATGGGTATCAAAGACACTACGAGACTGCAGCGGCGAGTCGGATGCACTCCGTGCATCTGCCCCGCGCGTCTTGTAATAGTCACGAGCAAGGTCTGTGTGGGAGGGAATCGCTGGGACACAAAAGCGATAAAGAACACGCCCTGCGAGCCCGAGGTGGCACGACACAGGGAGAAAAACTGACTCGAATTCGATGCAAAAAGCGGCAGGAGTCCATGTACACGCAGGGGTAGTTGACCTGCGTGAGGCCTGGTGCGTCCGCGGCAGGTCTTTAGGGAGGGGCTGCAGCGACAGCGGCGTCGTCGCATCCTCCCAGAAAGGAATGCGCCTTTTTCAAAATCTGAACCCCCCTAAACGCTACCATTCGGATCAATGTGCCCTATTAACTACCGGCACATTTTCAAGGCGTGTCAGAGAGAGAGAGAGAGCGAGAGAGCAAGTTTTGGATACTCAATCATTTCGATTTACAAGCCTGTCCTGCACCTCTAAACTCTGCAGTTCTTCTTCCCCATCTCAAGCGTACATCCACTAGACACTATGATGCGGCGCCGGTACGACGGAGACTCTTTAGAGGAAAGCTCTGATTATGTTGATGCATCTGGGTCTGACTCGGATGAGGACTCTTCAGTCTTGGGGCATGGTTTGAAAGAGTCTCAGGCCGAATGGCTGAACTGCGAGGGTAGAAGGCCATGGGTGTTGTTAGTTTTCGTTGCGAGCGCAATAGGCTTTGTCATGGTCTCTTTTTCCCAAGAGACAACGGTCTCGTCAAGATCCTTCACTCCCTTTGCGGCTTTGCGGGGGGTATACCCTCGGATGGTAGCCCCGCCAGTCCTAGGAGATGCGGCGATCTCTCCGAGGGAGAAGAAAATCAAGAAAAAAGACGTCTTCAACAGTGTTAATAGCGTGAACAAGGTGTGGGTGGATGAGGAGGCGAACCCTTTCGACAAAAACTGGGAGAAATTTCCTCCTTCCGAGCTTGCCGACCATTGCGGTGCCTCCGACATCTTCTACTGGCAGCGCTTCGACCCCGACCTCGAGGAAGTGGTGAATCCCTGGGCCGCGCTCGGTCCAGAAAAGAAGTATGTGACATTCGAGCCAGATCGCGGGGGCTGGAACAACATCCGAATGGCCATGGAGGTGGTGCTCGTCTTCGCGTATGCCACGGGCCGCACGCTCGTCATGCCGCCCGAGCAGAACATGTACCTGCTGAACAAAGGCAGCGATCCGGGGGACAACACCTTGCATTTCGCTGACTTCTTTTACCTGCACCGGCTTCAGGAAAAAATGGAGATGATCGAAATGAAGGACTTTCTCGAGACAGAGGCCGTGACGGGGAACCTGGGCGCGCTCCCTCCCTCCAACAGCACGGACCTTCTGAGGGACGTGCTCTGGAAGTATTTGGAGGACCTGGAGGTGGGGACGACGCATTGGAAGCCTTTTGACGTTTGCTTAGCTTTCCCTGAGACCCCGGGGAAGCCCATCGAAGATCATTCGGCCGAGCAGCAGGAGCGACTGAAGGAGTTCTGCGGGAAGCGAACGCCCGTCCACTACAACGAGACCTTGCAAGACGCGAAAGTCATTCATTTCGGCGCGGGTCAAGGGTCGCGCGTCCTGGCGCATTTCTACACCTTCGAGCACTTCATGGACCCGGCCCTGGACAGGGCGGTGAAGCGCTTCGTCAGGTAGGATGGTAGGGAGTCGCAGAAGCTGTCACAGGTTTCTTCACGCATTCTCGTGTGAACTAATCGTGCCCATCACAGCTCTTCCTCCCCTACATGCCGCCCCCTCACCCCTGTCTCAACCCATTCCCACACCCTCTCCTCCACCATGGCCACGTAGGAGCTACATCCACTATAGAGACGAAGTCTTCTGTGCGGCTGGTCGCATTATTGCCGCCATGGAGACTGAAGCCGGACCTGGAGGCTACAAGGCCCTGCATATCCGCAGAGGCGATCTGCAGTTCAAGGAAGTAAAAATACCCGCGGAGAAGATAATTGCCAACACGAAAGATATCTTGAAGGAAAATGAGACAATCTACATCGCTACGGATGAGACAGATGAAGCTTATTTGGACGTCTTCCGAAAGCGTTTTAATGTCTTTTTCCTCAAGGATTTCCACGAGCGCGTTGGGTTGCCCAAGTTAAATCAAAACTACATGGGCATGCTCGAGCAAATTGTGTGCTCCAGATCACAGGTTTTCATCGGAACATGGTTTTCCACCTTCACTGGATACATAACAAGAATGCGAGGCTATTACGGCTTCGACTACCGGACGAATTGGTACCATTTTGGCCTGAGAAAAGACTCCTTTCAAACAGAATACCATCCACGGGACCCGTGGTACGTGCGAGAATGGCCAGAGGGCTGGGTGAATATTGATGAGTAAAATCTCTGCCGAAAAGTAGCTGGCTAGAGGAAATTGTCAGGATATTAAGATGTTTGCTTGAATCGAGAAGAAACAAATGGGAGGAGGTTGGGCCTTCGGCAGTCACCATGCTGCACTCTCGTTCTTGTGCGTGATCCGTGCTTCCTTTTTAATAAGCAACATTTTACTTTCAATTATTTTCACATTAATCAATCCTGGTTTGCAGGCTCACGGCCATGTAAGCTCAACGAGTTTCGGAGGGAATGCTTTGTCTAATGTGGTAACGGACTGTCCTCGGCGCAGTCCCTACGGTCGTGTGCGGCGATAGGATGCGTGACATCCGATGGAGTCCAAAGCCAGACCTTTCCTGCCTTTCAGACCATCCTTGTCCCTGTTTAAATTTTTGCGTTAGTTGGACCATTGTGTGGCAACTCATTTCTCTCACGACCCTGCAACTTTTACAGACGCTTTGTCTTCTCTAGAGTCACTCAGATACGTTGCGCGTATCATCTCCGATATCCTCTAATTTGCCTCTTGGAGCGCTTCTATTGAAACAACTACCAGCTCCTGTCCACGAATATGAAGATCTCAACTCTCTGTGGTACGTTTAAAGGCATGCAGAGCCACAGCATCTCTAAGGCCCCGTGCCATCCCCAGAACTTGATGAGGAGGTTGATATGTCTCTATATGCGTAGACTAATCCTCTGCCGGCACAATAAAACCCTACAGTGCTGACGATGGGAATGGCAGCTGCTTCTGCCTCGGTCTCATCCTTTTCTAGTAGCAGTAAACCGGCGAAGACCCTCTCCACCGTGCCGCGTTTGGTGTCTAAAGTCCGCGGAGGAAATGACTCGCCCGCGTCCATCGTTCCGCAGCCTCTTATGAAAGCCCCTGCGGATGCTTACAAGACAGTCTTGGCTCTGGGAGTCAAGAAAGCCTGCCAACCTGCCAGTAAAATTCTCCTGCTCGGTGTGATGGCGGGGCTCCAGGTCGGTATCGGGGCGGCAATGGCCGTGGCCACCCTCGGAGGAGTTCCGTTAATGCAAGAACAGAATCCCGCTCTCGCAAAACTGCTCTTCGGCATTGCGGGGCTCCCCTGCTCGCTGCTCATGGTCATGGCGACGGGCGCAGAGCTCTTCACAGGCAATACTGCTGTGGTAGGCACAGCGTTTTTCGAGGGCAAAATTTCCTTGCAGCAGCTTCTCAAGTCCTGGTCTTGCTCTTACGCGGGCAACCTCATAGGGGGAGGATTGCTGGCCCTTCTTTGCAACTACGCCGGGGTTTTCTCCCAGGCGGCAGGCACATTCACGGCTGTCGCTGATGCTAAGGCTGCTTTGCCCTTTGGGGTGGCGGTTGCACGCGGCATTATCTGTAATTGGCTGGTGTGCACTGCGGTCTGGGTCTCCACGGCGGCAGCCGATTTGGTCTCCAAAGCCGTGGCAACTCTCATGATTATCACCATCTTTGCCTCCTTGGGCTTCGAGCACTCGATTGCCAACATGTTCGTAGGGCCTTTTGGCGCCATGCAAAAGACGTCGCGGACGGGGTTCGTCGCTTTTTTCGTCAAAAACCTGGTACAACGTTCTCCATTTTCATCTTTTGTTTCCTTGGTCAATAGTTTGAGATTTTTTTCTCAAAGCACGGCTTTACCCTTTCCCCTCCGTTCATTTAGAACAAGCAGCCATCTTAATCGACGCGTCTCACCAATAACTCTTCGTGACCCAACACAGGTGCCTGTGACGATTGGCAACATCCTCGGGGGTTCCTTCTTGATGGCAGGAATGCAGCACCTCGCCTTTGGGGGCAGGGACAAGACCTCCGCAACCACTACCCCCGTGAACAAACGAGAGTGAATCGATGACCCTGAAAAGGGGCCGCTGAGAGAAAATGACATTACAAGCGATGATAAGGTTGGCAACGTCAATGAAAACAGCGAGGAGCTTATTAGAAGGGAGAAGGTGGATGGCATTTCAGAGGAAGAAAGCAAGCATCAGATACAATCAGACGCGGACAGTGAAGTTTTACAGAGCG
>Ga0209925_1001250_pt1 | contig 12829 bp, 11 predicted proteins | sample SalPonR2_A_D1_MG_FD_185702 | JGI IMG/M metagenome (GOLD analysis project Ga0209925, IMG submission 185702) | Salt pond soil microbial communities from South San Francisco under conditions of wetland restoration - Salt Pond MetaG R2_A_D1_MG... ...
TGCGGTGTGGTTGGCGCACTCGGAATAGGGACAAAATGGGGGAATTAGCATGGAAACCTCCTCTGGGTAAAAAGTGTTTTAAAAGTGCTTACACTCTAATAGAGGGGTAATCATGCCTCTGTGCTTCAAATTCCACAGGATTTGAACCATTAAATAAAATTTATCGTCGCTTCCGTGAATATGGTGGAATATATGTACCTATGCGAAGCCCTTGTCATTCAGCGGGTACAAACTCCACCTTATAATCAGGAAACCGCGATTTCAGGTCTTCTTCAATGAGACGGTTCAGAGTACTTTCAATAGCCATAGAAATACCGACACAGGTAAGACAACCGGGACGATGGGAATTATATGTGGTAAATACGTAGATAGTAGATGCTTCTTCATTGTAGCGGAACCTTTCAACTATTCCCAAGTCACCAATTGGAAGATCGCTCTCAGGATCTTTCACATGCCGTAATACCGCCTCAAGTTTTTCTTGAACCGCCTTATCCATCAAAACACCCCCGTTTTTTCTTTACTCACGTATGGATAATATAAGAATTTTTATGAGAGAGGTCATCACTTTTTTCCAGTAGATCATAAAATAGCTGCACTCCAGAAACCTGTAGGCCTTACTGGAGTGCAGCTAAAAAATATATAAAAACCTTTTACGGCTGTGGGCTGTAGGGCGTTTAAAGGCTATGCGGCGGGACGCGTTTTTGTCCTTCCCCCTGTAGAACCCCTTTTTTCTGAAAGAATACACTGATCATATTGTTTTTTTACCAGCACTAAATATCCGAAAGTAATTGCTCCAGCGGAAACACATATTCCCATCAGTAACACGAATATATCCATCCCCAGTTGAACAGCTGCACCAGTAATTGCTATACCGCTTAAAAGAAGCATAAAAGAAAATTTCATGTGGAACCCCCTCTTAGATTTATGAAACTAAAGAATCTTTTTTTATTCTCTTTTCGATAATAATGTACCGATAAACTAATATCGAGTCAAGGGGTTTAGATAAATTTTTATCTTTTACTTTGGTGGCCCTAGGATCTAGAACTTGAAACTATAGAGCCTAGGAGATAGGGCCTAAAACACAGGGAGAACTCACACTATTTGGAACCACTATTTAGAGCTTGACCTAATGAATTTTTCTACTTCCGGGGCTGATTTCATCCCTGAGCGTGCACCCATTACTATTGTATTAAGGGCGCCGCAGGCATTTGCAAACTCCGCGGTCCTCTCAAGGGGCCACCCTTCTACCAACCCGTACATCATTCCTGCATGAAACGCATCCCCGGAACCGGTCCCGTCGACCGGCGTAATTTTAAAGGCCGGACTCTGAAAACTTTTATTCACCCCGGCAACAAAACACCCCTCACTGCCATGGGAGAGGGCAACAACTTCATTTCCGTACTTTTGCTGCAAAGTTTCTGCTGTTTTAAGAGGATCATCGGTGTCTGCCAGTTGCTGCGCCCCTCCTATGCAAGGGATGAAATAATCGGAAAGACGAATCATTTCTTCCAGCTCTTGGTACGTGCAGAGATGCAATTCTTCAACCAGGTCGCGTGCCGGTATATCAAGGTCAAAGCTCACCTTTACGCCGCTTCTCCGTGCAATCTTAGCAGCTGCAATCGATGTATCAAGGCTCATTTCAGAACCTTCAAGATGTAAAAGCCCCGCTGATGCTATGTAATCCCGACGCGCCTCAATATCTTCTGTAGTGATTGTATTCAGCACGTTGGGGAATAAAGTAATAGTTCTTTCTCCCTCTTTATCAACGACTATCCATGTCCAGGGAGAGTCAGCCCCCGCTTCAACTTGACAGGCCGTCATATCAATTCCATCTTCACTACAGTATTTTTGCAGCAAATCTCCAAAACGGTCGTCACCGATTTTACCTATATACCCAGTTTTTAGACCAAGCCGTGCCAAACCGGTGAGGGTATTGCCCATCACTCCCCCCGGAAAAAGCTCATATTTTTCAGGGGGACACACCACTTTTGCATCCGCCGTCGGAATTCGGTACAACTGAATTACTTGATCTATTGCATTTACGCCAAAACCCACTACATCCAACATGACCACAAGTATAACTTACAGGTTCTATTAGGTAAAACTCTTTTTTAATATCCACGTGTAATGGATTTTCCGGTTTCTTGAAAAATCCTGGGGGATCGTATCACCGCTAATATCTTCTATATCGAACAATTCATACAGCCCCTGGTCCAGCTTGAAACGGCGATAATTATTCGAAAACACAATTCTTCCATCCTTATGCAGGTGCTCAGCTGCGAGGGTAATCAATGCGAGATGGTCCCGCTGTACATCAAAAATGTTTTGGTCGCTTTTTCTGTTGGAAAAAGTTGGAGGATCTATAAAGATAAGATCATATTTTTCAAAATCACTTTGTAAAAAATGGAACACCTCACGATGCACAAAAAGGTGTGAATCCGATAACAACCGATTCAGCTTAAAGTTTTTTTTACCCCACTCAAGGTAGGTGTTACTCGTATCAACTGAGACAGTTTTTACCGCACCACCCTCCGCCGCATAGACACTTGCGGTACACGTGTAGGCAAAGAGATTCAAAAACTTGGAATCTGTGGTTTTTTCTTTAATAATTTCTCTGATAATACCACGGGTAATCCTGTGGTCTAAAAAGAGCCCTGTATCCAGGTAATCTGTAAAGTTTACAAAGAACTTTAAACCTCCCTCGTGTACAATATAAAACTCTTTTTCCGCACTAAGTTGAGAATATTGTTCCAGCCCCTTCTGCCGCCTTCGCTGTTTGAGAAAGATTTTGCTCTCTTCAATATCAAAACACAGGGGAACCGCTGAAATCAAATCTTTTAATCGGGCTTCCGATTTTTCCTTTTCAATCTCCGAGGGGGGAGCATATTCCTGTACAACAGCGTAACGTTCTTCATATATGTCTATAGCAGCTGCATATTGTGGAATATCCGCATCATAAATCCGGTAGCAGCTGATGTTGGATTTTTTAAGATACTTCTTCAGCATACGCTTGTTCTTCATTATCCGGTTTACCAGCATATTTATTCCCGAAGTATCATCTTCATTGAGAGAAGCAAGTTCATCGGGTGCTTTTTTTTGGTCTGGGGGAACATAGGTATTATCGGGATCGAGAGATATTCTTACCAGAAGAATCTTAAGGTTCCCATTGTACAGGGTATTTATTTTACCGGCCCGTAAGCCTATCTGCTTTGCCGCAGCTTTGTCCGGTGCTAGTACTGCAGCCTCGTACCCGGCATACTTCTCCTTCATCCATTTTCCCAATTTCGAATAAAGAATATCCACCGCCCCCCGATTTTCAAGACGAACTCCATAGGGAGGGTTAACGGCTATAAGTCCCCCTTTTTCCGGAAGTTCCGTCGGTAAAAACTCTTCAAAGGACTTCTCCCGCACCAGTATCTTATCGCTTAAACCTGCCCGCCTTATGTTCTCTGATGCCGCGGATACAGCTTGTTCATTTTTGTCCGATGCAAATAAAGGCGGTAATGATTTGAGGCCTTGCTCCCGCCCCCTTTCTGCCTCCTCGCGCACGCCCTGCCACAGTTCCCCGTCGTGCCCCTTCCAGTATTCAAAGCCGAAACGGGAGCGAAACACCCCCGGAGCAATCTTGCCCGCAATAAGCGCCGCTTCAATAGGGATAGTACCGGAGCCGCACATGGGGTCAACCAGTGCACCTCCCTGGGCGGCAATAGCGGGCCAGCCGGCCATAAGGAGCATACCCGCTGCGCTTGTCTCTCTCAAAGGGGCTTGAGTGCCCTTCAACCGGTATCCGCGCCTGTGCAGACTCTCCCCGGACAGGTCAAGATACAGGACCGCCTTCAGTTTATCGGTGTGTAGATGAAACCGAATACCGGGGGTTTCCGCATTTACGTTCGGACGCCTGCCATGAGTTTTCCTGAAAGTATCAACAATTGCATCTTTTATTTTAAGAGCGGCGTAGTTTGCGTTTTTTATTCGAGAACGGGACACATTCGCATCAACTGCAAAACTTGAGGAGAGTGAAAAATGTTCTTCCCATGCGAGAGCTCCCGCACCTCTGTATAAATCTTCTTCATTTTCGAATTCAAACTCGTGAAGCTTGAGTAGTACCCTTGAGGCTGTTCTGGACCACATACAGATCCTGTATGCTGTTGCCAAATCCGCCGAAGCATGACAACCGGCGACGGTTTGTTTGATCTCGGAAGCCCCGATACTTTCAAGTTCGCCTTTAAGAATGTGTTCGAGATAACGGGTGCAACTTACAAAGAGGGTATACATTTTTTACCCCTATTCCAGGATCACTTCTACATCAGGAGGTAAACTGTAGATAACATCCTTCCGTTCTATTATGATTCTGCTCTTTTTTTTAAGCTCCGAATCGTTTTTTATACTATCAACAAGCTCTTTAGTAGGATTTATAGCTATCGGACGACCGACCTTCTTTAACATAGATAAATCCCCATTTGTATCTCCATAGGCATAACTTTCAGAGGAATTTATATTATAATCCCTTTCCAGTTGTCTAATCGCACGATCTTTACTATCGGAATCCCACATAGGCAGTACTTCCCCGGTAAATTTTCCCTGTTCATCTAAAAGATATTCCGCCCCGCGGAATGCATCCACACCATATTTTTCCGCCATCTTTGATACCAGAAAAGTGGGACTGCCTGAGATAAAAAATACTTTATGGCGATTCTCCTGATGCCATTTAATACGTTCCCGGGTAAATTTGTAGACAATATCACCGTTTAACCGTATCACCTGGTTGCTGATAAACTCCAAATCGCTTTTTTTACGGCCCTTCAAAGCTTCAATGTAAATATCAATGAGTTCCAGCATGTAATCTTCGTAATGTCTTACACGCTTTCGCCACTCCTTGTAAGTGTATTTTACATTAGAATGCCATAGACGGGGGTCTATAACCTCATATTTCACAAGCTTTTTAAAATGCTCTATCATGAGCGAATTACGATATAATGTACCGTCAATATCAAAAAATGCACCTATATTCACACTACTTCCTCATCCTAGAATACCCGTATAAAAGGCCCGCATTGGAGCCCCAGGTGTGTGCAAAGTATTTCATAGTTTGTAGTGATGTTCAACTATTCGGTGAATGTACACAAACTCACTTAGTAACATTGCAGTCGCCCCCCATATCCTTCCCTTGGAACTGGGATAGTAAGGCGCCAGGACTTTTCCGCTGCTTGATTCAAATACGCCCTCCTCAGGACTCTTCAAAATCTCTCGTAAGGGTAGTGTGAGTATCTCCTCCACTTCAGAGGGTTGGGGGCTCAATCGTGGTTCCCCCCGGGTACAGGCAACCACGGGGGTTACTGAAAAGTTGCTTACCGGTATAAATAGAGGCGAGAGCGCCCCCAGAATTTCTACTTGGGAGGGATGAATATCTATCTCTTCTTTAGCCTCACGGAGAGCCGTCTCTACCGGAAAAATTTCAGTCCCCTCATGTCCACCCCCGGGAAGGGCAATCTGACCGGCATGATAAGTCCCATGGGCGGTTCTCCGAATAAGGGGTAAATAGATCTCAGATTCAACACTATAAAGCAATATAAGTACCGCAGCATAGCGTGAATCATCGGGGGTGCTGGTGTAGCTTGAGTCAATTCGTCCCCTTGGAGCGAGTTCCATATGGACCTTAAGCCCTGGAAGCGTTTCTGAGTTCAAGCAGTTGCCCATAGCCTCACAATATCTATCAAACACCATTATCGAACCTATTATAGTAAAAGCACAAAATCACAACAAGTGAAGCAAAAATTGGATAAGGTGAAAAATAAAAACAATAAAGGGCTGCCTAAGAATATTTCTCAGACAGCCCCACCAAAACTTTTAGATATATTTTTTGTTGCCTGCGCAAAGACAGCAAAAAAAACTCTTTTAATAATCCGTTTTACTCCTCAGTTTTACTCCTCCGGCCAGGCTTCATCTATGTTCTTGAGTATCTTGTCAAGATCATCGCCGCTTACCCAATTAGTCATTTGCTTCCAAAAAGCTCCTGCACCAACTTGGCCGGGCATCATATCGGAACCGTCGAAACGGAAGGTATCGGCATTAAGAAGTATTTCGGCATATTTCCTGTTTGCTTCAGTTGGGTACCAGTCAAGGTCTGCATCCTTATGCGGAGCAACTACACCGCCGGATTCAACCCATTCTTTAATAGAATCACCAGTTGCGAGAAAGCGCATAACCGCACGTACTTCAGGACGGTCTGTAAAAGCTCCCATGATGTCGCCTGCACCGAGGACCGGCTTTCCTTGCTCCTCATCTATCGGCGGGAGGTAAAAGAAGTCAATATCTTCACCTACCCTAGCGCTTTCTGGAAAGAAATCGGTGATAAAACTTGCCTGTCTATGCAACATCGCTTTTGGAGGATCCGTAAATAAAGGCTCCGTTGCATCGCCAAAGGGAACGGTTAGGATGCTGTTGCGCCCACCGAGGACTAAGTCCTGATTAAACCATATCTCGGCCATTATTTTGCAGGCCCGTTTTACCTCTTCCGAATGGAAGGGTAGTTCTCCCTTGACCCACGCATCGTATTTCTCGGGGCTCACCGTCCTCAACATAATATCTTCAAGCCAGTCGGTAGCAACCCAGCCTGTAGCCCCGGAACTTTCTATTCCGATGGACCAGGGAGTGTATCCGTCCTTTACCATTTGCCGAGAGAGGGCCATCATTTCATCCCAGGATTCCGGTACTTCGTACCCTTCTTCTTCAAACTCATTTTTTGGATACCACACCAAACTTTTTACGTTTGCCCGATACCATACCCCCGCCATAATATCATTCATAGTAGCAATATCGATCCAGCTCTGATCGTAATATTGTTTGAGGTATCCATCTTTAAACCAAGTGCTGATGTCCTGGACTTTACCCCGGGAAACGAAGTCCTGCAGTAAACCTGGTTGGGGAAAAGCTGCAATATCAGGGGGATCTCCGCCTTCAACACGAACGGTAATCAATGATTCAAAATCACTCGACCCCTCATAACGAACCTCTATTCCGGTAGCTTCTTCAAACTTAACCATACTTTTCTCAAAAAGCTTTGAACCAGGTTCTACAAACGCCCCAAAGATGTTAACCTTTGTGCCGGACAGGTCTTTACCATTAGTCCAGGGGTTGTCGGTGTAGTCAGTAGCGGCAGCCCCACTTTTTTCTTCACTGTCCTTCTGTTTCTCCGCACTCTCAGAGTCCTGCCCGCAGGCGGTAACACTTAAAAGTGCTCCAAGGGTTACAATCACAAGTAGAAACTGTAACACTTTTTTCGGTACATTTTTTTTCGGTACCATACTCTTACTCCTCCTATTTAATGTAATTCCTTATCTGAATCCCCTAGGATCCGTACTATATACGCTTCATAGGGTCTCAAATCCTGTTTTCTATTTTTCAATTTTTTTTCCCATTGATTGTTTTTATAATTTGAATACACAAGTTCCACCGCAGCTGTGTCAGGTGGAAAGGACAGCAGCTCCGAGAGATCGACATTAACCCTCTCTTTGCTCATATTTGCATAGATAAGATAATCACCCTCAGGTTGAAACTCGGGTTGAAGTTTCTTAAAACCAACAACCTGTTGCTCACTTTTCAACGGTACAAACCTTCCATGGCTAAGGGCCGGACAATTTTTTCTCAGAGAAATAAGTTTTTGATATTCGGCAAAAATTGAAGGACCGCCGCTCCGGTCGTGTGCCACATTTATCTCTTTATATCGCCTTCCAAGGGGAATCCATGGGTTTTGCTGTGAAAAACCTCCGTACTCATCCCCGGTCCATTGCATCGGACTGCGTGCATTATCCCGGCTCATATAGCGGATTTTATTCATGAGTTCTTCCTCGGTTTTGCCTTTTTCACGCTCATAATGATAAAAATTCAAAGTATCCACATCTCTGTAATCAGAGATATCGAGATAATCAGCATTCGGCATTCCGATTTCTTCTCCATAATAGATAAAGGGAGTGCCGGTAAGGCTCAGCAAAAGAACCGCCAGCATAGAGGCCGATTCATAATGGTACTCGCCGTCATTACCAAACCGACTTACAGGCCTAGGCTGATCATGGTTCGCGAAAAAGTTTGCCGGCCATGCACGCCCATCTAAACCCTGCTGCCATCGGGACAATCTCAGTAAAAAATCAGAGGCGGACCAAGGGCGGATATCCCATTTTCCTCCCTTGCCATGATCAATTTCCATAAGGTCCATCTGAAATACTGCATCAAGCTCTTCACGATCATAGCCGCTGAGCTGAAGTACATCGTCAAATTCAGCCCCTGGACATTCACCAACTCCAAAAATTTCGCTATCCCCGCTTAAGGCTTTTTGTCGCATTTCCCGTAAATAACTATGTAACTTCGGACCGTTTACAAAGTAAGGGGTCCCCTTTACCACAAGAGGGTCCAGAACTCTGGTGTCCTCCGGAAAAGAGGTATCCTTGCTGATCATATTGATTACATCCATACGAAATCCGTCGATTCCGAGGGATGTCCACCAATTCATGATCCTGTATACCTCATTCCGCACCCTCGTGTTTGCCCAGTTTAGATCAGCCTGATGTTCATCAAAGAGGTGCAGGTAGTATTGAGAACGGAGGGGATCATATTTCCAGGCGGACCCTCCAAAAAAGGAGTTCCAGTTATTCGGAGGCCCAGAAGCTTTTCCATCTCTCCAGATATAATAATCACCATAGGGCCCCTCCGGATCTTCTCTGGAGGACTGAAACCATGAGTGTTCGGTGCTTGTATGATTCACTACAAGGTCCATAATTACCTTCATACCCTGGGAGTGAAACTCCCGAAGCATCTCTTCGAACTCTTCTCTAGTGCCGTAATCCGGATGGATACTCTGGTAATCGCTAATGTCGTACCCATAATCATTGTTTGGGCTGGAATAAATCGGATTAAGCCACACCGCATCGATCCCAAGTTCCTTTAAGTAGGGAATTTTTTCTCTTATCCCACGGATATCACCGATTCCATCCCCATTAGAATCTTTGAAGCTTCTTGGGTATATTTGATAGAAAACCGCGTTTTGCCACCACTTTGAATTAGTCGTCATGTAAGCCTCGGGTATTTTGAAAATTTGTTGTGCGACTTTTTTTCGAATTTTCTATTGTTGTATCTCCTGTTGAATTACCCTTTGTAAGCGCAGGAGCGGTATCTCGCACTACCAGAGAGGGCTGCACGATTTTTTGAAGGACCCTTTCCCGATCGTGACCCTCCAATAGCTCAACCAAACGGGTGCACGCATTACGGACTATCTCTTTATGAGGCTGATGAACAGTTGTGAGCTCGGGCGAGAGGAGACTGCTCATTCGGATATCGTCATACCCGACTAGTAGAATATCTTCAGGAATATGAAATCCCAACGGGGAGAGTGATTCAATGAGACCAAAGCAAGTAATGTCCGCCTGCGCAAAAATCCCGTCAATTTGATCAAGCTGGTCAGCATAACGTTTTACTACTTTTGCTCCCGCACTATACGTTGCATCACAAGAAAAGACCAAGTGTTCATGTACCGGAAGACCTGCCTCAGCATGGGCACGACGGTACCCTTCAGTACGCTCCTTAAATTGACGCTCCCTCTCTGTAATGCAAAGGATGCGGCGACACCCGTGCTGTATCAGGTGTTTGGTGGCTATATACCCCCCGTATTCGTGATCGGCATACACAAAATTTACATCTCGTGATTCAAACCCATAGGGAAGAAAATGGAGTAATACAAAGGGAATCCCCGATTTTTCAATTGCTGCGTAGTCGGCCGGTTCAAATTCAGGCTGAATAAGCAGCATTCCGTCGATTTTTTTCTGTTGTATGAGTCTGCGGATATTACTTTCGCCGTTCGTCTTATTTTTAGTAAAGGTTACTATCGGGTCCAGTCCTGCTTCTTCCAGTATTTCTCGAATGTTTCGCAAAAGCATACCGGCATAATAAAAGTTATCTTCATTATCGAGAGACTCGGGGTAGATAACGCCTATAGTACTGTTACGACTGGTAGCTAAGCTTCGAGCACTCATGTTTGCCTGAAAGTCGTAGGATTCTGCTAGTGCCTTAATTTTTTCTCGGGTAGCTTTAGAAATTGAGGGATGGTCGTTGAGACTTCTGGAGACAGTTGAAAGACTCGTACCTGCTAGTCGTGCGATATCCTTCATCGTTATCCTGCTGATAGTGTTACCCTCCGTTTCTAATAGGACCGATTTTACCTTCAACCGCTGCTGTGCTTTCGCAGCTGTTCTTTTCTTAAAAACAAGCGCTTTCAATTTCTATATTTTTACTGCACAATATTATATTATGTTTTATGCAACCGCTTGCACTAAATATAGAATACACCCTCACACACTACAAGTCAAGGGATATTCTGTACACACCAGCAATTCGCAAGGTAGATAATTTTGGATATTTTTCACATTGCGAATGCTCACATTTACACAGAGGCACTTGATTTATAAAATACTGGTAAAAATACTGTAGCGGAGGGAGGTTTTTTCCCTTTTTACTTATTTCGGCCTTTGATATTATTACGCGTGGAGCATCCAGCATGGTATCGCCTAGACAACACAGCCAATCTCTATCCATCGGTTATAAATCGTAGAAATACTACATTGTTCCGGATAGCCGTGCATCTTACCGAGCCGGTCCATATCGACAGGCTCTCCAGGGCTTTAGAGAGAATAGTGCCGCGTTTTCCCTATTATCAGGTTCATGTACGAAAGGGGGCCTTCTGGTATACCCTGGAAGAGAACCCTCGCATTCCACTACCGGTTATCGACAGTAAAAGCCCGTGTCGCTATATGCCTATCAAACAACGTGGGGTGTTCCCCTTTAGAATACGCGTGTTCGGCCGCACTATTGCCCCTGAGTTTAGTCATGCCCTCACAGATGGTACCGGAGCACTCATATTTACAAAGTCTTTGTTGGCCACATACCGTCTTATAGACCTCTCTTCATCCTCCCCTGAGTACAAAGAACTGTACAGAGAATATGCGGCGGACCCTGAAATATTCTTGTTCGACACCCCTGCGAGGGATGAGGAGTTTGAGGATGCATTCCTCAGTCATTTCGACCCGACTATACCCACCCCTGATCAAGAGAAAAAAGTGTTTCATTTACCTGGGAAAAAACTGCCTATAGGTACATATCGTGTACGCACCGGTGATATGTCGGTCCAAAAAATAATTGACCTTGCAAAAGAACACAATGCTAGTATAACGGAGTTTCTCTCCGGAGTGTATTTTTACAGTTTGCAGCACATACAGGAACATGTTTTTTCAAACAAAATCCGAGGTCGATGGGACCCCTTATCCGTGATGTTGCCGGTTAATTTGCGAGGCCTATTACCGAGCTCTACAATGAGAAACTTTTTTTTAACCCTCAATCCCCTCCTTGATACCCGCCTGGGACACTACGAATTGGATGAAATAATCCAAAGGGTACACCATTTTATGAAGACCCAGCTGGACCACCGGCATTTGAAACAGCAAATAACTAGAAACGTAAAGGGAGTTGTGCACCCCTTATTAAGAATTTCCCCTCTTTGGGTAAAAAACATCGGACTGAAGATGATTTATCGGGATTTCGGTGAAAGCAGGTTTTCAGGAAGCATCTCAAACCTGGGACGGGCGGTTTTCCCACCCTCCCTAGAAGATATTATTGAAACCCTGGAGTTTGTCCCTCCACCCAGCTCAACCCTCGGAGTAAAATGCGGAGTAATTAGCTATAGGGGACGATTACGTCTTACCTTCGGAAGTCTGATTGAAGAAACTGCTCTAGAAAGACTTGTGTTTACCACACTAAGAAGTTACGGTATACCGATAAAGTTAACAGGTAACTGGAAAGGAGAAGAGTAGTGCCATATTGCCCCTACTGTGGAGTTGAAGTTGATAGGGAGACCACCAAATGCCCCCTCTGTGCTACGGCCATACCAACCGAAGGTCCGCCACCGCTACTGAAGGATGAGTATCCCCATAAAGAGCATCAACTCTACTATAAACGGCGTCCCTTTACTGCCGAGGAGAAACGTTCGGTCTTCTGGTTTTTTAGTCTCTTGTTCTCTGTTCCCCTTACCATTGTAATAGTAGTCGATCTTCTGCGGGATTGGCTTATTAGCTGGTCCCTATTTCCACTGGTGGGCATAATTGGAGTCTGGATAGGAATAGCAATTGGTCTGTTTTTCCGCCGTACCTGGTTACTGTATGTGCTGTACTCGATTCTTATTGTGTTGTTGAGTCTGATAATAAATACTCTGGCAGGAGCTTTTCATTTATTTTTGTATTGGAATCTTCCTATTATCATTATGACGGCACTAGGTATTACCCCCTGTGCTCTGTATGCAAAATATACTACCCGTAAAGGATTCAATGTTCTTGGAATGATCATGTGGGCGATTGCCCTGTTCTGTGTTGGTCTCGATTTTTTAATCAGCGCGAACACCGACACACACCACCTACTTCAAGGGTGGTCGATTATTGTAGCGGCGGCCTTGGGCCCGGTGGGGGCCCTACTGATGTATGTACACTACCGGTTTGGAAAAACCATGTCCTTTAAACGATTCTTTCACGCCTGAAACTACTAGGCATAAAACAAAAGCAGCGGGAAGTTGTTACACCGCCAGCCGCTCGAGGGAACTGTTGACATTCCGTGAAAAGCGCAGCGTCTCCCGCACATGATCGGCATTGTCCTTGCGAATTTCTCGATCATAGTAATTAACGGCGAACAGGGGGTTATTTATCGTTCGGGCAAGGCGAGATGGTGAAGTGAGAGAACATGGTGCGCCTCTTCAGCACCTCCTGATACTCGATCTTCTCATCGCTGTAGAGGCATGTGA